>OFML01001948.1_pt1 | contig 10404 bp, 7 predicted proteins | sample 1541831 | NCBI WGS metagenome assembly OFML01 (sample SAMN04209237, study PRJEB22552) | human gut metagenome | biome: gut; material: feces | host: Homo sapiens | place: USA: Oklahoma | reverse complement strand
TTTCGGTCATAGATACTGAGCTGAATATTCATCTTTTTCGCCTGCTTTATTATCTCATCCTTTACCCCGTGGTAAAAGACATCTTCGAGTTCATCCTCGTGGTCAACAAAATACAGCAATGCTACATTTTCGATCTTGGGATAGATTACTCTCTTTTTGTATCCGATTTTCTCTGCTGTGGCAAAGATCGCCTCTCTTGTCTCATCACTAACAGAGATTCCCTCATCATAATTGAGTACCCGTGAAACTGCTGAGCTCGAAACCCCTACCATTTCTGCAATTTCTTTAATTGTTGCCATACAATTCCTCCAATGTTTTCATGGATTTCTTTATTGATAAATTCTGTTATAATTATTTTACATAAATATTTTACTTTGTCAAACAAAGTTTTGCACATAAAAAAGGCATACATTCCTCAAAGGATCATGTATGCCTTTACAAACCGTTACCCAGTCTTATTTCGTAGAAACCGTAGAAGCAACAAATTCCAGATTTCCCTCAATCTCAACCTTACCATAGCCATACGGAAGAATAAAATGATCTCCCTTCTTCACGCTGGTATGGTTTAAGAGTCCGTTTCCTTCTACCACGCTGACGATCAGGAACGGATATTCCTGCTCAAATTCAGCCTGACCTTCGACTTTCATGTGGAATACCTGATAGTACTTGCACTCGATCAGCTTCTGCAGTTTGTTTGCCTCTGCCTCCCCGGTCTTTATCATGCACTCAGAAAGCGGTGCTGCCGGAACTTTGATGACATCGAGACTCTGCTGAATGTGAAGCTGACGCGGCTTTCCATTGGAAAGACGGTCATAATCATAAACACGGTACGTAATATCACTATTCTGCTGGGTTTCAAGGATGGTGATACCGCCTTTGATCGCATGCACGGTACCCGGATCAATCTGAATAAAGTCACCTTTCTTTACTGGGACTTCACGGATCAGCTCACTCCAGCGTCCGTTATGCACCATATCTTCAAGTTCTTCGTGTGTCTTTGCATTGTGTCCGATAACAAGCTTGGAATCCGGCTCACAGTCAAGGATATACCAGCACTCCATCTTGCCAAGAGAACCGTTTTCATGCTCTGCAGCATAGGTATCATCCGGATGTACCTGAATACTTAAATCCGCCTTTGCATCAATAATCTTGATCAGCAGCGGGAATACCTTCCCCTGTGTATTTCCAAAGAGTTCTCTGTGTTCCTCCCACAGATCGGATAATTTCTTTCCTTTATACGCACCGTCTGCAATCGTACAGGTTCCGTTTGGATGTGCTGCGATTCCCCAGCATTCTCCGATGTCATCGCCCTCGATGGAATATCCATACTCTTCACGAAGCTTTGTACCACCCCAGATATTGTGGGTAAATACCGGCTCCATAAAAAGGATCTGCTTATACGGCTGGTTACAACTTAAATTTTCTCCATTCATTCTCATCACCTCTCTGTACCAGTAGGCAGAATCTTTTGCAATCCTGCGCTGGGTTGTGTAGTCTACATAAACAAGTCCAAAACGTTCTTTGTAACCTTCTGCCCACTCGAAGTTATCCAGAAATGTCCAGAGGAAATATCCGATAACCGGCATTCCCTCGTTAATCGCACGCTGTACCGCTCCAAGATATGCATCCAGAAACGTAATCCTCTCTCTGTCGTGCACCTGTCCGTCTGCGGAAATATTGTCAAGATCCGACATCCCGTTTTCCGTAATATAAAGCGGCAGTCTGTAACGCTCGGTAAGGAAACGGATGCCATAGTAAAGTGCCTCCGGTGTCACCGGCCAGCCGGTTCCTGTCTTTGCTGTGCCCGGTGCACGGTCCACATACTCCGGGTCTCCATCCGCTCCACAGCGGATCATGTAACCGTTGTAAATATTCTGTCCCACGAAATCAAGTGGCTGATGAATCAGCTGCATGTCTTCTTCGGTAATCTCCGGAAGATAGTCTGCAAACTTCTCCAGCCCCTCTTTCGGATACTCTCCTAAAAATACCGGATCGGAAAACCATGCCACATTCCAGGTCCAGTTATCCATCGGATTTTCAAATCCAAAGTACACTTTCTTTGCTGCTGCGATATCATCGGCACTCTCTGTCGCCGGATATGCAACGCCACAAGTCGGAGCATATCCAACCCGTATCTTCTGTTTTGCATATTTGCGCAGATTGATGACCGCCTGACCATGTGCTTTCATCAGATTGTGTGCCATCTGAAAAGTCTCCGGAATGGAATATTTCATTCCCGGTGCATGTACCCCGCTTAAGTGTCCCAGTCCAATCGCACACTGCGGCTCATTGATCGTGATAAAATCACTGCACAGATCGGAGAAATTTTCAGCAACAACTTTTGCATATTCACCAAACCACTGTACCACCTCATCGTTCAGCCAGCCACCTTTTTTAAACAGCTCATACGGAAATTCCCAGTGAAACAGCGTAATAAACGGACGAATTCCATTTTCTTTCATGCAAAGAATCATATCACGATACATCTGCACAGCTTTCTCGTTGACCTTCCCGGTTCCCTCCGGAAGAATCCGCGACCAGCTGATGGAAAATCGATAGTTTTTAATGCCAAGCATACGCATCAGTGCAAAATCTTCCCGGTACCGATGCATATGATCGCAGCAAACCTCTGCGGTCTGGTGTTCGTATACTCTGCCCGAGCGTGCAAACTCATCCCAGATATTTTTTCCCCTGCCATCTTTTGCATCGGTTCCTTCTACCTGATAGGCACTGCTTGCCACCCCCCAGACAAAATCTTTTGGAAACATTCCATTCCTCCTTTTATTTTTCCGATGTGATTACAGAAATCAGCTCAAATGCGGCTGGCATTGTCTCATCCCCAGAGATCAGATGCACTTCCACCGTATGAGTACCGTTTGCACCGTGTACCATAACCGGAGTGAGTGTCAGGGAATCGCCCCAGTCCTCATCAAAATTTGCATCCAGTGTCACCGCATGTGCCTCATCGTGATCAACGATGGCAAGCGCCACCGGTGCCGGCTGCGTCACACAGCGCTTAAACTGCACGGCAATCTCACTTCCCTGTACCGTAAATGTAAGAGATGAGCCCTTTTCTTTTGCCGCCCAGCCGTTCTTAAAACAGTCTTTGACTTCTTCCTGTACTCTGGTATCTTTGACAAAGCCGTAATTTTCAGGCTCATAGTTACGATTATCCAACCGAACTGCTTTCTCATAGCAATTCTGTGTCAGCGGTGCAGGAAACTCCGGCTCTTCATCATCCGTCTGTGCCATGCGGATTTTATCCAAAGCATAGGTAATCACAGATGCAACCAGCTCATGCCCTTTGTCGTTTGGATGCAGATCATCCTCTGTAATCTCGCGGTTTGGAATCCGCCCCGCAACGACCTCCGGATAAATACTGCTCTGCATGCTGACCGCCGGAAGCTGATAATGTCTGGCTATCTGACCGTGCATGATCTGCGCATTTCCACCGTTATTATAATAAACATTGTGCACCAGCATCACAGCAGGTTCGTTTTCATCCTGCCATACACGGCGTACCAGTCCTTCATATGTCTCACGGAAAAATTCCGTCGATTCATCATTGACCGAAAATTCAATGATAACAAAATCCGGTTTATGGGAAAGCAGATCGGACTCGGCACGAGCCGTCCCGAAATGTGATGTTGTTCCACCGATTCCGGCATTGATATAATGAAATTTGGCCTGCGGAAATGTTTTCTCCCACCACTGAAATACGCGGTAAGCATAACACAGCTCCGGTGCGGATGCAAGACATCCCTGCGTGATCGAACCACCAAGGAAACCAATGTTTAATGTTTCCCCGGCCTCTGCCCTTGCCATTAATTTTTTCATCCGGTACAGATTGCCCGGATTGGAAATACCTCTTTCATATTCAATCTGCATTGTTATACTCCTTTGATTTGTAACGGGAACATCAGCCCATGCAAAATTTGCTGACGCAAATGGGCTGACGCTACATAATCAATTTTAAAAAAATTGATTACCTATCCCAAATCTCCTCTCCGAGGCTTTCGATGAATGCGGTAAGTTCCTTACTCATCTGTTCTGCCTCCGGAATACGGATATGTCCCGGTGTTCCTTTTCCGTTCTGTGAATACAGGAAATGGTGTACCCGCGGACTGTTTACTGTTTTGCACACTTCCTCAATGGAAATGTCCCAGTTTTCGTTATGTTCCAATATTGTGGTTGTCAATATAAAGGTTGCCTTCGGATATACTTCCATAAGATGCTCTAAAAATCTGCGGTAATGCTGCCGCCAGTTTTCGGAACGTGCACTGTTATAATCTTCTGCCATATAATCATCCGGGTGGTTATCATTCTGCCCGAATGCAAAAATCACAACATCTGGTGTATAACGTGAAAAATCCCATGGTTTTACTTCACTGAGTTCCGGCTGGTATTCTATTTTATCATAACAGGATTCTATTCCCAGATAATCCGGCTCCATAAACCAGCCGGTTTTGTCAAGAAGGGCGATACCACCCTGTGATGTGTCATGCAACTGTGCATGCAGATTCCGCGCGGTCATCCACGCATAAGAATACCAGCTGTTTGAATATTCCCCATCGTGTTCCGGGTCCGGTTTTCCTGCATAATCTACGGCCTCTGATACTTCGCCGCAGGAAACACTGTCTCCGAAAACTTCGATTTTACGGGACGGAAGCGGTGCCGGAGTAAGTACCTTAGCATCGCTTCCCAATTCAAATCCCAGTAATGTGACGATATGGCAGGAATCCATTCTTTTAAAAAGAGTGAGGGTATGCTCTGTAGGCTCAAGACCTTCTGCAATCACATACGTTTTTGCATCGGAATCTGAGGTGAGTAAGAACTGTCCCTGCTTTCCGTCCAATATATATCCCATCCGGCTCGACCAGTAAGCACGCTTGTTTGCCAGTGTCACGGAAATTTCTGTTCCGGTAAAACGAATCTGTACAAAACTTGCCGCATAGACAAGTACAGGTGCTTTTGGATTATCAAAATCAATTCTTCCACAATATTGTAATCTCTTGTCGTCCGGTGAAATATGCATAGCTATCTCCTTCCGATTTCTGTATCTGCAGATGTTACAACACTGTTTGTTTTTATATAATCTACAATCTCATCCAGTTTTGTAAATGCCAGGCCAACGTAACTGTCTGCTGCACCATAATAGATCGCGATCTTTCCGGATGCACTGTCGTGAATGGTTGCACATGGGAAGCATACGTTCGGAACGAAACCTCTCTCCTCATACCACTCTTCCGGAGTCAGAAGGAAATTCTCACAGCGATACTTCACGATGGAAGGATTATCAATGTCAAGGATTGCCCCACCGATGGAGTAAACATATCCGTTACATGTACCGGATACCCCATGATAGAATAAGAGCCATCCTTCGGAAGTCTCGATTGGAGCAGCACCACCGCCGATCTTTAAGGACTCCCACCATTCGCTTCCTTTGCCCATGACATGTCTGTGTTTGCCCCAGTATACCAGATCCGGGCTTTCACTTAAGAAAATGTCACCAAACGGTGTATGACCACTGTCTGAAGGACGGGAAAGCATCATGAAGTTTCCATTGATCTTTCTAGGGAACAGCACGGCATTGCGGTTGAATGGGAGGAACGGATTCTCAATCCGTGTAAACGTCTTGAAATCTGTTGTTTTTGCCATGCCGATTGCTGCTCCGTAGAAATCCTGACACCAGATGATATAATAGGTGTCTTCTACTTTTACAAGTCTTGGATCGTATGCATAGATTGGCATAAACGGCTCGCCGTTTTCATCCACAAACGGAATCTTGTTTTCTTCAAAATCCCAGTGAATGGCATCTTTGCTGTGTCCAAGATAAATATATGGAATACCATTGGTCTGCTCTCCACGGAACACACCGATGAAAGCATCGCCATATGGCATAACCGCACTGTTAAAAATTCTTGCAACACCCTTTAACGGATTTCTTCCGATAATCGGGTTTTCACTGTATCTCCAGATCGGGGCTCCGTTCTGAGGTCCTTGTGGTCTCTCCTGCCATGGTACATTTGGTACCGGAGCTGTCAGCATCTTTACTTCACTCATAATCAACTCTCCTCTTATTTACGATTTTTTAAATACTCTAAGTTCTTCTTAATCAGGTCGCATCTCTGCTGTACACACAGTACACTTCTTCCCGGATCCTGTGGTGTATTAAATACATAATCAATCAGACGGTCAATCGTTGTAGTCGCCACATGCATTCTTGTATCAGAAGAAGCATAGTAAATAAATACTTCGTTCTTATCGTTTACGATTGCACCGTTGGTAAATACAACATTGGATACATCTCCGACACGCTCCTCACCTCTTGGTCCGATTAACAGTCCGGATGGCTCTGCAATTACCTTAGACGGATCGTTTAAATCCGTGGCAAATGCATAGATCACATAGCGCAGACCTGCTGCAGTATTTCTTACACCGTGTGCAATGTGAATCCAGCCGCGGTCAGTCTTGATCGGAGTAGCACCTGCACCGTTCTTTGCCTCGGTAATGGTATGGTACTTACGGATGCTGGTCATCTTCTCTTCGTCAATGACTGCATGTGTGATGTCCTCGCAAAGACCGAATCCAATACCGCTTCCGCTTCCGGTATCAATGAAGTCATCCATCGGACGGGTATAGAATGCATACTTTCCATCCACAAATTCCGGATGCAGCACGACATTTCTCTGTTGCGGGGAACGAAGGGTCTTTAAGTTTTCCAGACGCTCCCAGTGCTTTAAATCTTTTGTGCGGACAATTCCTGCTGCTGCAACGGCTGCAGACAAATCGTTCACGCTGGTATCTTTGCTCTCAGAACAGAATACTCCGTAAATGTATCCGTCCTCATGCTGTGTCAGTCTCATATCATAGACGTTTGTCTCCTCCGGACATACATCATCCAGAAGGATCGGGTAATCCCAGAAACGGAAATTATCAATTCCGTTATCACTCTCTGCCACGCCGAAGAAGGACTTTCTGTCATTTCCCTCAATACGGGCAACCAGATAATACTTTCCGTTTAAATAAATTGCTCCGGAATTCATGACTGCATTGATTCCAAGACGTTCCATAAAGAATGGATTGGTCTCCTCGTTTAAGTCATATCTCCAGGTGAGCGGAATCATATCTCTTGTAAGAACGGGATTCACATAACGGTCAAATACACCATTATAAAAGTCACTTTTTTCATTTTTACGTGAAAGCAGCTTTTCCTGCTTTGCCAGTTCTACATAATATCTTTCATGCATTGTTTAAAGTCTCCTTATTACTTCCATACACATTCTTCCGTTATGATACGGACATTTCCAAGGTTCTACGATTGGACGGTCCGCAATCGGACTGCCGTCCGGATGTACTTCCCAGAACCACTCGGAACCGGTTCTCTTATCAATGACGTGTTCTTTGATAAATTCCCATTCAGCCTCCGATGCCTCCAGAAACTTCGTTTTCTGCGGATGCTTCTGGTATTCATTCAGGAATCCGATCACAGTCTCTGCCTGTACCCACCAGATCCGGTGGTCATTCACTTCCCCTTTGCAGCATTCATTTGCCAGAGAATGACCGTCAAACGCAACCTCGTAGACATTTTCTGCAAGAGTCTCGGTAATCGGTGACATTTTTTCTTTGTAATGATCATCCCCAAGCACTTCCACACCGCGGTCCATCAGCCATGCTGTCTCAATATCATGACCATAAGAATACAGATCAATGATGGTGTTGTAGTTCTTGTCAAAGAATACTTCCTGTCTCTTAAGTTTCGGATTGTATACCTTATCTGCAAATACCTCCATAATCCACTTTAAGCGCTCTCCCACCTCTTCATCATGGGAAACCCGGTAAAACTCGGTATAAGCCTCAAACACATGAAGCAGTGTGTTCATGGTTTTTTCGGCAAGCACACCATTTTCCGATAGCTTCTCATTGGATTCCGGCTGGAAGTCTTTGGTAAATGCTTCCAGATATCCAACCTCATCCGTACATTTACTTTCAATAAGAAGCTGCAGTTCTTTGGCAAGCTTTAATGCTTCTTCATCCCCGGATGCATCGTAATAGGAAGAAAGAGCATAGATGCAGAATGCCTGATTGTAGGTATGCTTTGTTGTGTCAAGTGGCTTTCCGTCATAAGTCATGGACCAGAAGATTCCACCATTTTCTTTGTCGATGCAGTGATCACGCAGGAACTCATAACCGTGTCTTGCCTCGTCCAGCAAGGTTTCATCTTTCAGCAGTATGTAGGCATTCGCAAAAAACCAGGTGATTCTGCTGTTTAAAATACATCCCTTTTCTGCTGTTTTGTCTACGTTTAAATTGTAGTCCATATATCCATAATATCCACCGTAAGTATCGTCCCTTAATGCTTTCCAGAAAGGAATGATATTTTCCGTCAAATGCTTTGTGACTTCTTCTTTCATCATGCTCTTATTCATCCCGATACCTCTTATTTTCCAAAATCATTAACCCTTTACCGCACCTGCTGTAATTCCACTGTAAATCTGTTTCTGGCAGCAGACAAATACGATCAGCGCCGGAAGCAGGGAGATAATAACACCTGCACAGATCAGATTGTACTTGCTTCCCATTGGTCCTACGAATGTGTAGAGGGAAAGTGCCATGGTACGGATCTCTTTTCTCATCAGGTAAAGGTTTGCTGCGTAGTATTCGTTGTACACACCAACACCCTTTAAAATACAGGATGTAACGATTGCCGGTTTTAACAGTGGAAGCATAATCTTCCAATAAATCTGCCAGTAATTTGCGCCATCGATAATTGCCGACTCATCCAGTGAAAGCGGAATATTTTCCATAAACTGAATGAAAATATACATGGAAATAACATCGGTACCACAGCTCATAATGATGTAACCGCCCAGACTGTTTACAAGATGTAAATCTGACATAATCTGGTATACGGTAACCTGCATTGCTACTGCCGGAAGCAGTGCGGCAATTGTATAAAGGTTACGGATAAACCCATTGCCCGGGAACTTGAAACGGTTCAATACGTAAGCAAGCTGGGAACCTACAATAACGGATACAGTAAGCACAACCACCATAACTATGACAGAGTTTAAAAATGCGCGTCCCATATTTGCCGTCTTAAATGCATTTACAAAGTTGTCAAAATTCAGCCAGCTTCCCGGAAATGCCATAACATTGGTATTCTGGTACTCGGCATCTGTCTTAAATGCCGTTGTGATACAGGAAACAATCGGAATGATTGCACAGAATCCGAAAAAGATCAGCGATGCATATTCCACAATAATCCAGATAATGCTTCCTACGGAATAATGTTTCATGTTTTTACGTTTTACTGCTGCTGCTGTACTACTCATTATTTCGCCGCTCCTTTCTTCATTTTCTCCTGTTTTTTGATCTGCTTAATCACCTGTTTTTCTGCCTTCAGCCGGGCTTTCTTTGCCTTATAGGATTCATCCTCCGACGCGGCATCCCTAAACACATATTTAAAGAACAGATTCTGTAAGATCGTACAGATAAAGATGATCATCAGCAGAACAACAGACATGGCCGATGCCAGACCTACTTTCTGGCTGGTATGTGCAATTTTATTCATAATTACGAAATACGTTCCTGTTCCGTTTGCACCGGTGGTGATTACGAAAGGTGCCTCAAACGCACTCAAGGAACCGGTGATGGAAAGGATGACATTTAATGTAATAATTGTCTTGATACTTGGGAGGATAATGTGTTTAAACTGCTCCCATTTATTTGCACCATCCAGGGACGCTGCTTCGTAGAGTTCGCTATCCACAGACATCATGGCACCAATAAACAGTACCATATTCTGTCCGGTATACCGCCATACGGAAGTCGCCGTCAGGGACCAGTTGTTTACACTCTGATCCTTTAACCAGTATGGAAGATTTTCTAATTGAAACCCACACCACTGCAGGATTGTATCAAATACGAATCCTCTGGTGAAGAAGAATTTAAAGATAAAACCAATGGCAATACCACTGATGAGGTAAGGGAAAAACATCAGCCCTTTGAAAAGATTTCCACCCTTTACCTTAAAGCTTAAAATTGTTGCAAGATACAGTGCAAGCACAAGCTGGATCAATGCACCGACCATATAGAATAAACTAAGTTTCAACGCCCCGAAACAATCTTTTCTTCTGAATACATCAAGATAGTTGTCCCATCCGACAAATTCGCGCCTGTCTATTGGCGTTGTATATTTCATCTTATAAAAACTAAATTTGATCATTTCCGCAAATGGAAAATAAGTGAATAAAAAAAGTAAGAGCAATGGGATAATCATAAAACCGATACAGATAAATACCTGCTGGCCGGCTCTGCTCTTTGCCCATTTTTTTAAATTAAATGATTTTGATTTCATACTACGTTCCTCCCATATGAAACAGGCAATCATGCCACCGGGCC
>OFML01001944.1_pt1 | contig 10441 bp, 11 predicted proteins | sample 1541831 | NCBI WGS metagenome assembly OFML01 (sample SAMN04209237, study PRJEB22552) | human gut metagenome | biome: gut; material: feces | host: Homo sapiens | place: USA: Oklahoma | reverse complement strand
ACAGGCTCCGGCCATTTTGAGATACGACGGAATTACCTGTGAGCATTTCCGCTGCTTCCTTGAGCGCATCATCATTTTTATCTGTCTCTCCAAAGGAATAAATAACGTTCTCTTTGTAAAATACCTGCGCTGTCATTCCGTTATTCTCCAGCAGTGTATTTAGAGAGGACAAATCCGTTCCTTTGTGCAGCTTATGCTCAAAGGTCTCGGTAACGGCGAGGCAGACCCGGTTAAAATCCTCCGTGTCGTGCATGTCCAATCCTGCACCGCCTATAACGGAAATCCAGATGATACCCACACAAAGCAAACCTATCAATACCGTGGATATGACCGGCACAAAAATCATTAGAATATTGGATAAAAACAGTCGCTTGCGAATTGTCATGCTTCTACCTCCCTTCTCTCACTTTCAAATTTATTATATCATAGATTTCACAGCATTCTTAAACAAGGGATAAACTGCCCGGAATTTATTTGATTCGTTTTAATATTCAAATCTTATCCATCAACCTAATAAGTAAGCGGATTAATTTATGGAAAAGAAAAAGCGGTATAGCACATCAAATGCCATACCGCAAATCTTCAGCGGGAGAGATATTCTTGTATCTATATTTTGTTCTTTGATTTGTTCGCCGTATATAAAAGATACCCGCGAGTTATTTCCTGCCTAGAATGGCATCCATATCCTGTTCCGGAGCCGTGATCGGCTGCAAATCATAGGTGTCAACCAATACTTTTACAACACTTTCTGAGAGGAAAGCGGGAAGAGTCGGTCCAAGATACATGTTCTTAATTCCCAAGGAAAGCAGAGTCAAAAGAATGCAAACTGCTTTTTGTTCATACCAGGATAGAACTAATGTCAGCGGCAGATCGTTGACACTGCATTCAAATGCATCTGCGAGGGCAAGCGCTACTTTAATTGCACTGTATGCATCGTTGCATTGACCCATATCCAAAATACGGGGTAGTCCTCCGATTTCGCCTAAATCCAAATCGTTAAAACGGTATTTGCCGCAGGCAAGTGTCAAAACCAACGTATCCATTGGTGTTTGCTTTACAAACTCTGTATAATAATTCCGTCCAGGATGCGCGCCGTCACACCCGCCGACAAGGAAAATATGCTTGATTGCTCCCTCTTTGATTGCGCCTACGACCTTTTCCGCATTGGCAAGAACAGCCCCATGTGCAAAACCCGTAGTGAGCATATGTCCACCGTTGATACCGCTCATGCTGCGGTCGTGCTCATATCCTCCCAGTTCCAGCGCCTGTTCGATCAGCGGCGTAAAATCCTTGTTGCCGTGTTCATCTGCTGTAATGTGGGTCAATCCATCATAGCCCACTACAGAAGTCGTATAGATGCGGTCTCGATAGCTGGGACGCTGTGGCATCAGACAGTTGGTGGTAAACAGCACAGGAGCCGGAATGTTTTCAAACTCTTTCTGCTGGCTTTGCCATGCGGTTCCAAAATTCCCTGCTAAATGAGAATACTTCTTCAGTTCTGGATATCCGTGTGCAGGCAGCATTTCGCCGTGGGTATAAATATTGATTCCCTTGTCCTTCGTTTGCTCCAGCAACTGTGCCAGATCCTTTAGATCATGGCCGGATATCACAATAAACGGTCCTGCTTTGATATCGACGTTCACTCTGGTGGGGACAGGCGTTCCAAAAGCTCCCGTATTGGCACTGTCCAGCAGCTCCATACATCTGAGGTTGACTTTGCCGAATTCCATGATAAGAGCAAGCCATTCCTCCACTGTGTGTTCCTCATTGACCGCACAAAGTCCCTTATAGAACCAAGCAGTCACCTCATCATCTTCATAGCCCAGATTCATGCTGTGATGGGCGTAGGCCGCCATGCCTTTCATTCCGAAAAGCAGCGTGGAACGAAGGGAAACAATATCAGTTTCTCCTTTCCACAATTCCAATTTTGGACAATCCTGCGTACCGCCAAGTTTTTTTCTCTCTGAAACAATGCGATCAATAAAACGGCGGATAGAAGCATTATCAAAATTCACATTGGTCAGTGTAGTAAATAAACCGTCCACCAAAAGTCGATCGGATGTTTTGGTTCGGCACTCATTTTTCATTGCGGTTTCCGCAAGGTGGATTAGCTCACAAATAAGCTCATCTTGTAAATTGGCGGTTTCCGGCTGCTTACCGCAAACACCGACTCGGGTACAGCCTTTATTGCCCGCGGTCTGCTGGCATTGAAAACAAAACATTTCAGACATTGAACTTCCTCCTGTTGTTAGCTAATATTTATAGTAAGCCTATTCCTCAACCCTGATTACTGAGACAGGACAGGTTTCGACACATAAGCCGCAGCCAATACATCCATCACGATCAATTGTAACGTTCAATTTTTACACCTCCTCCGGAAATTTAACGATCTATAGTTCTTAGGTAAATACAATGTCCGGTTAGAACACGACAACCAACATCATTTTAAATGCTTCTTCCCCAAACACAGCATGGGGATGTCCGGCAGGCATTATAATGGATTCCCCCTCATGAAGCAGGTAATCTACGCCGTCAATGGTAATCTTGCCAACACCATCCAGGCAGGTAACGAATGCATCCCCACCGGATTCATGAGTACTGATCTCCTCGCCCTTGGCAAAAGAAAACAAGGTGATACTTACAGCCTTATTTTGCGCCAATGTTTTACTGATAACCTGACCTTCTTGATAGGATATTTGCTCCTTTAATACATGAACCTCTGCCTGACTGATATTTTTAATTTTTACGCTCATAAAAACCTCCCGATTTGTAGATTTAAATAGTTTCATACTTTTACCTACAGTTTATTCCATCCAAACAAAAATTCGCATGGACCTTATATTTTTATAATGCCATACTCAATTTAAAATGTATGTTGTAAAAACAACAAACTCGATTATGGACAAAATAAAATTTATATTTCTCATACTGGCAGTGTTTGTATCCCGCCAGATTATTCTGAAGATAGAAAAAGCCTGGAAAGCCAGTAATACTAGGACTTTCTGGACATAGATACAAAAACAGCCTTCCATTTTGGGAGGCTGTTTTTGTATCTCTATTCCTTCTTTAATTTTTGTCTATCTCAGGAAAAAATAAAAGCACTTAATGTTCAGTATACAGAACTATTTTTCTCCTTGAATTAAGTTACTTACATAAGGTCGTTTTCCCGAAAGTACTTCATCATAAAACCCCTGCTTCCATTCAATATAGGCAACGCTGTCCTCTAACTCTTTAATAGACGCACGCAATGCCTCCTGTTTTTTCGCCAGCATTTCTTTACGCTGGAGAATGGTGGATTCCCCCTGAAGACACAGATCTAGGTATTTCTTCATCTCCTGAATGCTCATACCACACTTTTTCAAACAGGTAAGGTCTTTAATCCATTTTACATCCTTTTCGTCGAAAATCCGGCGGTTGTTTCCATCCCGCTTGACATTGGGAACCAACCCCTCGTTGCAATAAAATTTCAAGGTCTGATAGGTCATATCCAATTCTCTACAAACCTGCATCATTGTATATATCATGAGGGCACCTCTTCTCTTATCACAAAAAATTTTTTATTTTTTCTAAAAAGCACTTGACCGATTGTAACAACCGGATAATATAATCGGAAGTGCAAAGCGGTTGTAATAACCGGATTGTAACACACAAAAATAAAAAATGCAATGAAGAAAGGAATTGATTGCAGATGAAAGTGTTACTTGTCAATGGCAGTTCTCGAAAAAAGGGTTGCACCAATACAGCCCTATGCGAAGTGGAACGCGCCTTACAGGAAGAAGGGATTCAAACCGAACAGTTTTTTATTGGCAACGAAGCTCTGCCGGATTGTATCGCCTGCCATAAATGCAAAGAAAGCGGAAACTGTATTTTTCATGATAAAGTCAATGCATTCGTGGAAATGGCAAAATCTGCGGATGGTTTTGTATTTGGCTCACCTGTATATTTCGCTCATCCCAGCGGCAGGCTGCTCACCTTTATGGATCGGGCCTTTTACTCTGGCGGCAACGCTTTCGCTTTTAAACCTGCCGCCGCCGTGTTGAGCGCAAGGCGGGCTGGTACAACAGCTTCCTTTGATGTCATCAACAAATATTTTACAATCTGCTCTATGCCGGTCGTATCCTCTACCTACTGGAATCACGTGTATGGACAACAGCCGCAGGAAGTTCAAATGGACAAAGAGGGATTGATGACCATGTATAACATCGGCAAGAATATGGCATGGATGTTGAAATGTATCGACTTTGGGAAGCGGAATGGCTTAAATCATCCTGAAAATCAAAAGGTCTTGACCAATTTTATACGATAAGCGACTTGAAAAAATCCACGACTAACTACGAAAGAGCAAATCTACTATGGAAAATTTTATCTATAACTATCCCATTCATGTTTGCTTTGGAGAGAACACCGTTCAAAAGTCTTCAAAAGTAGATAGGAAAAACAATCGTTGATTTCTCCGGTATTATTCCGCCCCCACCTATACGAAGGTACAGGAGGGCGCAGCGCAGGCAAAACCCGAAGAAGATTCTGAAACATAGAGTTTGTCCAGCACAAGCTGTGCACAGATACGATTCCCCTTGGCACCGCTGTCACCGCTTCTGAAACTGGGACTTAGATGAACGGCGGTGCAGTAATTACCAATAAAGGCATTGCAAATCAAAAGCAATCCCTGCAAACTCAGCCGGGATGAAATTTACGGGATTCTTTAATAAGATCTACAAATAAAAGAAAGTGAGGAAACTATAGTGTTCAAAAAAATTCTTGGCCTGATGATGGCCACCATGATGACCCTCTCTCTCGTTGCCTGCGGACAGACACCAGCCAGCAGCAATATTTCCGCTGCTTCTTCTGAATCTGCAGTCAGTGGTAGAGCATCCGAGTCGCAAGCACCAGTCTCTTCTGAAGATGAAACTTCCGTTCCTGCTCAAATAGAAGCCCCGGAAACGACAGATACCAACACATTGGTTGTGTACTTCTCCTGGTCTGGAAATACCGAGGAAATGGCTTCCTATATTGCCGAGCAGACTGGTAGCGACCTGTATGAGATCGTACCTCAAACACCTTACCCCGAGGATTACAACAAAACTGGAGAGATTGCGGAGAAAGAGCGGGACGACAATGTCCGTCCAGCGATTGCCAACCTGCCGGATTACATCGAGCAGTACGATACCATCATAGTGGGCTACCCCATCTGGTGGCATACGGCCCCCATGATTATCGGCACTTTCCTGGAAAATTACGATCTGACCGGCAAAGAGATTTATCCGTTTACGCAGTCGGCTTCCATGGATACAGAGCAGTTCGATAGCTCCATTGAATTCGTCAGAGAGAATGCTAACGGTGCTACTGTACATGACGGTTTGTTTGCAAGGCCCTCTGATACTGCCGCGATAGATGCTTATCTCTCCGAAAACGGGATTACAGAGTGAGAAGTTTCAATAATTCGTTATGGTGAAGGCCATCAAAACAGACAATGATCTTCTGTTTTGCCTTTTAAGCATTTGCATGTTAAAATAATGCCAACAAGGTATGGAGGTGCCATGATGGAAATCCGAGTGCTTCGCTACTTTCTCACTGTAGTACGGGAAGAAAGCATTACCAAAGCCGCAGATGTTTTGCATATCACACAGCCGACTTTAAGCCGTCAGCTGGCACAGATGGAAGATGAAATGGGCGTAAAGCTGTTTGACCGTGGAACACGAAAAATTGTACTGACAAATGAGGGATTGCTGCTGCGCCGCCGGGCGGAAGAAATTCTGGAGTTGGTGGATAAAACAGAACGGGAATTGACCGAGCAAGAGGAAGCAGTTGAAGGTACCGTATCCGTTGGCTGCGGCGATTTGGGAGCGGTGCAAATGCTTCCAGAACTGTTTCAGTCGTTTCATGAGCGTTATCCAGCCGTTATCTTTGATTTATATACCGCCACAGCCGATCATGTAAGAGATCAGATGGAACGTGGGCTGATCGATGTGGGGCTTTTGCTGGAACCCATTAATATGGAGAAATATGATTTTATTCGTTTGAACCAAAAAGAGCAATGGGTTGTTGTCATGCCTGCGGATGCACCTTTGACCAGTAGGCAGTCTGTCACACCTGCGGACTTGAAAGATTTGCCGTTAATTTTACCACGACGGCTGAATATTCAAAGTGAGCTGGCCAGTTGGTTTGGAGATGAATTTGACAAACTGAATGTCCTATTTACCAGCAATCTTCCCTCAAATGGTTCGGTCATGGTCTGTCATAAACTTGCATATGCGATTGTGATTAAAGGAAGTATATCTTTGTGGAATCAAGAAAAAATTACTTATCGTCCGCTGAATCCTGAACTGTCAGCCAGCAGTGTGCTTGCCTGGAGAAGACAACAACCATTTGGTTTAGCAGCATCTAAGTTTATTGAACATATTAAGCGTACTTTTACTCATTTGGAGTGAGAAAAGTGCCAGTACGCCCGCCATATCCATGCCTCAAAAGCATTTATTTTTATAAAAGTTAAGTATTAGACATAGTATATCCCTTGACCTATAATGTAAGTGTAGTCAAATCGAGTGCGTCACTCTTTTATGACCACACTTACATTATTTTTTTGCCAAATGGGAGGCTCATAATGACATTACAAGAAGCAAGTAAATGTTTAAATTTAAAAATAGAAACCCTAAATTTTTACAAAAATAACGGTCTGCTAAAAGGAGCAAAATCAGACGATGACAGTACTGATTATCAAGAAACAGAGTTGCGGCGTACTATTCAATTTCACTTTCTGTTGAAAGCAGGAATGGACTTGAATACCTTAAAGCATCTAATTGCGCTGATGAATGCAAAAAGCAATACAGATGCTGACCAGGTACGAATTCTTCGTAAATGCCGATATCAGCTGCTGGAAGAAATTCACGAAAAACAACAGCTGCTGGATCAGGTAGATTATCTGATCCACGAGATAAACGGCCGAAAAGTCAAAGGAGGATAAATATATGAAAAAAATTGTATCCGCTTTGCTGGTAATGGCGATGATGATTTCCATGTCAGCCTGTCAATCGCAGACATAATCTCAGTCACAACCGGAAAGCAGTAAACCATCCATGCCGCAAAGCCAAACGACTGTTGAATTGGAAGGCAGTACAACTGACCAGGGAGAAAACACAGATGAAAGCCGTGTATTGATTGCGTATTTTTCCCTTGGGCGTAAATGCAGAATATCCTAACGATGTAGATGCCAGCACTTCTGCCAGTTTGGTATTGGAAAACGGACAACAGTACGGAACCACAGAGTATATGGCAAATTTGATTCAGCAAAACGTGGGCGGAGACATCCATATGATTCGAACGATAAACCCTTATCCCACCGGTTTTGATGCAGTAGTAGATCGGAATCACGCAGAAATGGATGCAGACACATTACCCGAGCTGGTGGAAAGCGATTTGGATATTTCTCAGTATGATACAGTATTCATCGGTTATCCAATTTGGGCCACCAATGCCCCGCAAGCTATTTTCTCTTTCCTATCGGAATACGATTTAGCCGACAAGACGATAATCCCGTTCTGTACCCATGACGGTTATGGCGCTGGCAGCAGCTATACCGATATTGCAGAGGCTGTTCCCGGAGCAGCACAGGTTTTGGACGGCCTTGCTATTCAAGCACCGGATGTTTCCGGGGCAGTAGGTACGGTAGCACAGTGGCTGCAAGAGATTGGTGTGGACAAGAAATCGGATGAAAATGTACAGGCCAAAGGAACGGCCATTACCATTGCTGTCGGAGATACTGTTTTAGACGGAGTCATTTATGATACGGAATTGGCAAAGGAAATACAAGAGTATTTTCCATTAACCATCTCAGCTGTGGGCTTTGGAGGGCGTGAGTTTTACGGTGGAGTAGATTTCTATCCGGAAAATCTGGAAGGCGGGCAAAGAACATTTGAAAATGGCGACATTACCTATTGCGAAGCTCATCACAACATGGCAATTTTTTACGCACAGACAGATAATCCCGTGCTTTCCGTGGATGTTATTCCCATCGGCAAGGTTACGTCTGATTTAAGTATTTTTGACGAACTCCCCAACAATGTGGATATTACCTTTGATTTGGCAGGATAATTCTCACGCTATATCAAACTATTGGAGGTAATTTACAATGAAACGAATTCTGGCATTTTTATTAGCGGGAATGATGGCTGTCTCCCTGGCAGCATGTGGAGAATCCGATAACCAGGAAAACTCTCAGCCAAGTTCAGCATCGAGTCTTTCTCAGTCTTCTGAACCGGAACAAGCTCCTTCATCTGAGCAATCGCAGCCCACATCTTCCGCCACAGAAGAAACACCGGCGTTATCGCCAATATGATTGCCGAATCCACTGGAGCGGAGCTGTTTTCCATCCAGACAGTGGAAAAATACCCGGCTTCCTATGATGAAACCGTTGACCAGGGACAACAGGAGCGTAATGCAGACGTACGCCCTGAGCTTACTACGCTCCCGGAAAATTTGGACGCCTATGATGTGATTTTCCTGGGTTTTCCTAATTGGTGGGGCGATATGCCTATGGCAATGTACAGCTTTCTGGAGCAGGTTGATCTCTCCGGCAAAACCATCGTTCCTTTTGTCACTTCCGGTGGCAGCGGATTTTCCAGCACCATCAGCACGATAGAAGATATGGAATCCGCCGCAACTGTCCAAGAGGGGCTTTCCCTTCGGGATTCCAGTTCGGCCGGCGCACAGTAACAAGTGAACGAGTGGCTGTCTGGTTTGGGTTACGCGGGGTAAGAAGGAGTAAGCAGGGAACAACTGGAAACAAGTCTCTTACCAAATATCTTTCTTTTTAGGCATTAATCTTTTCTCAACCTATAATAGAAATAAAGGAAGAAAGAAGGGATTACATATGAAAAAACAAACGACATTGCTTTTAGCGCTTTTGCTGGCATTATCTTTAACTGCCTGTAATTCCAACAACGAAACAACGGTATCGTCGAGCGGAACCCTACAAAATAGGCAGTCGGCGATTTCCGAATCTGTGGTTTCTGGTGAGGTAAGTTCAAGCGAAGAAGAATCTGCTCCATCACGGGAATCTGAGCAGCAGAGCCGTGTTCTGGTGGCTTACTTTTCCTGGGCAGATAATGCTGTAATTGAGGGTGAAGTAGATGCAGTTGCTTCTCCCAGTGTAGTGGCTCCCGGCAATGTTCAGCAGCTTGCAGGCTGGGTACAGGAACAAACCGGCGGCGATCTGTTTTCGATTCAAGTGACAGAGCCTTATCCCAGCGATTGGGACGAATGTCTTGCCCGCGCCAATGAGGAACGATCTGAAAACGCACGTCCTGCATTGACAGAAACGGTCGAAGCAATGAGCGACTATGATGTGGTGTTTCTGGGGTACCCCAACTGGTGGTATGGCTCGCCAATGGCCTTGCTGTCTTTTATCGAGCAGAATGACTTATCGGGAAAACAGATCTATCTGTTTTGCTCTCATGGAACAGGCGGTCTTGCCAAAAGTGTAGATGAAATCGCATCAGCATTGCCGGAAAGCGCCGTGCTTTCCGAAAACGTATTTGACGTTTACGAGGAGGACGCAGCTTCCTCCGAAAATGATATTTTGAACTGGCTGAAAGGCGTCGGATATTAGTGCCCATACGGATCCCTTGGATCACATAAAACGGCCCAGATAGTCATCTGTGCTATTAGGTAGAATATCAGTGTTGTTGGGGCCGTGTATTGGTTGTCCAATTTTCCGGGTTTGTATCATCTGGAATGACCCCAGCTAAAACTTTTTCGTAATGCTTTACCTTTTCATCCATATAAGCAGCAGTTGCTTTTGCCTCTTCAATCCGTTGGTATGCCTGTTCCCGTTGACGAAGAATAATTTGATAACGTGCCAAAAGAGTTGCTCTGGATTCCGGCAAACGGCACAATTCACAATATTCTTTAATATCCTCGATCGACGCACCGCATCCCTTGAGACATACGATCCCCTGCATCCAGTTTACAGATTCTTCGTTGAAAATACGTCGATTGCCTTTATCACGTTCACAAGGCAGCAAATTAATATCTGTGTAGTAACGAATGGTGTGTTCTGTGGTTTGGAACATTTTTGCAAACTGCTTAAGTGTGTAAATCATAGCATTTCTCCTGATTTTTAAAAAATTTCTCAAGAAAGCATTGACTTCGAGTTACTCGAACTTAATACAATGATGTTAGCACAAAAGAAGATACTTCTCAAGCGCTGAAAATGCAATATGGAGGAATGAATATGAACGCAATCACTTTGAATAATGGCATCCAAATGCCTATCCTGGGATTTGGTACATTTTTAATGAACGGAAAGGAATGTGAGAAAAGTGTTCTTGCAGCAATCCGCAATGGCTACCGTTTAATTGATACGGCAGAAGCTTATGGCAATGAGGAGGCTGTCGGAAACGCAATTTTGAAAAGTTCTGTTTCACGCAAAGAGCTGTTTCTTGTT
>OFML01001926.1_pt1 | contig 10519 bp, 8 predicted proteins | sample 1541831 | NCBI WGS metagenome assembly OFML01 (sample SAMN04209237, study PRJEB22552) | human gut metagenome | biome: gut; material: feces | host: Homo sapiens | place: USA: Oklahoma | reverse complement strand
CCATCATGTAGCCGTATTTCTCGGTCACCATATTGCGCCCTTCCCGCTGCGCCTGCAAAAGATCCTGCTCATAGCTCTGAAGCATCGCTTCGCTCAGTGCCGAAAACTGGCTGAATCGCATCACATAAAAGGTCCACTCATCGTCCTGGCAGGCTGCCCTGCCTCCCGTGTTGGTCACCTTGTCAAACATGTCCCATTCCAGCTCAATGATCCTGTTGATCAGTCCGTCCTTCGGGGTATCGTTTTTTTTCATCGCATCGTTTATATATCTCATGAAAACTCATCTCTCTTTCCTGCAAAGCCTGCTCCGCAGCGCTTTGCTTCCCGGTCGACCTAGTCGTAGTCCACCATGATATGCAGATCCTTCAGCCGTGCATCGCGGATCCCTCTCATCAGTTCTTCACCCTGCACCTGCAAAAACGCCTCCGTGCTTCTGGTAAATCCTCTGCGGTTCAGCTCACGCCCCACTGCAATGCAGATGCGCTCGATCATCTGTTCCTTTCGGCCAGCGTTTTCCATCCGGTCTGTGATCTGTGTCAGTTCCGCCAGGAGTCGCACTTCTTCCTGGAGCACAGGAAACCTTTCTGCCCCGCGGAAGATCCATTTATAATACGGCATGTACGCTTCATTGAGTAGATAAACAGCCGACATAGCTGTTTTGACAAATTCTGCGCACGCCAGGTAAGCAGCCTGACTATCGCCCCGCTTCATGCATCTGCCATAGTTGTACTGACCTGCCTGTGCCATCACAGCGCACCGGGCCGCCAGTTTCTTCTTTAATACATCTTCCGGGTAAAACCCTTTCAACGTGCTCCGGATCTGTGAAAAAGTTCCCTGATGATCATCAAAGACTTCACCACTGGTCACCGTCGCCAGAAAGCGTTCCGGGATACGAAACCACTCCATATTGTCCTGCGGAGCGTGGGAAAGCCCGGTGAATTTACGATAAAATCCTTCCAGCGGAAGAACTCCGATCCGGCCTCCGCCCTGTGCAGATGTGATCCTCGTATAGCCTTTGTAAGAAGCCGGCAGGCTATCGTATGCCCGCTGCATCTCGGTACCTGCCTTCGCGTAGAGTTCCTCCGGCACCCACAGACAGAATGCCGGCCCGAAATCGTGATCCGTAGAAAGTTCATCATCGAATCCCAGACATTCCGAACCTTCGCCGACAAGACCTGCCGCCAGATACGGTTTGTATTGTGCCAGCTGCGTATCGATCATCGGTTTCCCGTATTCTTCATAATACGCTCTGGAAAGTTCCAGTCCTTTCATCACGCCATTCCTTTCAGTTTCGCCAGATTGGCTTCTAATATCTTATAGTATTCGGTACGACCGAAATCCCGTTCCATCAGCGTCAGTGCTTTTTCATACCAGCGGATGGCCTGCGGGATCTGTCCCTTCAAATAATATACCTGTCCCAGTCCTGCACACGCTGACGAATAGTGAACATCACCGCCACCGTCTTCTTCAAACATCCGGCACGCCTCTTCGAAGCTTTCCCGTGCCATTTCCAGTTTGTTCTGCCGCACCTGCAGCTCTCCAAGATTGATGTACGTCGTTGCCAGCTCGCCTCTGCACTCCGGGATCCCCCGGATGATGCGAAAGGCTATATCAAGTGCCTGCTCCGCCTTGTCGAACTCTCCGGTATCCCTGTATACCATGCTGATGTTGTTGTTCAGTGCCGCCATTCTGTAATCACCTGCAAGACCGCATTCCACCAGAAGATCTCTCGCCCTCAGAAAATACTGCAAAGCCTCCGGCAGTTCTCTGGAATTGACGTACACATCTCCCGCGTTGATCAGTGCAGTTGCGTAGTGTTCCGAATGGATCAGCCCCATGTGCTCCAGCTGCGTCAGTACCGTCTTATATAAATCCTTGGCACGGTCGATCTGACCCATAGCACGACAAAGCCCTCCCAGCTCGTTACTTACCGCAACGATCCCGGAGGTATCCTGTCTTTGCTGAGCTTCCTGCAGCCAGCGCTGCAGATAAGCCATCGTCTGCCCGCTGTCCTTTTGCTGAAACAGATCATCCAGTCCCTGATAGAACTTGTTTAAATCGATTCCATTCTCCATAACATCACCTACTCTTTACGAATAAAGTTAGTCATGACAGGTCGCTCGTATTCCGGCTGTTTCACACGTTCACGCAGTCCTGCGTCCTTGTTGCGGATCGAATACGCGATGCTCTCTCCCAGCGTGCGCATCGTCTGCATGCCCTCTTCATCCTGTTTGACTTCCTCAGGTGAATTGCCGTGGACCTGATTCCAGTACTGCGATGTGGCAACAGTCATCTTGTTGATCATAAAATATTTGTTGATTCTGTCAAAAGCCGTGCTGGCGCCTCCCCTTCTGCAGGAGACAACTGCTGCGGCGATCTTCCCGTCCATCTTTCCACTGCGATAATTGCTGTAAAACAGTCTGTCCAGGAAACAGCAAAGCTGTCCGGATGCCCCGGCGTAATACACCGGCGATCCCACAACGATCCCGTCAAATTCCACGAGCCGTCTTGAGATCTCATTGACCCCGTCATTGTCGAACACGCACTTGCCTGTTGCAAAACAGCTTCCACAGCCTACACATCCTCTGATCGGTGCTGCGCCGATATGATAGATCTCTGTAGCAACATCGTTTCTGTTGAGAGAATCCGCCACTTCCTTCAGCGCAGTATAAGTACACCCATACTGATGCGGGCTGCCGTTAATTAATAAAACCTTCATTTTTCAATCCTTACTGTAAGCCTTTATCCAGTAAATAGTGTGAAAATATAGTCTTTGTTTATTGTAGCATACTTTCTCATCGAATGTAAAGAATTCTGAATCCTCTTTTTCTTACAGCAGATCAAGCACCTGGTGCAGATCCCCGATCTCATAATCGATCCTCAAGTTTTCCGGTGCTTCCTTTCCCGACGGGTTATACCAGCAGGTCAGGATCCCCGCGTTATTACCGCCGCGAATATCGCTGCTCAAAGAATCACCGATAATGATAGTCTCACGTGGATCCAACTGTCCGATCGAAGAAAAAGTTTTCTCAAAAAATTCAATGTTCGGCTTCTCCACACCCAGTTCTTCCGACAGGAATATCCCATCCATCAGTGCTCCAAGACCTGACAGACGCAGCTTCTTATTCTGTGCGATGATCGTCCCGTTGGATACGACATACTGTCTGACTTTCCCCTGCAGCTTACGAACGATTTCCAGGCTGTTATCCCTCGGCACGATGGTATCCCCCAGCGCATACTGATACTTTGCATTAAACTGTTCCGCCACACCGGCATCCAGCCCTTCTGATGCGAAAAACTCTTTAAAACGTCCTACTAGAACCTGTTGTTTTGTGATCTCGTTTCGCTCCAGCCGCTCCCAGTAAGAGCGGTTTATCTTCGAATAGCGAGTCAGCATCTCATCGCTGCACTCTCCCATGTCAAATTCCACAAACAGCTTCCGGATCGCAGCTTCTTCTGCCGCCAGAAAATCCAGAAGCGTACCATCCACATCCCATAAAATCGTCTGTATCATCAGTCCATATCCTCCATAAAAAATCACCTTTAAGCTATCTCTTTTATTTCCAGACTTCTTCAGCAATTTCTTTTACAAGCTTAAGCTTTGCCCACTGCTCTTCTTCGGTGAGTTTGTTTCCGATCTCGCACGAAGCAAATCCGCACTGCGGGCTGAGACAAAGCCTGTCAAGCGGTATGTATTTTGCCGCCTCATAGATTCTGGCAATAATATCTTCCTTCTTCTCAAGTTCCGGTGTTTTTGTTGTTATGAGCCCCAGTACGACCTTCTTATCACCCGATACTTTTGAAAGAGGTTCGAATCCGCCTGATCTGGCATCATCATACTCAAGAAACAGAGCGTCCACATTTTCCTTTGCAAAGACATAGTCTGCTACAGAGTCATAAGCTCCGCTGGCAAAGAATGTGGAATGATAATTCCCTCTGCATATGTGGGATGTAATGACCATGTCCTCAGGCTTGCCTTCCAGAGCGAGATTGTTTACTGCCAGCAACTGAGCCTTGACCTCTTCTAATTCTATTCCAAGAAGCTTGTATCTCTGCTTTGCAGCATCGCCAACAATCGCACCCCATGTACAGTCGTCAAGCTGAAGGTTGCGGCAGCCAGCTTCATAAAACTGCTTGATCACATCCTGATAAGCCGTTCCGATATCCTGGATCAGATCTTCGTTTGTGGAATAAAACTTTCTTGTGGATTCATGGTTTTCAGGAATGATCATCTGCTGAAACATCTGTGCTGGTGCTGGGATCGTATATTTTGCAACCGTGTTTTCATCCTCAAACTGCTTTAAGAATCTGAACCCTTCTACAAAAGGGTGTGGTTTTGCCTTTATCTTTCCGACAAGATATGTATCATCTAGGACAGCCAGCTCCGCGTCAAACTTTACGCCATTACCTGTATTTTTATGGGCGACTCCATCAAATCCCCACATGAAATCAAGATGCCAGAAGCTTCTTCTGAATTCACCGTCAGTAATCACATGGAATCCAAGTTCTTTCTGCTTGGCCACAACCTTTGATACTTCCTCATCTACGATCTTATCAAACTCTTCTTTTGGCAGTTCTCCATTCTGATACGCGTTCTTTGCCTCTTTAAGGGCTTGCGGTCTTAAAAAGCTTCCCACAAAATCATATCTGTATGGTGTCTGTATTTTACTCATTTTTATATCCTCTCGTTTCTTTGTTTTCTTGAGGATATCCTACCACGTATATGCAATGATGAAAAATACATATAGTATGGGTTTGCCCATAGCTTTAATCTATGGACAGATGGTTTTTTAACGCTTCAACATAGAAGCAAGCATACTTACTTAACACCATGTTTTTCTTTTTCACAATACCTATTCTCATGGTCTTATCTACTGCAAGAGGCTTGGCGATAATGCTGCTGCCATTGAGTTCTGCATCAAGAACGCCGCTGCTCACCGTAAAACCATTCAATCCAATAACGAGATTGAATAAAGTAGCTCTATCTCTGACCTGGATATTTTTAGGAAAATCCAGCATGCTCATGAATTCTTCTGAAAAATAAAATGAATTCTTATTCCCTTGTTCATAGACCAGATATGGATACGCCTGCAGATCATCCGTAGCGATGATTTCCTTTTCTGCCAACGGATGATTGTTGCTGATAAATACATGCGGGCCTGCTACATACATTTCCTCAAAAACCAGGTTATTGTTCTTGATCAGCTTAGATATCACCTCTTCGTTATGTTCCGAAAGATAAATCACGCCGATCTCGCTTTTTCCGTCAGACACGTCCTCTATGATCTCTCCGGTCTGCGTTTCCCTGATAATAAAACTATACTGATCTGCATCGTATTTCTTGATCAGATCTACAAAGGCATTTACTGCGAAAGAATAATGCTGACAGGATACTGAAAATTTTGGTGTGCGTTTTTCACCGCCACCGAAATAATCTTTCATGTTGTCAGCCTGCTCTAAAAGCATTCTGGCGAAGGATAATAATTCTTCCCCTTCTCTCGTCACTGTCACACCTTTATTGGAACGAACAAATGCCGTAACACCCATCTCATTTTCAAGGTTATGTATTGCTGCACTTAAAGACGGCTGGGAAATAAAAAGTTTCTCCGCAGCTTCTGTAATGTTTCCACAGTCAGCTACCGTCACAATGTATTTTAACTGTTGCAATGTCATATTGAACGGCTCCTTTATTTTTATTTTCTTGCCGAACAGCACCTCTTTATTATAATTTAATGATCCCTGATTTGAAACGAATTTTTGCAACTTTATAAAAAAAGAAACCTTCTATACGTATGCGTTCGAAGATCTCTTTTTTTGTTTATATGTTTTTAGTATCGTTTTTGATTATCTGGCTTTACGCTGTCTGCAAAGTGCATAAACTCCGCCCAGTACAGCGAATGCCATCAGCAGAGCCCATACGTCGACGAGGCTTGTATCGCCTGTTCCCGGAACACTGGATGCCGATTTCTCCCCTGCATTCTTATCTGCATCATTCTTGCCCGATGGGTTGATATTAGCCTTAAAGTCCGTCAGTTTAGCGATCGTCTCTGTCTTCAGGACTGTGCCGCATTCAGTACACTCCTGGTGTCTGCTGCCTGCTTCCGCGGTCGTTGCTTTTTTATCCACGATCCATTCCGATGGCGTGTGAGCGTCAGCTTCCTTCGTCACCACTGCTTTAGTCTGTGCTGCAAAGGCGCTGCCTGCGAATGTCACGGTATACAAAGTAGTCTCCGGACTTTTGCAGCCATCCTTCGGGGTCACCTGCGTAACGGCTGTTTCAGTCTCGCTCTCCTGATCCCTGCAAATCTCGCACGTTCTTACGGCGGTGCAAGTCAGATTATCCTCGCTCCAGGTGTATGCTGGCGTGCCGTAGGAATGACCAGTTGCCTGGATGGTGATCTCCGCAACTGTCGTTTCATGCTGTGCGGCTGCATCACTGAACAGCATACCACAAGAACATCTATAATATGCTTTATGCCCTTCTGTTGTACAAGTCGCTGCGACAGCACCTACACTCCGAAGATTTCTAGCATGCTCATGATTTAACGGTGGATTGATCGTATAACCGCATACAGTGCAGGTCTCTGCCTTATCCTCCGTTGCTGCCCCACTTGATACATGCGCTTCCTTAGCACTTGTCTGGTTGCATCCTTCATTCTGACACTCATACCAGTGTCCATTCTGATCTGACAGCAATGTACCGCTAAAGTTATGCGATTTCGCCTGGGTTACCACATCTCCGCAAACCTTACATGTTACTGCTGTTGCACAGTTTCCATCATCTTCATTCGGATCATGCGCTTCATTTACCGTCACGGTTATGCTTGCACTGTTACCTGCCAGGTCTCTTGCTGTGATATTATGTGTTCCAGCTGAGAGAGTATATGTTTCATTTGATATAACAAGTACCCGATCTCCATCCTTCACTTCTGCCAGATGGCTGTCCTTTACTCTAATGTCTTTTGATACACAGTATGTTCCACCATTCGTTGCCCCTATAATTGTCGGTGCTGTCTTGTCCAGGTTGTAGGATATAGTTCCTTTATAGATGGTGCCATTCGAAGTTTTCTTAATATAGAATACTCCGCTACCATTCGCCGCTTCATCCGTAAAGGAAATGCTGCTGCCAAACTGCTTATCCGTCATTCCGATCTTATAGCCGGATGTCGCTGTAAGCTTGACCTCGCTGTTCGCCCAGCCGTTACTATTTACTCCGGATACGGTGTACATATTTGATTCTGCAATATCATATGTGCGGAATGTCTTGTCTCCTTTAGTGTATCCATTCGGGTAAGTGGATTGACTGCTGTACATCGCCTTTGTCTGACCTTCTGCTACAAGCACTCCTGCATTGTAGTAAATCGATGCACCTGAACTAATACCACAACTCTGACTGCCAGGTTGTTTTACTCCTTCTGATTTTGCGGTCACTCTGCCGCCAGTCATTGTAAAATTACCGGAACATTGGATGCCACAGCTGCCATAGACTGTAGAAACAGCTCCCGTTGCAGTGATCGTGCCACCGTTCACAATGATATTTTTCGATTGACCGATAGTACCGATACCATAGCTTTCTTTTGCAGTCTTTCCTATCGCAGTGATCGTGCCGTTATTTACAGTCAGACCACCTGCCATGATTCCGTAGCTTCCTTTGCCATCGACGCCTGAACCTCCGCTAGTTGTAAGAGAACCATCTCCAGTGATCGTCAGCTTTCCGTTCACAAAAATTCCACAACTGTAAGCATACTTATCTGAAAGGGTGTCGTCGACGAAATTGTTACCAATAAGCTTGATCGTCAAGTTAGACGTAGAATAAATACCTCCGCTGAAAGTTCCGTCACCCCCTCCTTTTCCAGAATAGCTATAATCATTCAAAGTCAGTGTATTGGCCGTCGGATTATAGCTCCATCCATCCCCGCTTGTCCGGTCACTGGTAACCTCTGCACCACCGACCTTCAGACCATAATCCGTCGCCGCATTGGCCGTGACCGACCAGCTTGGGATCATCGCCACGATCATCGCCAGCGCCATAAGGCATACTCCGATTTTTCTCTTTATCGTGCTTTTCTCCATTTTTCCTCCTTCCATATTTCATTTGTATTTTTTTAATCTCTTTCGGCATACCCTTCAATATTGTATCACCATCGCCCTGACACCCCCCCGATTTGCGCGAAATGCACTTTTTAGGGTGCGAATTGCATAACGATCTCAAAATCAGAAATCACTTCACAAAAAAAGAAACCTTCCGGGTAAAGAAGGTCTCTTTTTTTTATTTGAAACATAGTAAAAAGGGTTTTCGTTTTTGAGTTGTAAATCGTCTCTACGGGCGCAGTCCCATGCCGCCTTCCAGCGTGATGGTCTCGCCGCTCATGAACTTGAAGTCCGGTGAAGACAGCTGCACGCAGGCACGACCGATCTCGGTCTCCACATTGCCATAATGGCCTGCCGGAGGCATCTTTACATTTGCCTTGAAAGCATCCGGATACTGTTTTTCAAAATTCTCAAGCTGTGCCGTCCAGGCCAGCGGGCACACGATATTGACATTGATGCCGTCAGGACCCCATTCCGTAGCAGCTACACGAGTCAGACCGCGGATCCCTTCCTTTGCAGCAGCGTAAGCACACTGCCCGAAGTTTCCGAACAGCCCCGCTCCCGATGCGAAATTGATGACCGAGCCCTTGGTTTCCTTCAAGTACGGATAGCAAGCCTTCATGTAATAAAATACTGCGTACAGCCCGGAATATACAGCCAGGTCGAACTGCTCTGTCGTGTGATCTTCCAGCGTCACCCCTGAAGCCGATGCCTGTGCATTGTTGATCAGCACATCGATACGACCGAAGGTATCCACAGCCTGCTTCACCACATTCTGCACAGCAGTCTCATTATCCGAGCCTGCGCTCACGTCTGCGGCAACAGGCAGGACTTTTATGCCATATAACCGTTCCAGCTCTTCTTTCGCATCTTCCAGTTTCTTTACATTCCGTCCCGTGATGACCAGGTTGGCACCTTCCTTCGCATATGCCGTTGCGATCCCATATCCAATAGAGCCGCAGCTCCCGTCACTTAATACTGCTCTTCCACCGCCGGTAATGATCGCGGTTTTTCCTTGTAAATGTCCCATCGCGTTTCTCCTTTGATTGCATTAAAGTGTCATTGAATTGTTTGACTTTTCTGCGATCATTATACCATAATTATAAATTTGTTTCAAGGCAAAACTGAAACTAGTTACAAATTGTTTTGATAAACAAATTTTTAACAACAAAAAAGAGCGATTCTGCGCACAATTTTAGAATCGCTCTTTTTCAAATCTACCTATCCGAAAATCGCCCGTTTTAAGCGGCTGAAAAACCCATCATCCTCCACCGGCATCTCCTGTGCCGTTTTACGGCTCTGAGACGGCGCTGCAGCTCTCGTGATGGCTCTGTTGATCAGTTCCTGCTGGCTGTCGATCCGCTCTCCGCCTTCACCGATCCCTTTTTTCTCATAAAGGCCATCGTAGCGCAGATTCCGAGCCTTGACATTATCGGAAAGCATCAGCTCCAGGATTTCCAGGATCTCTTTTTTGATCTGTGGAGAATTTACAGGGCATGCCACTTCTACCCTCCGGTTGAGATTTCTCGTCATAAAATCTGCTGAAGATATATACATGCTCCGCTCTTCTCCCGCACCAAAGCAATATACCCTGGAATGTTCCAGGAATCTGCCGACGATGCTGGTGATCTGAATGTTCTCCGTATAACCTTCCACATCCGGAAGCAGGCAGCAGATGCCTCTGATGATCATCCGTACGCAAACTCCTGCCTGAGAAGCATCTTTTAATGCATCGATGGTCTTGCGATCCGTAAGGGAATTGATCTTCACCAGGATTTCTGCCGGTTCGCCTCGCTGCGCCTTCTCGATCTCACCCTGTATCAGAGCCATGATCTTGTCTTTCATACTGTTTGGAGCTACAAAAAGCCGGTCATAATGACCATTGATGTTTGCAATCGACATGTTTTTAAAATACACAGCTGCATCATTTCCGATTTCTTCATCAGCTGTCATCAGCGAAAGATCGGTGTACAGTTTTGCCGTTTTTTCATTGTAATTACCGGTTCCCACCTGCGTGATCCGCTTGATCTTCTTCTTTTCCATCAGCGTGATCTGACACACTTTCGAGTGAACTTTGTAATCTTCCAGTCCGTACAGCACCGTGCAGCCGGCTTCTTCCAGGCTTTCCGACCAGTTGATGTTGTTCGCTTCATCAAAGCGCGCCCGAAGTTCCATCAGCACCGTTACTTCCTTGCCGTTTTCCGCCGCGGTACACAGATGCTTTGCCACAGCGGAGTTGCCTGCCAGCCGGTAGATGGTCATCTGGATGGACAGCACCTGGGGGTCATTGGCAGCTTCCCGGAGCAGACCCAGGAAGGGCTGCATCGACTGATAGGGATAGAAGAGCAGGGTATCCCGCTGCTGGATCTGGGGCCAGAGGGGATAGTCCTTGGAGAGATAGTCGGGATAGGCCGGGGTATATTCCGCA
>OFML01001918.1_pt1 | contig 10551 bp, 8 predicted proteins | sample 1541831 | NCBI WGS metagenome assembly OFML01 (sample SAMN04209237, study PRJEB22552) | human gut metagenome | biome: gut; material: feces | host: Homo sapiens | place: USA: Oklahoma | reverse complement strand
GAGAATGGCAGGAAGAAAATACGCTGACCAACTTGGAGATGAACACGAATTATACCATCGAGGTACGCATCAAGGCTACTGAAAATTCCTTTGCCTCTGAAGCGGCCCAAACCGAGGCCACAACGACAGAGGGCCTTATTATCCCGGTTTCTTACCAATACAAAGGCAAAGAAATATTCTGGGACGAATTTACAGCTGTCCCCGGCGTGAATATCGTCACAGCTGACCAAGAAGTACTGGAACAAGCATCCGTAGTCCTGGAGAATCCAGAACAGAATCAGGTGCAGGTGACGGTCACTCAAAAGGATGGTCAGTTGGTGGCCGATGTATCGTCGGTTGTGTTTTCTATTGTACCAACCATTGATCCCCAAAGTTTTTACTTTGAAGTATCCTATTGGGATCAGGACGGCAACCGAGTAGAAGGGGGAGGAAAACAAACTTTTGACACCATCGGTGCCATCAGCCGAGAGAGTATCCCCCTTCCCTACGGTTATCAAGAGATTATCCCCGCCCATCCGGATGAGAGTTGGCTGTATCCCACCGGGCTCTATTACGGAGTCGGCGGATGGTTTGTCTACCCGCAGACAGTTAATGTTATAGTGGAGAAGATGGCAAGTGTGACCGTTACCTTCCAGCAAGAGGACGGTTCCGTACTGGGGGAAGAGGAACTGTATTTTGGGGAAGAAGGCGCAGGTCTCCAGAAAGTGACGGCTCCAGAGGGATATAAAATTGCAGGAGAAGACACATTTGCTCTGGAAGTTACCCGTGACGAGAATGGACATCTGGTAGCCGACCCCACGCAGGTGACTTTTACCGTCCAGCCAGATGTGGATCCTTCCCAGTATTTTTACACCGTCCGTTATGAGGACGGAGAAGGCAATGCCGTACCCGGCGGAGGTAAACTGTACTTTGATGCTGTAGGACCTGTGAGCCGGGAAGACATCCCCATGCCTTACGGTTATCAGCAGCTTGTTCCCGCCCATCCGGACGAGGACTGGCTGTATCCCACCGCCCTGGGGATTCCAACCTCGCTATGCAGCTATCGCCAATATTCATGGTTGCGATGCCTGCCGTGCCATGTGGCTGGCCTCCTTTCCGGTAGAGGAACGTAACAAGGCTTCGGAAGCCATGCAACTGTTCAAGGAGGCAAACCGTATGCTGGATGTACTCGACCGGGACTATGAGGTCAGAACAATCTTCAAGTTGTGTAAGGCAAACTCCGACGGGGATAATCTGGTAATTGAAAAAGCAGAGAATCAGTTCATGGTCTTTCCCTTACTCCGTCAGCAAACACCTAAGAAGGACGGAAGTCCTTTCCTTTGCCTGAGTGACTTCATCCGTCCGCTTTCTTCCGGCATTCCGGATACGTTGGGAGCTTTCGCTTCTTCCATTGACGCAGACATGGAAGGACTATACGAACAGGATCCTTACAAACATTTGCTCGTACAAACCCTTTCTGACCGACTTGCGGAAGCAGCCACAGAAAAAATGCACGAGTATGTGAGAAAAGAAGCGTGGGGATACGCGAAAGACGAAAATTTAGGCATGGCGGACTTATTAGTCGAGAAATATCAAGGCATCCGTCCTGCCGTCGGTTATCCTTCTTTGCCGGATCAGTCCGTCAACTTCCTGCTGGACGAACTGCTGGACATGAAACAGATCGGCATTTCACTGACTGAAAACGGGGCAATGTATCCTCATGCATCGGTGTGCGGCCTGATGTTTGCACATCCTGTATCCGAATATTTTTCTGTCGGAAAGATCGGAGAAGACCAACTCGAAGACTATGCCCGCCGCCGGAGAAGAAGTATTGAAGAAATGCGCAAATTCCTGGCAGCCAATCTGCAATAGCTTGCATCTTCGTGTGATTTTTCTCCTTTTCTCACGACTAACTAACCAGAAAAGCAATCCTAAAATCCATGAGAGAACCAACAACAGAGGCAAACAACCCTATTGAGCAAGAGTTCTTGTCGGTTATACGCGAATATGAGCGGGTAATCTACAAAGTATGCTATCTGTATACTCATCCCAACGCTCCGCTCAACGACCTCTATCAGGATGTAGTACTGAACCTCTGGAAAGCTTATCCTAAATTCAGGAAAGAATGTAAAATATCGACATGGATTTACCGTATCGCCCTGAACACTTGTATCAGTTTTTATCGTAAAGAGAAGAATGTACCGGAAATTATCAGCCTCACCAAAGACATTGACCGGACAATAGAAGCACATGACCCTATCAATGAAATGCTGAAGCAACTCTACCAGATGATTAACCAACTGGGACAACTCGACAAGTCAATCATCCTGCTATACCTTGAAGATAAAAGCTACGAGGAAATAGCGGAAATTACCGGCTTGACGGTGACTAACATAGCTACCAAACTAAGCCGTATCAAAGACAAACTTAAAAGAATGAAAAAGGAGGAATAAGATATATGGAACTGGAAGAACTGAAAAAATCATGGAACGCCCTCGATGAGCACTTAAAGGACAAAGAACTCATCAAAGAAGACGAACTTGAAAGGCTGATAGGACACGCCGACAAAGGTATCCATGCCATTGCCCGCCTGAACATCAGGCTAATCCTGATTTCCCTGCCGATATTAATCTTATTTTTGACGGAAGTGATACTGCACAACAGATTAAACCCGATCTACATCATTATCCTTCTGGCATGGATTCCCGCTCTTTGCTGGGATATCGCCACCACGCGATTTCTTCAACGGACTCAAATAGACGAAATGCCTCTTGTGGAAGTGATTGCCCGTGTCAACCGCATTCATCACTGGACAATCAGAGAACGGCTGATTGCCACCGCTTTCCTCCTGATACTTGCCATTCTTTCTTTCGTCTACTGGCAGATATGGCAATACGGAATAGGTATGATTCTGTTCTTCATCCTGTTGTGGGGAGGAGGTCTTATACTCATTCTATGGATTTATCGCAAGAAATTCCTGAACCGTATCCACGAAATCAAAAAGAATTTAAGTGAATTAAACGAATTAATGTAAATATCCATTATAACTAAAGACACATATGTTGCAACGCTTATTTATATTCCTCCTACTTTTTCTGGTACTTCCGGACCTCTATCTTTACTTGAGATTCATTGTTCGTCTCACCGCAAAATGGTGGTTACGCGTTCTTTACTGGGTACCCAGTTTCTTGCTAACCGCAGGGCTTCTTTACTTGGTTTACTTTGCCAACAATGCTTTTGCGGAACGCCATACACAGGACATCGGGTGGTTCTCTATCATCTTTTTCCTGTTTACAGCTCCCAAACTATTGCTGGTCTTATTTACCGTACTCGGAATCCCTTTTCATAAATGGCTTCGCTGGCCGCGCACACCGTTTATATGCACCGGACTGACACTGGCCGTACTTAGTATTGTTATGATTGTCTACGGCTCTTTTGTCGGACGAACCCGGTTTGAAGTAAAAGAAGTCACTTACACCTCTCCCCGACTCCCGCAGGCTTTCGACGGTTATCGTATTGTACAGTTATCCGACCTTCATATCGGCAGTTGGCAAGGAAACACTCCTGCTATTCGGAAGTTAGTGGATTTAGTGAATGCCCAGCAACCCGACCTGATTGTTTTCACCGGAGATCTGGTAAATCACCGGGCTGTCGAGCTGAATGATTTCCAGGAAATACTAGCCGGCCTGAAAGCCGGAGATGGAGTTTATTCCATACTTGGAAACCATGATTACGGACCTTATTTTCATTGGAAAAGCAAACAAGATCAGGACAATAATCTGATCGAACTTAAACAAAGGCAGGCAGCTATGGGCTGGAAGTTATTAAACAACGAACATACATTTCTGATTCAAGGCAATGACAGCATCGCCCTTATCGGAGTAGAAAACCAAGGAGAACCTCCCTTTTCGCAACATGGCGACCTTCCAAAAGCGAAAGCAGGAATCGAAGGAATGTTCAAGCTACTTTTAAGCCATAACCCGACACATTGGAGACGGGAAGTACTTCCGGAATCGGATATAGATTTAATGTTGGCAGGACATACCCACGCCATGCAGTTGCAACTGGGCAATTATTCCCCTTCCGTTTATATTTATCCGGAATGGGGAGGGATGTATTTGGAAGGTACTCGCGGGCTTTACGTCAATGTAGGAATCGGCTACGTGGGATTACCTTTCCGTTTCGGCGCCTGGCCGGAAATCACTGTGCTTACCCTACGACGGTAAGCACGCTCTTTCCATTGACTTTCTTATGCACCTGCACCTGGACGGAGATCCGTTCACTCATTTCCTGTACATGAGAAATTACTCCTATTTTCCTTCCTTGCATCTGTAATTGTTCCAACGCTTCCATAGCTGTCCGCAAGCTATCGGCATCCAAAGAGCCGAATCCCTCGTCAATAAAAAGAGATTCTACTTTCAGGTTGTTGCTCGACAGCGAGGACAGTCCCAGTGCCAATGCCAAAGATATCAGAAACGACTCTCCTCCGGAAAGAGAATATACAGTCCGTATTTCATCACACATATCACAATCAATCACCTGAAGCGCCAAAGTGCCGGGTACTTGCTGCAATTTATAGCGTTTGGATAGATAAGACAAATGCTTGTTGGCATGAAGTAACAATAAATTCAATGTATAGCTTTGTGCTATAACTTTGAACTTTGCTCCGTCGGCACTACCGATCAACTTGTTCAGTTTAGCCCAACGTTCGGCAATCAATTGCTTTTCGGCCAGCTCTTTAGCTATCAGTTCGGCTGTTACTTTATTTTTTGCCTGTTGCAACAGGCGGACTTCGATAGCAGAAAGGCTACGTTCCGTATTTAGATTGTCTTCCTGCTGTTGCTTTATTATTTCGGGAAGTTGTTCGGGAGATTCAATCTTTTTCTGTTGCTCCTGCAATTCCCCGACAGTTGCGGCAATCTGTTTCATTTCCCCTTGTAAACCTAAAAGACGGTTGTGCGAAGTTTCTACTCCCAACCGAGCCCCGTCTAAAGCATGAGTCAGCTCTTTTTCCCTTTTGGCTACAGCGGCTTCCGCTTCATCCGCACTCTTTCCTTTTAATAATTGCGACCGTTCCTGACGAAGTGTATCCAACGCTTTCTCTACTACTTCAAAGCGTTTCTGTTCGGCAGAAGCAGCGTTTTGTAATAGTGCCAACTGTTCTTTAGCGGACGAAACTTGCTGCATAGTCAAACGACATTGGGAAACATTTTCACGCAAAGCCTCACAATGGACACGTATCTTCTTTATCGTCTCATCATTTTGTTGCCACTCCGTATAGAGACTACTATACTCCTGAATACGTTTTGCCAATTCCTGTAAACGGTTCTGTATCTGTTCTTCGTTTCCTGCATGAATTTCTTCTTTCTGCCATATGGATAACTGTTCTTTGATCTGTCCGGCAACAGTTTTTTGATGCGCCAGATCACGTTGCAGGGCTATATGCTGATTATTTGTTTGCTGACAGGCAATCACCACCGTATTATACTCCTGCTCTATATTTCGGAAAAGAATATCCACTACTTCCTGTTCCCGGTGATAAGGATGTGACGTACTGCCGCAAACCGGACAAGCTTCTCCTTCCTGTAACTGTTGACGCAATGCTTTCACGTCTTTTCCCACTGCCATACGGGCATTTTCATAAAGACGCTGAATCGTTTTTCGTGTCGCTTCCTGTTCTGTTAACTGCGTCGAACAATCAACCGTTTCTTTCTCCAGTCTTACTATTTCTGTTTTCACTTTCTCCTGCGACTCAGTCAACTGCCGGACATTCTGTTGGCGAACCAGTTCTTTTTGTAGTTTCTTCTGTTCTTCGTCTAATGATACATAATCAAAAGCATTTAGCCGGACCAGTCGTTCCCCATTGGCTTTTATGGCGGCTTTCAGTTTATCTTCTTCCTGCTGTAGAATATCCTCTACTTGTTCAAGCGGCAACGACTCCGTTTCCGTATTCGTCAACAAACGATTTAATGAACGATAAGCTCCCTGCAACTGTTTCGTTGCCATCCGCATCTTCTTTTCCTGCTCCGCCACCTGCCCGCAAGCTGTTTCCAATATCTGCCGCAACTGATTATAGCCTTCCTGTTGAGACTGTATCTGCACATCCAACTGACGGGCTTTCTTCAAATCCGGTTGTATAGCTTCCCATTGTGCATTGAAACGTACCAACCCTTCTTCCTGTGAAGCCAGTGTTTCCTGCAGGAGTCTCAACTTTGCCTCTTCGCCTTGTTCTTCCTGTTGCTTCTTTTTCCAAAGTTCCTCCTGCATCTTTAACGAACGGACAATGTTCAACCGGGCATTCTGTTCCGCCAGTAATTGAATCCCCACTGCACGTTTCGCAATCAGCAATTCTTTCTCTTTCTGTAAAGCAAGAAGTTCTTCCTCCGGCAAGAGGTCGATTACACTCATTCTATTTTGAATCGTAGTCACTTCTTCCTGTACCAACTTATTTCGTAAAAAAACTTCCTGAGAAATACGGGAATAAACACCGGTTCCCGTCAATTTTTCAAGCAGTTCGGCTTTTGCGGCTCCCTTCGATTTCAAGAATGTAGAAAAATCATTTTGAGCCAATAAGACAGTCCGGGTAAACTGCTCATACGTCAAACCCACCAATTCTGTCAGTTGAGCCAGCAGTTCCTTTTTGGTTCCTTGAAACTCTTTCCCTGTATCCAGCTCTTTCACATCCATCGTTTGTGGTTGCAAGGAACCGCTCACCTTATTTCTTGTCCGTCTCACCGACCAGCGAGAACGGTATCTATGACCATCGACTCCTAAGAAATCAACCTCTGCATATCCGTCGGTCGTACCACGACGAAGCAGATTCCTTACATCCGACTGATTAATCTGATTATCTCCTACATCCGCCAAATTTATACTTTCTACCGAATTTGCAAAACGAGGTGCTTTATCATACAATGCCAGACACAATGCATCTAATAAAGTAGATTTGCCAGCTCCCGTAGCACCTGAAATCGCAAATATTCCTGCCGAGTTCAACGGCTCCATTGCAAAATCAACTTCTACCGCTCCTTCTATCGAAGTAAGATTTTTCAATCGTATCGCTAATATCTTCATTCTTCCTCCTCTTTACGTGTAGCAGCCAGATAGGCTTCCTGAAACAAGTCCGTCAACTCCTCAGGCATTTCCACCTGATAAATCTTTTCAAATGCAGATTGAGCGATCTGCAACGGAGACATTTCCTGTAATCCTCTTTTCCAATTCTCATTTTCCTTCTCTGCATTTCCCGTTTCATTACGATAAGTAGAGACAATACGCGCCAACCGATAATTTTTATCAGCCAATGCTTCCTCAACTTCCTGCCGGAGCATTGGCTCCGGTTCATCCAACAACACTTTTACCTCCAGATAAGGTGCTGCTCCTTCCGTTACCGGCAACTCTTTCAAGATTTCCAACACAATTTCCGGAGACGCAGGTTCTCCATTCGGCACGCTCATCAAAGGTATTAACCTCGGGCATTCCACCCGCATTATATCTACCGCACACCCTCCGTCGAAAGTCACTTCCACGACCCCGTGATGATAATGCTTCTCTGCAAAAGACATCGGAATGGGACTTCCGGCATATCTCACATTCTCCCTGCCGGATACGCGTTGCGCCTTATGAATATGACCAAGAGCCGTATAAGCAATTTGTTCGGAAAATGCATCAGGTGACACACATTCCAAACCACCAATCACTGTACGTTCGCTATAATCTTTCTCCGCAATCTCCGAACCGATAGCCTGTAAATGGCCGATAGCAAGTATAGATTGATTCTCTTTCCGTCGCTTCCATAGCCTTTGCAAAAGCTGCGTATAAAGCTCCCGGACTCCCTCCGCATACGGATTACCTTCTGTCGGGACTGTCGGATAATCTCCCTGCCGCAAAAAAGGAACTGCCATACAAAGCAATTCCACCTCCCCGTCACGGTTCTTTAACTCAACCGTCAAATGATCGTAATCAATTTCCCCATCGTCCGACTTGCGTACTACCCCCCGAACCTCCGTCCGCATCGCTTGCAGCAAGGGTAAAGGAGCTTCCAACCGCGCCGCAGAGTCATGATTGCCGGCAACAATCACAATCTGAAGAGTGGGATTCTCCGCCGTCACTCGATAAATAAAATGATAATACAGGCTTTGAGACGCAGCAGAAGGATTGGAAACATCAAAAACGTCTCCGGCTATAATCAGTGCATCAATCTCCCTTTCACGAATTTCTCCGGCCAGCCAGTTCAAAAAGACTTCATGTTCACCGGCACGGTCATACCCGAAGAAAGTTTGCCCCAAATGCCAGTCGGCAGTATGTAATATACGTATCATATTTTTGTAACTATCTCATATAATAAGATACAAAAATAGTACAATCAAAAAGATTATATCGTATCCACCTCTCTTTTTTACCAAATAATCATGTATATTTGCAGGATAAAAATCCAACCCTATGAAGATACTGTATTATATTTATCAAATTTGTATTGCTTTGCCTATTTTATTGGTATTGACTATCCTCACGGCAATCGTCACTATCGTAGGTTCTCTCGTGGGAGGAGCTCACTTTTGGGGATATTATCCAGGAAAAATATGGTCACAATTAATTTGTCTTTTTCTATTAATTCCTGTAAAGATTCGTGGACGTGAAAAGTTACACGGCAAGACATCCTATATTTTCGTACCTAATCATCAGGGTTCATTCGATATATTCCTTATTTACGGTTTCATCGGAAGAAACTTCAAGTGGATGATGAAAAAAAGTCTGCGTAAACTACCGTTTGTAGGAAAAGCCTGTGAAAGCGCGGGACATATCTTCGTAGACCGTTCGGGACCGAAAAAAGTGTTGGAGACCATTCAACAGGCTAAAGCCTCGTTGAAAGACGGTGTTTCTCTGGTTGTTTTCCCCGAAGGAGCACGTACTTTCACAGGACACATGGGATATTTCAAGAAGGGAGCTTTTCAGTTAGCGGATGATTTACAACTAGCTGTTGTACCTGTCACCATTGACGGTTCGTTTGAAATCCTGCCACGTACCGGAAAATGGATACACCGCCATCGCATGATCCTGACAATTCACGATCCTATTCCTCCCAAAGGAAAAGGAATGGAGAATATCAAAGCTACTATGGCCGAAGCCTATACTGCCGTAGAGAGTGCACTTCCGGAGAAATATAAAGGAATGGTAAAAAACGAAGACCAAGACCGATAATATATGTATTATATGTGGGCAGACTCCAGCATTACTCTACCATGATACAAGGCTGTATCGCGGGCTACGTATTCATCAACTTTTCTATTTCAGAAAAAGTCGTATTAAAATCACCCGGATCTCCCTGACAAGAAACCGATAACACAGAAATAAAAAAGAAAGCGGCAAATACAGAAGTAGTCGTTTTCATTTTTCTTGAGTTTTACGCAAAAATACGCAAAAAACTCAAGATTTATTTCTTCGAACCTACATTTTGTTGCATCCGTTGATGCTCTTCTATCAATTGCATGTTCTCTTTGGCCTTCGTCAAGAACTCTCGCACCATCTTATTACTCTTAAAAGAATAGGGAGCATCCTTTATTATATCATCTATTTGTGGAGTCATAATAGGATATGGCAAAGAACTACAAAGCATCATAAATACGCTAGGTCCCAACACATTCTCATAATTATCTGAAATGAACGTCTTCACATACTGGTTCATTGCCGTCATCAGCGAATCACCTTCCACCATCAGCTGTGCATGAATTTCTTCCAAATCATTCCCTTCCATTACCATACGAGTTTCCTTTTGTTCCAGCTCCCCAATACTTTCTTCCAATGCATTTCTTTTGTCAATGAAGTCATACAGTGCTGCATTCAAGGAAGTTCCTGCTGCTTTTAAATCCGTATTGCTAATGGTAACTTTAATCTTACCGCTTTCCAATACAATCGGCATGATACTCTCATCATCCATATAAAGCGTCACCATTTGTACGGAGTCTACTTTTCCTTTCATAGAGAACAGTCCATGCACTACCTCAGCAGAGTCCAGCTTCACCCATTCCCCGTCACGCATGGTCTTTAGATACAGCATTTTTCCATCCAGACTGTTTACTGAAGATGTTCCTTCTATCCTATACTTACTAGTACACGAAGCCAGAAACGGAAGCAGAAGTAAAAAAGGCAAAATTTTATTCACGTTCGTCCATTCATTAAATTCCGAGTACAAAGGTACAACTGATTCGGACTTCAAAGAAACATTTTATCAATATTTAAAACTTGTAAGAGTCTTTTCTTTAATAATCCTTATAAACATAGGTATAAGGCGCTTTTTTTCATTTAGTTTATCTAATTTTGCAGCTATGAAAACATCAACTTATGCTCCTTTTGCCAAACCGCTTTACGTTATGGTAAAGCCAGTAGGTGCCGTATGTAACCTTGCATGCGATTATTGCTACTATCTGGAAAAAGCGAATCTATACAAAGACAACCCGAAACACGTAATGAGCGATGAACTTTTGGAAAAATTCATCGACGAGTACATCAACTCTCAGACCATGCCACAGGTACTTTTCACCTGGCACGGAGGAGAAACACTTATGCGCCCGCTCT
>OFML01001915.1_pt1 | contig 10567 bp, 5 predicted proteins | sample 1541831 | NCBI WGS metagenome assembly OFML01 (sample SAMN04209237, study PRJEB22552) | human gut metagenome | biome: gut; material: feces | host: Homo sapiens | place: USA: Oklahoma | reverse complement strand
GGTGTCCTCCTGCTGGAGCACGCCGTCACGCAGCAGGACGACGCGGTCGGCGATGCTGCTGGCCTCCTCCTGATCGTGCGTGACAAAGACGGTCGTGATGCCGGCCTCACGCTGGATGCGGCGGATCTCCTCGCGCATCTCCACGCGGAGCTTGGCGTCAAGGTTCGACAGCGGCTCATCGAGCAGCAGCACGTCCGGCCGCTTGGACAGGGCGCGCGCAATGGCGACGCGCTGCTGCTGGCCGCCGGAGAGCTCCGCGGGCTTGCGCTTGAGATACGGAGTGATGTGCACCATCTCCGCCAGCTCCTCGGCGCGGCGGATGCGCTCCTTTTTGGGAATGCGCTGGATCTCCATCGGGAAGCAGATGTTCTGCAGGACCGTCATATGGGGATAGAGTGCATAGTTCTGGAAGACGAGGCCGATGCCGCGCTTCTCCGGCGGCAGATTCGTTACATCGCGGTCGTCAAAGAAAATGCTGCCGCCGCTCACGGGGAGAATGCCGGAGATCATATTCAGCGTTGTGGTCTTGCCGCAACCGCTCGGGCCGAGCAGGGCAATGAGCCTGCCGCTTTCCAGCGTGATGGAAAGGTCGTTTACGGCAATGGTGTCGCCGAAACGCTTGGTCAGATGTTCGAGTTTGATCTGCATGTCCGTATCACCTCAATATTTCGAAAATGGGTGCGCCGTCGACATCGGGCATCGTCAGCCCGAGCATGGCGGCCATGGTGGGCGCTTCGTCGACCATGGAGCGGCTGCCGTGCACCGTGCAGGGCCGCACATCCGGTCCGGCGGCGAAGAATGTCGTGACCTCCTCGCGTGCCGGACTGCCGCCGTGGGTCGCCACGCCGGTCTTCTTGTCTCCCGGCTGGCAGCTGCGCCAGAGCGTGTCACCGTCCGGGTACTCGCCGAACGCAATGGGAAGACTGCTCTCCACAACAAAGTCGAACGGGCCGGACAGGCCGTAGCGCGCCTGCGCCTCGGCGGCATCGAGCACCATGCTGAGCTGTACGTCCGGGTCATGCCGCAGAGCCTCAAGCACCTCGCGCACGCGGGCCATCAGCGCGGCATCGTCCGGGTCGCGTACCTCAATGAGGGCGGCGAGACCGGTGGAGTGGCAGACGGCGTCGAACGAGGCGATCTTTCCGTCCGCATCGACGGTCAGAAGGCCGAGACGGCGGAAGTAGACGTTCATCAGGAAGGCATCGCGGATATCGGTCTGGCCGTGGTCGCCGAGGACGATGATGTTCGTCTCGTCCAGCGTGCCCTTGCGGCGCAGGCATTCCAGAATAGCGCCGAGCTGCTCATCGTGCATGCGCAGCTGCGTCTCGGCCTGCTCACTTTCCACGCCGTAGGTGTGCCGGGCGGAGTCGAGGTCGCACAGCTTGATGAGCATGATGTCCGGCTGCGGGCCGTCCTCCAGGATGTCGAGCGCCAGCGCCATGGTGAACAGGTCAAGGCTGCGCGTCGGCCCCATCAGGTAGCGGCCGTGTTTATAGAAGTAACGATCCATCAGGTTTGCAGTGGCCGTGTGCTCCAGCCATTGCTGGGGCTGGTAGCCCTGATAGCTGTATGGAACGATCATCGGCATATTCATGGTATAGTCCGCGCCGCCGGAGACGGGCCAGCTCAGAGAGCAGGTCGTCAGGCCGTTCTCGCGGGCGATGTCCAGCAGCGTTTTGCCGCGGACATCGGACTTCATGCAGTACCACGGCGCGTCAAGATGGCCGCCGCGGGTCATTTTTTCATTGTGGACGATCCCGTGCCGCCCGGCGTAGGTGCCGGTCAGGATCGAGGTATGGCAGGTGTAGGTCAGGGCCGGGAGCACCGGCTCGATCTTTTCGACGAGCGCGCCGCGCTCCAGAAGCTGCGCGAAGTGCGGCATGCGGCGCATGCGTGCAACGTCGGAGGCGCAGAGGGCATCGATACAGAATACAAGGACTTTCGACATAGGTTCTCCTTCCTGTTGGAACGGCGGCGGGTGCGGGCCCGGCCGGAATGCGCTGGTCTGCGTACAGGCGGACGTCCGCCGGGACGTCCGCCTGTTGGAGTGGGCGGGTATTACTTTGCGAGGGCTTCGCGGCAGGCGGTCTCAAAGGCCGCATAGGCGGTGTCGGCGTCGCTGACGTTGAGGGCAACGCTCTGGACCATCTTGTCGATCTCGGTGCGCATGGCCGCTGCGCCGGGGACGCTGGCCAGCATGCCGATGTCGTCGGCTTCCTCGGTCAGGGCCTTGACGGCGATGTTCGTCTCGGCGAACTGCTGGAACTCGGCGCTCTCGCGGGCTTCCTTATAGATGGGGACGGTGCCGAAGGCCTCGGCCCACTGCACGATGTTCTCGGTGGACGTGAGGAACTTCAGGAACATGTAAGCGCCGCGGGCATGATCCTCATCGGTGCTGAGGCAGGCAAAGTTGTTGCCCCAGGAGGAGATGTAGCGGACGGGGCCCTCCTGCGGGATGGGCACACAGCCGATCTCGAAGGTATCGTTCACAGCCAGCTCAACATAGCTGACACCGGCGCTCGAGCCGATGTAGGAGGCGACGGCCTGGCTGCCGAACGGGCCGGAGAAGAAGACGTCCTCGCCGACAAGGCGGAAGTCGCCGGACTTCACAAGGTCTGCAAACCAGTTGAGCTTTTCCTTGGCGATGGTCTCGTCAATGGCATAGTTGCCGTCCTCGTCGATGTAGCCGCTGCCGGCCTGCATGATGAGGCACTGATAGGTGTCCACGAGGGAGTCGGTGCCGAAGCCGGGGATGCCTTCCTTCTCGTGAATGATTTTACTGCATTCTGCGAGCTCTGTCCAGGTCTTCGGGGCCTCGAGGCCATATTTGTCGAACATGGTCTTGTTGTAGAACAGGACCTCGCCCGCCGTGGTGCACGGGAAGACGTAGATGCCGTCGCCCCACTGGGTGATCTCGCTGTACTGACCGGCGGGAACGTTGTCCTTGAAGTTCGGGATGCCGATCTCCGGGTCGTTGATGTAAACGGACAGGTCGACAAGGCGGCCCTCGTTCAGATAGTTGACGGCGTCAGACGGATACATGTTCACAAGGTCAGGGCCGGTGCCGTTGCGGACCGCCTGCATGGTCTTGCTGTCGATCTCGCTGTACGGCTGCTGCTCGGCGACGAGCTCGTACTCGTCCTGCGAGGCATTGAAGGCGGCTGCAAGCTCGAGGAACTTCTCTTCGTGCTGGTCGGTGTAGGCGTGCCAGTAGACGATCTTCGTTTTCTCGGTCTTTGCGGGCTTCGTGTCTTCGGTGGTCTTGCTGTCATCGGTGGTCTGCGAGGCTCCGGTACTGGCGCCCGAAGCGTCCGTCTTTCCTGCGCTGCATGCCGCGAACAGGCTCGCGACCATGACCAGAGCAAGCAGAAGGGCAAGAATGCGTGCTTTCATGTGTTTTCTCCTCCATTGTCTCGTGTTTTTATCGGAACGTCGGATGACGCTCACTGCTCAGGAAATGGTGTCCAGAAATGCGGCAAGCTCCGCAAGCGTGTGGACACACCAGGTATATTCCGGCTCGTGGATGCCCGGATAGGGGTCGATCCAGAGCGTCTGCCCGCCGATGGCGGAAATGGGCATCAGATCGTTGAAGGCGTGGTCGCCGATGCTGATCAGGGCTTCGGGCCGCGCCAGCAGCGCGGGATCGAGGGCCTGCAGGCTCGCAATCATGCCGTAGGGCTTGTTCGCACTGCTGCAGATCTCGCGGAACGCTCCGGCAAAGCCGAGCTGCCGCAGGAATTCCCGCACGGTCTCTTCGTAGGAATTGCTCAGCAGGACGACACGGCAGCGCTGCTCCAGCCGCATGATGGCCTCATAAAGCCCGCGGTCACCGTGCATCCCGGCCTGCTCCATCTGCAGGCGGGTCAGGCGATAGACCTCATTGGCGCGGTCGCCGTCCAGACAGCCGAGCGCATCGCCAAGGTAGGCCAGAACGGCCCACGCGTCGCCGAGATAGACCACATCGTCTGCCTGCAGCGCTTCGGCATAGGTCATATTTGGAAGCACCCGCTTCCGGAGTGCCTGCACAAGCTCCGGCACGGTGGCGGCCTCTGCATGTCCGCGGCGGTAGAAACGGTTCATGTCCAGCTCACGCCCGGCAAAGATCGCCTCTGCCAGCCGGACAAGGTCCGCCTCCAGCGGCTCGGCCCACGTCCCGGCGACAAGCGTCCGCAGATAGCCGCGGTGAAAGACGCTGTTCTGATAAATGGTTCCGTCGAGATCGAAGATGACGATCCAGTTTTGCATGGCGGGCCTCCCTTTGTGCGGCGGTTGGCAGGCTCGTGCGGATGATCCGGACCGCGCCCCTGCTGCCGTAACTTGATTATATCACAGGTTTGGCCGAAAAATTTTTTCGTTTGCGTGAAAATATGTCTTTTCGTCAGAAAAGCTCGGAAAAACATGAAAAAATGACGATTTTACATGAAATTTATGCGGATTTAACACGAAGCCGGCTGGAATGAAAAAGAAAAGCACTTGTCAGAAGCACGCCGTGCCGTTATACTGGAAATAGAAAACAGGTGCGCACCGCGCACGAAAGGAGAACAACGATGCTGCTGATCCGCAACGCAAATATCAAGACCATGGCCGGGCCGAACCTGAAAAACGGCTGCCTGCTCCTCGAAAACGGGAAAATCGCCGCCGTCGGCCAGACGGTCGACGCGCCGGAGGGCGTTGAGACTCTCGATGCGCAGGGCCGCCTGCTCACGCCCGGCTGCGTCGAGGCGCACTGCCATATCGGCCTCGACAACGAGGGCATGCGCTGGGAGGGCATGGATTATAATGAGATCGTCGAGCCGCTGACGCCGCAGCTGCGCGCCATCGACTCCATCAATCCGCAGGACGAGGCCTTCGGGCTGGCCCTGCGCGGCGGCGTGACGACGGCCTGCACCGGACCCGGCAGCGCAAACGTCGTCGGCGGCACGTTCGCCATCGTAAAGCTGGCCGGAAAGCGCGTCGACCGGATGATTCTGCGCGCGCCCGCCGCGATGAAGTGCGCCTTCGGCGAGAATCCCAAGGGCTGCTACGGCCACGACAAGCGCCAGAGCCCCATGACGCGCATGGCGGTCGCCGCCCTGCTGCGCGAGCTGCTGCTGCGCACGCTCCGCTACCGCGACGACAAGGAGGCGGGCAAGAATCCGGCGTTCGACATGAAGCTCGAGGCCATGCTGCCCGTGGTCAACGGCGAGATCCCGCTCAAGTGCCACGCCCACCGCGCGGATGATATCCTGACGGCCGTGCGCATCGCGCGCGAGTTTGACCTGAAGCTCACGCTGGACCACTGTACGGACGGCGAGCTGATCGCCGATGAGCTGGCAAAGGAGCAGGTCCCGGTCTTCGTCGGACCGTCGTTCGGCGGCAAGACGAAGGTCGAGCTGCGCAACAAGAGCTTCACAACGGCGGGCACGCTGTACCGCGCGGGCCTGACGGTCAGCATCATCACGGATGCGCCGGTCATTCCGCTGCAGTATCTGCCGCTGGCGGCCGGACTGGCGGCTTCGGCCGGTCTGCCGATGGAGGAGGCGTGGCACGCCATCACCATCAACCCGGCCCGCAGCCTCGGCATCGACGCGCGTGTCGGCAGTCTTGAACCGGGCAAGGATGCGGACCTCGTCCTCTGGACGGCGGACCCGCTTACGACGATCGGCGGCGAGGCGTGGATGACGTTTGTGAACGGCGAGGTCGTGTACCGCGCGGAGTAAGAGAATATAAATCGTAAAAAATCCAGCCAAGGTGGGATCAATCCCAACCCTGGCTGGATCATTTTTATGCGTTCAGGGCCGTATCCCTGCGCTTACTTCAGCGCAGCCAGACGGGCCGTGATGGCGGCAAACTGGGCGCGCGTCGCGCTCTCACGCGGGGCGAGCTCGTTGTTGCCCATGCCGAGGATGATGCCGTTGCCGACAGCCCAAGTCATGGGCTCAGTGGCATAGCTCTGCACGCTGGAGGCATCAGTGAAGCTGCTCAGGTCGCCGGTCGTCGTCGTGTCCATGTTCTGGGAGGCGGCGAAGCGATAGAGCATCGTGACCATTTCCTCGCGGGTGACGTCGTCATCCGGACGGAACAGGCCCTTGTCATCGCCGATGACAACCTTGGCCTCCTGTGCCCATGCGACGGCGTCAGCATACCAGTCATCCTTGAGGTCGGGGAAGGTGCTCGTGCCGGTGACGGCCGGGCTGCCCGCCTGACGGTACAGGACGGTGGCGACCATGGCGCGGCTCAGCGCGGCTTCCGGACGGAACGTGCCATCGCCGTAGCCGACGAACAGGCCGTTGACCAGAGCGAAGTGGACGCTCTCGGCGTACCAGGCGTTTGCATCGAGGTCGGTGTACTGCTCGCAGGGATCCTCTTCCACAAGCTCGACCTTCACGCAGCGCTCGGTCAGGTCCAGCGGCAGCTTGCCGTTGTTGGCCTTGCCGATGGCGCGCAGAGCTTCGATGGCGCTGATGTTGTCAATAGGAGCCTCGTTCACGTTCTGCACGGGAGTCTTGTTCTCAAAGACGGAGCCGGGCAGGGTGGCGCAGTACTCGTTGACGGCAACGCGGTAGGTCTTCGTGTTGTCCTTGATGTCGACGACGGTGCCGTCATCGAGCACGATGGACACGACGGTGCGGGCACCGCGGACCGGTCGGCCGTTTTCATCCTTGCCGTCCGGCTCTGCCGTGTACTTTACGACCATGCCGGAGAACTGATCGCCGTAATTGCTGTTCTTGAAGGAATTCTCCACGGTAGCGGCAAGCTCCGCGCCGGTGAGGTCATAGGTGTAGAGGCGGTTGCCGAACGGGGTGATGGCGTAGATATCGCCGACGGTGACGGTGCGGGTCGTCTCGCCCTCGTTGGCCAGAAGGTCGCAGCGGATGCCGCCGCTGTTCGTGAAGGCGACGACGGTGTTGAGCTCCTTCGTAGCCTCGAGCATCAGGCCGGCCAGCCAGTTGCCCGCGATGGTGCTGCTGCTGTTGCCGATGGGTGCGCGGCGGGTGATGCTCTGGTCTGCAACGCCGAGGACCTCGGACATGTCGCCCTTTACCGCATCCCAGGAGGCGTGGCTGATGGCGAGAACGGTCGGGTCAAGCTTCGTGTTGCCCTCGGTGTCATAGAGGTTCTGGGTGTTGTCGCGGCCGGTGGTGTTCACATAGCTCGGGTTCACGACCGTGACTTCCTTCGTCTCGGTGTTGAACTGGATCTTGGCGTTGGCATAGCCCTTCGCCTGGCAGTTGCCCTGGATGTAGGCCACGCCGTTGTCGGCGACGCCGTAGGAAACGCTGTGGGAGTGGCCGCCGACGACGAGGTCGACAAGCTCGGAGTTGACGCTGTTTGCAAGGCCGCGCGGGCTGGCGTGCGCCACAACGACGACGACGTCAGGGTTCTCGGCTGCAACGATGGACTCGATCTTCGCATTGAGCTTCTCAATGCTCGGGTCGATGTCATACGGGGAGATCTTGGCGGTCATGATGTCCATGGAGTAGTCGGGGATGTAGCCGACAAGCGCGACCTTCACACCGGCCTTGTCAACGATGACATAGTCCTTGACAAAGGAGGCGCGGTTCGTCGTACCTGCATCATAGAGATTATAGGCCAGAACGGGGATATTGCTGTCGCCCTTGAACTCACCGATCTCATAGGCGGGCATGGTGCCGTCCTCATCGGCGGCATAGGCCTTGACGTCCCAGTCGAACTCGTGGTTGCCGAGCGAGACTGCGTCATAGCCCATGGCGTCGAAGGCGGCGCGCAGAGCGTTGCCGTAGGTCAGGTTCGAAACGGGAGTGCCCTGATAGATGTCGCCGCCGTCAAGCAGGAGAACGGCATCGTTTTCGGCATTGGCACGGGCCTCGTTCACGACATTGGCGATGTAGGCCATGCGGTACTGGAACGTGGACTCGTTGCCGGAGGACGTGTCGACAAGGTAGCCGTGCACGTCGGTGGTCTCAAAGACCTCGATGGTCTTCACGGGATTTGCTTCTGCGTGGACGGCCCATTTCGTTTCACGGCCCGGGGTGATGTCCTTGCCCTCGGCGGTCATTTCCTTGATGTATTCGCCAATGATGAGGGGCACGGAGCCGCCGACGTTGTTGAAGCGCTCGGAGATGGTGGCATCCCACAGAACCTCGTCGCTGCTGGAGGTGATGCCGGTGGAGGCAAACCAGCCATAGGCGTCGGAGTCCTTCGTCGCGCTCAGACGGTAGGAGCTGAGGCAGGCGTAGATCGTGTCGTCATCCTTCACGGGCGTGCCGTCCGCGTAGGTGATGTTCTGCACGCGCTGGCCGTCGGGATTGCCGACATAGACGTCGTAGTTGACGCCGTAGAACGTGTCGCAGCCGAAACCGCCGCCGCCAAGCTGACCGTCGTCTTTGACACGGTAGTTCTGTGCCGTGTGCTGCATCCAGCTCTTGAGCTGGGCGCCGGTCATCCGGATCATGTAGAGCGTGTTGTTGTCGTACTGATACAGGGAGTAGCAGTCGCGCAGGCTGATGTCGCCGGAGGTTGCGCCGTCGGCCAGCAGGGAGCTGACGCTCCAGCCGCGCTTTGCGACCGGCGTCGTCATGGAGATGACGTGCTCCTTCGTCGGGTCGATGTTGTTGTCGGTGCAGGCGGCCCAGATCTGTGCCTTGTGGACGAGATCATAGGAATCGCTCTGCGTGAGGTAGTAGTTGGAAATGGTGTCCCATTCACCGGAGACCGTGCCGATCTTCTTGTTGACGAAGGCATCGGAGCGCTCGAAGAGCGGAGTGATGAGGTCCTTCAGACCGTCGTAGTTGGGGTCGCCGGACTTGAAATCCGGGCTGGGGACGCGGATGTCCTTGCCGTTCTCGTCCTTGCCGAGGGCAGAGTTCAGAGGATGCATGGTGGACTCGGCTGCGGTAACGGTGACCTTGCCGTCGGCGCCCTTCGTGAGGGTGAGGACGGTCTCACCGAGGGTGGAGCCGCCGCCGTTCATAACGAGGACGTTCTCGCCGTTCTTGTTCTGCAGGGTAACGGCGTTTCTCTGATGGTTGTGGCCGGTCAGCAGCATGTCAACGCCGGTGGTATGCGTTGCAAAGTAGCCGCCTTGGTTCTCCTGATTGTAGATGTCAGGATTGCCCTCGCCGCTGTGCATGGCGACGATGATGTAGTCGCACTTCTCCTGCATTTCCTTGCCGTAGTAGTTTTCCCACTCATAGACATAGGACTTTTCGGTGTTGTCGGGATGGCCGAACGTGCAGCCCTCATAGTGGCTGGCGACGTCCCAGTTCGCGTTGTTCATGTTCTCGAAGCCCAGCAGACCGATGGTGAAGGTCGTGCCGTCCTCGAACTTGTAGGTGAAGGTCTTGTACGGGGAGAACACGGATTCGTTCGTCTCCGTCTCCACGACGTTCGAGCAGATGACGTCGACGGGCTGACCGGCGACGGCCTTGTCCGTGGAGGTCAGCAGATTGTAGTAGTTCCACTGAATCTGCGGCGCATAGTTGAACTCGTGGTTGCCCAGCACAAAGGCATCATAGCCAATGTAGCGCAGCGCAGTCGCCATGGGGCTGTTTTCGCCGCCCTCCTGGAGAATGTTGTAGCTGCTCAGCGCGCTTCCCTGCAGAATGTCGCCAACATCGATAAGAATGCTGTCGTCCACGGCGGCGCGGCGCTCTGCGACGAGCTTCGCCGCCTGCAGGAAGTTGTTGCTCAGGGCACTGTTCGTGTAGGAGTTCCAGTCGTATGCACGGCCGTGCATATCGGTGGTCGTCAGGATGCTGACGGTGATCGAATCGGACTTCGCCTCGAAGACGTCATCCGCGACCGGGGCATTCGTGTGGCCTTCGGCTGCGTAGGACGCGTAGACCGAGGTCAGCTTGGTCTCTGCCGCGCCTGCCGGGATGACTGCCACGGAAAGAACGAGGCAGACCACGAGCAGAAGCGAGAGAAGACGCTTTGCAATGTGTTTCATTTCAAGACTCCTTTGTTTGTAGTTGCAGCTGCGCTGCACGTTTTGGAAATCGTGACAAAAATCCACCATTCATCACAGGTTCCGTCGGCAATATTCTAACACTTTGTAAAGAAATTGTAAAGGAAGCGGGGAGACCTGAGGGAAAAATTGGGAGAACTGACAAGAAAGTCTTGTTACGTGAAGCTGATTTTCTCTTTGTGAAAAACAGCAAAAACTGCGCAAAGCGCCGCTGTCGCAACGTTTTCCTGCATTTTTTGCAGCAAAGGGAGCCACAGCGTGTCCGGCGGGATTTTGACAGAAAAAACAGGAAAATTCTGGACAATATGCTGCATATGCAATATAAAAAACGGGCTGTCCTGCTAGGGACAGCCCGAAAACCGCCTTTCGGCATTTTGACCATGTGCATGAAATCCTACATGGAATCGCGGCGGAAGCGGGCGCGATTCAGCCCAGCGAGACGTCCAGGATCATCATCACACTGAAGCCGACGGCGAAAAAGATCGTGCCGATGTTCGAATGCTTGCCCTCGGACATCTCGGGGATCAGCTCCTCCACGACGACATAGAGCATTGCGCCTGCCGCAAAGCTCAGAAAATACGGCAGGGCGGGGGCGACGAAGCGCGCCGCCAGCACGGTCAGCACCGCGCCGACCGGCTC
>OFML01001913.1_pt1 | contig 10572 bp, 11 predicted proteins | sample 1541831 | NCBI WGS metagenome assembly OFML01 (sample SAMN04209237, study PRJEB22552) | human gut metagenome | biome: gut; material: feces | host: Homo sapiens | place: USA: Oklahoma | reverse complement strand
TATCGCTGGACGAATGCGAGGCCATGTCCCGGGCGCTGGATCCCGTGCTGGACGAAGCCGATCCTATTTCCCAATCCTATTACTTAGAGGTGTCCTCCCCCGGCACCGAACGGGCTTTGACCCGTCCCTTCCATTTTGAATCCTGCTTAGGGGAACAGATTCTTATCCGCCTGATCCGTCCCCAGGATGGCCGCCGGGAGTACCAGGGGGTGCTCACCGGATATGAGGACGGCCGCATTACCCTGGATGACAACGGCGCATCCCGTACATTTGACGAAAAAGACACCGCCCTTTGCCGGCTAGTTGATACTTTTTTTGGAGGTTAACAATCGATGAATCGCGAATTTTTTGAAGCGCTGCGCCAGTTGGAACAGGAAAAGAAAATCCCTGCTGAGTACTTATTGGATAAGATTTCCGAGGCCATTGTCACCTCAGTGAGACGCAGCTACGGTGGTAAGGACAATGTAGAGGTCCGTGTGGACGCCAGTAAAGATATCTTTGAAGTCTATCTGAAAAAAGACGTGGTGGAAGAGGTGGAGGATCCCGATACCCAGATCCTTCTGGAGGATGCCCGCCGTTACGAGTCCATGTCCCGGCTGGGCGATGTGCTCCGCATCCCGCTGGAGACCAAGAAATTCGGCCGTATCGCCGCCACTACCGCCAAACACGTCATCCGTCAAGGCATCCGGGAGGCCGAGCACGGCCAGGTGCTTCAGGAGTTCCAGAGCCGTCAGCAGGAATTGGTCAGCGCCGTCGTGCAGCAGATCAATCCCCATTCCGGCAATGTGACGGTTACCATCGGCCGGTCAGAAGCCATCCTCTTTAAGACCGAGCAGACCCCAGGGGAAACCTATCACGAAGGGGATCATATTAAGGTTTATATCGTGGACGTCAAAGCCAGCGAAAAGGGACCCAGGGTTACCATCTCCCGCACCCATCCGGGCCTTGTGAAACGTCTTTTTGAAATTGAAGTGCCTGAAATCTACGACGGCACGGTGGAAATCAAAGCCGTATCCCGCGAAGCCGGTTCCCGCACCAAATTGGCCGTATGGAGTAAGGATCCCAATGTAGACCCCATCGGCGCCTGCATCGGCAACAAGGGGGTACGCGTGGGAAAAATCGTGGAGGAACTGGGCGGCGAGAAAATCGACATCGTCAAGTACTCCGACGATCCGGCCGCCTTTATCGCCGAAGCCCTCTCCCCCGCCACCGTCCTCAAGGTGGAGATGGATCCGGAAAATCCCAAAGGCTGCCGTGTGACGGTGCCGGACAATCAATTGTCCCTGGCCATCGGCAACAAAGGCCAGAACGTCCGCCTGGCCGCCAAACTGACCGGCTGGAAAATCGATATCCGTCCGGAATCGGGTTTCTACGGCGAAGAGGCCGAGCCTGCCAAAGAAGACACCAGCCATTCTGAAGGATCTGATACAGAGGCTGTGGACACAGCTTCCGAAGAAGTGAACACCGAAGTGGAAACGGTACAGGAATAACCCAGACATAATACGGCAGGTGGTTTTCCCTCCAGCCGATTTACTCATAAATGCCCGAACAAAATGCCCTGATTTGACATGATAAGGTGATGCGACCATGCAAAAAAAGGTTCCCATGAGAATGTGTACAGGATGCGGTGAAATGAAGCCCAAGCGAGAACTGGTCCGCGTGGTGAAAAGCCCGGAGGGGGAAATTTCTCTGGATCTGACCGGCCGGAAACCGGGACGGGGCGCTTATGTGTGTCCCGACGCCGGATGCCTCAAGACCGCCCGCAAAAAAAGAAGTTTTGAGCGCACTTTTTCCTGCCAAATCCCAGACGAGGTCTACGACCGAATGGAGGAGGAAATTGCCGCCCATGAATGACCGCCTGCTCTCACTTTTGGGAATCGCCCGCCGGGCGGGTAAACTGACCATGGGGTTCGACCCTGTGGCGGAGGATACAGCCAAACACAAGGCAAAACTTGTGCTCACGGCATCCGACCTCTCGGAGCGCACGTTGAAGGGCGTAAGAGAGGTATGCGCGCAACACAATGTCCCATGCGTCCCCCTTGGCCATACCATGGACGAGATCCACAAGGCCATCGGGAAACGCACTGGCGTACTGGCAACAGCCGACCACGGCTTTGCCCAATCGATCAAGGAGCTTTGCCGCTTCAACAATGAGGAGGAATCGCAATTATGATGATAAAATACCGGGTGCATGAAGTAGCAAAAGACCTGGATATCCCCAGCAAACAAGTGGTCGACCTACTTGCCAAGTACTTCGATACCCCTAAAAAACATATGACTGCTTTGACCGAAGAGGAATTAAATGTGGTGTTTGAAACCGTCACTCAAGACCATCAGGTGGATAGTTTTGACGCTTACTTTGCCGATACGGAAAAACCGGCTGCCCCTGTGAAAAAGGAAGCCCCTACCGTTCCTCCATCTCAGGCTCAGGGTGGAAAGCCCTCCGGCCCCCAGGGTAAACAGCAGAGCCAAAATCAAAACGGTACAAAATCCCAGCAGCAGGGCGGACGTCCGGCTCCTAAGTCCGGCGAGCGGGATAACCGCCGTCCCCAGCAGCAAAACCGTCCTGCCCAATCCCAAGCAAAACCGGCTGGTCAGCCGTCCCAGACTCAAAACAGTCCCAAGGGACAGCAGGGCCAAAATGCCGGAAACACTGCCAAACCCCAGCAGCCCTCCCGCGGCACTGTGGTGCGCCGCACGGTGGATACCAGCCGTGCCACTGTCCAGTTGGATAAGTACAACGAGAAGTTTGAACAACTGGCTCCTGACGCAGGCAAACGGGATACTTTTGTCCGTAAGCAGAAACTGACCCAGAAGTCGGCTCAGTACCGCAATAAAAACCGCCGTGCCCGTCGGGAAACGGAGGCAGAGCGTCTGCGCCGCATCGAACAGGAACGCCAGAAAAAGGGCCTTACCATCACCGTAGGCGATGAGATCACGGTGGGCGAGCTTGCTTTGCGCCTCAAAGCCACATCGGCCGAGGTCATCAAGAAGCTGATGCAGCTGGGCGTCATGGCCAGCATCAATGAGGTCATCGACTTTGATACCGCTGAACTGGTAGCAATGGAGTTCCACGCTAAGGTGGAACGCGAAGTGGTGGTCACCATCGAGGAACGCATCATCGACGACAGCGAGGATTCCGATGACAACCTCTTCCCCCGCAGCCCGGTTGTGGTGGTCATGGGCCACGTCGACCACGGTAAGACCTCCCTGCTGGACGCCATCCGCAATGCCAAGGTCACCGCTTCCGAAGCCGGCGGCATCACCCAGCACATCGGCGCCTACCGCGTACCGCTGGAGGATCGGGAGATCACCTTCCTGGATACCCCCGGCCACGCCGCCTTTACCTCCATGCGTGCCCGCGGCGCCCAGGTCACCGACATCGCCGTATTGGTGGTGGCTGCCGATGACGGCATCATGCCCCAGACGGTAGAGGCCATCAACCACGCCAAAGCCGCCGGTGTATCCATCATCGTGGCCATCAACAAAATGGATAAGCCCAGCGCTGATCCCGACCGCATCAAACAACAGCTGACTGAATACGAGCTGGTTCCCGAAGAATGGGGCGGCGATACTATCTGCGTCCCGGTTTCGGCCGCCACCCATCAGGGTATTGACGACCTGTTGGAGACCATCCTGCTGGTGGCTGACATGAAGGAACTCAAGGCCAATCCCAACCGCGCCGCCAAAGGCGCCGTCATTGAGGCCCGTCTGGACAAAGGACGCGGCCCGGTTGCCACCATCCTGGTGCAGAACGGCACTCTGCATGTGGGCGACATTGTGGTGGCCGGCACTTCGGTAGGCCGTGTGCGCGCCATGCTGAACGACCATGGCGAACGGGTGGAGGAAGCCGGTCCGTCGGTACCGGTGGAGATCACTGGCTTGGACGAAACCCCGTCGGCAGGCGATACTTTTAACGCTGTCTCGGATGAAAAGTTGGCCCGTGAATTGGTGGAGCAGCGCAAATCCCAGATCAAGGAAGAGCAGTTTGCCGCCGTCCAGAAGGTCACATTGGATAACCTCTTCAGCCAGATGCAGGAGGGCGACGTCAAAGAGCTCAACGTGGTGGTCAAAGCCGACGTCCAGGGCTCGGTGGAAGCTGTCCGCCAGTCCCTGGAGAAGCTTTCCAATGACGAAGTCCGGGTCCGTGTCATCCACGGCGGTGTCGGCGCCGTCAGCGAATCGGACGTCATGCTGGCAAACGCTTCCAACGCCATCATCGTAGGCTTTAACGTCCGTCCCGACCCCATCGCCGAAGAAAACGCCCAGCGAGCCGGCGTGGATATGCGCATGTACCGGGTCATCTACGACTGCATCGAGGAAATCGAATCGGCCATGAAGGGCATGCTGGCTCCCAAGTTCCGGGAAGTGGTGCTGGGCCGTATCGAGGTCCGCGCCGTATACACCATCTCCAACGTGGGCACCGTCTCGGGCTGCTATGTGTTAAACGGCAAGGTAAACCGTCAATGCCAGATCCGCGTGGTGCGGGACGGCATCGTCATCACCGAGGACCGCATCTCCTCCCTCAAGCGCTTTAAGGACGACGTCAAGGAAGTCCAGCAGGGCTACGAATGCGGCATCGCGCTGGAGCGCTTTAACGACATCAAGGAAGGCGATATTTACGAAGCCTTCATCATGGAAGAATACCAGGAATAATTGGGGAAACACAATTTGCGGGGAGGGGGATGATGTCCTCTCCCCTGCAAATACTAGTGCTATCCCCGATTTTCTTTCTCTTTTTGTTTTTTCTCCAGAAAGGAGTTACTAAAATGCCAGGACATCGCATGGGCCGCGTCACGGAAGACATCAAGCGGGAACTGACTGCCATCCTGCGCACCGTCAAAGATCCGGCGGTGACGGGAATGCTGTCCATTGTCCGCTGTGAGGTATCCAGTGACTTATCGGTCGCTAAAATATTCATCAGTTCCATGGACGGTTTTGACGCTGCCAAATCAGCTGTCAAGGGCCTGACCCATGCTTCAGGCTACATCCGCCGGGAACTGAGCCTTCGCCTTTCGCTGCGCCATACGCCGCAGCTCAAGTTCATTGCCGACGATTCCATCGCCCACGGCGCTGACATCGCCCGCATGCTCGAAGACATTTCCAGGAGGGATCACGGTGAAAATCCTGACCAGTGACGCCGCCGAGATGCTGCAAAGCGCCGACGACATCTTGATTTTAACCCACCAGTCTCCCGACGGGGATACCTTGGGTTCCGGATTTGCCATCTGCCGGGCCCTAAGACGTTTGGGGAAACGGGCCCAGGTTGTGTGTTCCGACCAGATTCCCCACAAATACGCCTATCTGTGGGAAGGGCTCGACAGCCAGCAGTTTACCCCTAAGTTTATTCTGGCGGTGGATGTCGCCGATCCCAAGCTGCTGGGCAATAAGCTCTCGGTTTATGCCGACAAGGTGGATCTGTGCATCGATCATCACGGGTCCAACACCCAGTATGCAAAGCACCTTCTCCTTGAGGAATGCGCCGCCACCTGTGAGATGATTTACGGCGTTATCGGCGCCATGGGGGTGGAACTGGACCGGGCTATGGCGGAAGATCTCTATACCGGCATCTCCACCGATACCGGCTGTTTCCGCTATTCCAACACCACCGTCCGCACCCATCTCATCGCGGCAAAACTCTTGGGGCTGGGCATCGATGCCTATGCCATCAACCGGGCCATGTTTGAAATCAAGTCCCCCAGCTTCTTTGCGCTGCGCAAACTGGCCTTGGATTCTATGGAAACCTATTTTGACGGCCACTGCGCCCTTATTTATATCACCTACCAGAACATGCAGTCCACTTCGGCCCAGCAGGAGGATCTGGATGGCCTGACCGCCATCCCCCGCCAGATGGAGGGTGTAGACATCGGCGTCATTCTCAAGGAAAAAGAACCGGGGGCATGGAAGATCTCAGTCCGCACCGGCGAGCCCTACAACGCTTCTGCCTTGTGCTCCAAGCTGGGCGGCGGCGGACATGCCCGTGCCGCCGGATGCGCCTTAACCGGTACCGCCCAGCAGGTGCGGGATCAGATGCTGCCGGTGCTGGCAGAGGCATTGGGTGTATCCTTATGAACGGTATCCTGTGCGTGGACAAGCCGCAGGAGTTCACTTCCTTTGACGTAGTAGCGGTACTTCGTAAATTGACCGGTATCAAACGCATCGGCCACACCGGTACCTTGGATCCTATGGCGACGGGAGTGCTGCCGGTGATGGTGGGCAACTGTACCCGGTTTTTAGAACTGCTCCCCTCCCACGGCAAACGGTATACCGCCCGGTTCCAATTGGGAGTGGCTACCGATACCCAGGACATCTGGGGGACGGTGATATCCAATCGTCCGGTGGCGGTGGGGAAAGCCCAAGTAGAAGCTCTCCTCCCCCGCTTTACCGGACAGATCCAACAACTGCCACCCATGTATTCCGCCGTCAAGCAGGACGGTAAACGGCTGTATGAGCTGGCCCGTCAAGGGGTGGAGGTGGAGCGTAAACCCCGTACCGTCACCGTCCATCGCCTATGCCTCACCCAGTGGGACGAGTCCTCCCATCAGTATGAAGTGGATGTCACCTGTTCGGCCGGCACCTATATCCGCACCCTCCTTCATGATATGGGGGAGGCTCTCGGATGCGGTGCAGTTATGACATCCCTGCGCCGCACAGAGGCCTGTGGTTTTTCCCTGGATGCATGCCGGGATATTCCGACCCTGCGTTCCCTGGACCGGCAGGAGCTTGAGAAAATTTTACTGCCCATCGACCAGGCTTTCCTGGAGTACCAATCTATTTCGGTTTCCGACGCCCAATCGGTCCGGTTCCAAAATGGAGGGGCTTTGGATTTAAACCGTTTGTCCCGTTCTCTGTCCTCGGATCAGATGGTCCGGGTGTACAGCAAAAGCGACCGGTTTCTCGGCCTAGGACGTGCCGACAGTCGCGCTGGACAATTGAAAATTGTCCGGCTCTTCCTCCCCTAAATTGTTCTTTTCGTATTTTCTCTTTTAATTATACATATTGTAATTTAATTTATCTGTGCAAATGCCATCATTTTTGTCATATTTAATTCTAATATAACAATTCGTATTATTTTATCCTGTCTTGGAGGAGCTTGCTTATGAAAGTCATCCGTCAAGTTCCCTTTTATACCAATCATACCGCCGTGGCATTGGGCCGGTTCGACGGCCTTCATCTGGGTCATCAATCGGTGATCGGTGAGGCAATCCGCGCATCCAAGGAGGGGCTTACCTCCTGTGTCTTTACCTTTTCCCGCGGCCCTACCGATACCTCCCCCATGCTGATGACCCCCGCCTTAACCGAACAAATCCTGGGCAAGATGGGGGTGGATATCCTGCTGGCCCCCCCTTTCGACTCCATGAAGGACTGGTCACCGGAACATTTCGTATCCCGGTTCCTTCATGAACAGCTGGGCGCCAAAAAGGTTATGTGCGGATTTAATTATCACTTCGGCGCCAAGGCCGTCGGCACTCCCGATCACTTGCGGGAATTGTGCGCCCGGTATGGCATTGAAGTCGAGGTGATCGAACCCATCCAAGAATGTGGACTGCCCATCAGTTCCACCCGCATCCGCCGCCTGGTCCTCCAGGGGGATATGCCGGGAGCCGCCCGATTGCTGGGCCGTCCTTTGCTCATTGATCTGCCGGTCATTGAAGGGAAAAAGGTGGGACGTCTCATGGGTACCCCCACCATCAACCAGCGCCCTCCAGACCGGTTTGTCATCCCCCGGCGGGGCGTGTACGCCTCCTGCTGCTATGTGGGGGGAAAGTGGCTTCCTTCGGTGACCAACTGCGGCCTTCGCCCTACCATCAACAGCCTGGAGCATCCTCTTCTGGAAACTTGGATCCCGGATTTCTCCGGCGATCTTTACGGCCTTACCATCCCGGTGGCACTTCTGGAATTTTTGCGTCCGGAAAAGAAATTCGACGACCTGGACCAACTGCGGGACTGCATCCAGCAAAACGGCAGAGACGCCGCCCGTATCGCCCAACAGTGGACGTTTGATTTTGTCTTTTGATTGATTTAAAGGAGCTATTTACCGTGCTAAAAGAGTTGCAAGAGAGCATCCTCTCTCTCAAAAAGGAACGAAACGCCGTCATACTCGCCCACAGTTATCAATCGCCTGAAATCCAGGAGATCGCCGATTTTACCGGCGATTCCTTTGCCCTGAGCGTCAAAGCCAAGGACATTGACGCCGATACCGTCTTGCTGTGCGGCGTGCGGTTTATGGCGGATACGGTAAAAATTCTAAATCCCGATAAGACCGTCCTATTGCCCAACCCGGCCGCGTCCTGTCCCATGGCCCATCAGATCGATCCCCAGAGGGTCAAGGATTACAAAACAGCCCATCCGGATTGCTGTATTGTGGCCTATGTCAACACAAGCACCCGCCTCAAAGCTCAGTGCGACGTGTGCGTCACCTCCTCCAGCGCCCCTAAGATCGTATCCCGCATCCCCAATGAACACATCCTGTTTATTCCCGACTGCAACCTGGGATCGTGGGTGCAAAAACTGCTGCCGGACAAGCATCTCACCCTGTGGGACGGACACTGTCCCGTTCACAATCAGGTGACAGCCGAGGACTGCGCACGCATGAAGGCGCTGTACCCGGACGCGAAATTGGCGGTTCATCCGGAATGTCCCCCTGAGGTAGTGGAGCAGGCTGATTTGGTAGGTTCCACCGCCGAAATTTTGCAGTATGCATCCTCCCGGGAGGACGACATCATCGTGGGCACTGAAAAGACCATTGCCGATTGGCTTGGCCTCCAGTTCCCCACCCGCCGGTTCCCTGTGCTGTCGAAAAAACTGATCTGTCACGATATGCGCATGACAACCCTTTCGGATGTCTATCACGCATTGGAAGGATCGGGCGGTGAGGAAATCGTCATGGAGGAATCCCTCCGCCTGGCAGCGAAACGTCCCATCGACGCCATGATTGAACTCAATACATAAAGAGCTACCGTTTCGCGTCAAAAAACAGCCGTGGATTTTTTCCAGCGGCTGTTTTTTAATAGGTCGGGGATCCATCGGCATAAATCTTGTCTCAGAATAGGACATAGGATTCTTTTTATAGGTACATCTCCAGAAAATATTTTTATTGTGGACAAAATTCATATAGAACCATTTTCATACTTTAAAATAAGCCTGATGGAATACAAGGTGCGCTAAAGTTTTTTCGACACACCTGCAAAACTCTGTCTTTTCCCTATTTATTGTTGCGGAATTTAACGATGCAATTCAGGATGGTAAGCATCAGCCTTTGGTCATCCTTGGAGAGAGTATCCAAAATGTTGTAAGCTTGAGCAGACAGATTCTCTTCTTCTGAGTAATATTCCACCAGCTTTTCAAACAACACTTCCAAAGGAAGCTCCAACGCATTGGCAATTTTCCAGATGCTTTCAATGGTCGCGTTTTTCTCTCCTCGTTCCACTTGGCCGATGTAAGTGGGATGAAGTCCGCACTTTTCCGCCAACTGTTCTTGACTCAACCCTTTGCGCATTCTGCAGTGTTTCAGCCTCTCCCTTACCGTTTTGATAATCTCATTCAATCTAGTCACCTCAGAAATAGACTAAAGGCATTGAATATTATTTTCTATAGACTATTGATATTAATCAGATTTTAATTTATACTATAGGTATGATTCAAACTACAGTGTGTACTATAAGTATGCAAGTTGTTCAAAATGAGTCAAACCTCCGCCAAATCCTCTTTTTCTCCCCTTGATCTCCTCACATTCGTGACTGAAATACTGGGGGCCAAAAGGATGGCGGAAGCTTCTATTTCCCTTATTTCTCCTTCTTTATGATTTCTTCTTTTTTCATCTCCAAGAAATGCCGGGGCGGATAATCCGTCCCGGCATTTCTATGTTGCCCTGCTCCAGCAAAATCTAGTCAGCGCAATCGCCTATTTTTATCCCGCTGATCCCTCAGATTGAGAGAATTATTTGATCTATTTGTGCATTGGTTGCCTGAGATAAAAAATAAGGGTATAATAAAAAGGGAAAACCAGATGGGTAACAGTCTGCACTCTTTCGATTGGGATTTTTTATTTTGAAACCATCTTAACAACGTTACCCTGTGAAAGGATGAGGAACTTGCAGGAAAATCAGTTGCTTGAACAAATGTGCCACCAATTGGTAGCGTCTTTTCATCCGCAGAAGATCATCCTCTTTAATAAAAAAGTGTCCACCGACGGCGCGCTCTCTTCCTTTAAATTATGCGTCATCTTGGACACCGACGATGTCTTAGCCACCGAACAGAAAATTTATCTCGCCTTGGACTTCGATCTCCCCTATGATATTCTCGTCTATACCCCCGCCGAATGGGATAAATATTCCACCGATCCCGATTCTTTCGCCTCCCACGTCAATCAGAAGGGGATGGTGCTTTATCATGGGTAGGAGGGGAGATCGCTCCGGGGACAGCCGTCATTATTTCGATTGGCTGGAATTCGCCAGCCAGGATTTATTGACCGCCCGTATCCTGTTGGAACAGGATATATGCTTATCTTCCGCAGCTTTTCATTGCCAGCAATGCATTGAGAAGGCCTTGAAGGCTTACGTGCTCTTCCGGA
>OFML01001911.1_pt1 | contig 10579 bp, 8 predicted proteins | sample 1541831 | NCBI WGS metagenome assembly OFML01 (sample SAMN04209237, study PRJEB22552) | human gut metagenome | biome: gut; material: feces | host: Homo sapiens | place: USA: Oklahoma | reverse complement strand
GCCGGTGGGCATCACAATATGCTCGTCCATTACATCACGCAGGATGAAACCTTCTTTGATTTTCATATCCTTTGCTTCCTCTCGTATCAATTCCGGATGATGGATTAAAATATCATAAATTGCCCGGGCGGAATCCTCATCCGGGCCGCAGAAAACGCGGTATACCGGTGTTTTGCGAATCAGCGCACTGACATTGGCCATCGCCATAAAAGCGGCATCCGTATCCCACATGGGCACAAATGACTGCTGAACAATCAGCTTTTGGGCCTGCTCTCTGCTGAGTCTGCGAAGATAATTGGACGATGAACGTCGTACTTCAAGAATGCACCGCAGGGGCTTTTCTACATCGCGGAAAACCCGTTCTTTCCCGTCCCACGGAACACCACAGGCCGTGCTTCCCGTTTTTTCAATGCGTACAGCAGGGCGATCGCCGCTGATCAGTTTCGCACCCCATGCATGAATCCAGGCAAGGGCTCGGGTAGACTTTCCCACCCCGGAAGGCCCGGTGAAAGCCACAGCAAAACCGTCAAGCTCAATACAGGCCGCGTGGAGAGAGACGATTTTGTTATAGCAGAACCGGCATTCAAAAGCAGTGCGAAACAGGAACCTCATGGTTGTTCCATCAATTTCTTCTTTCGCCAACGCCGCTGCATAGCCTTCGATCTGCTGATAGTCAGAAGTCGCTGTTACGCAGGGAATTGCATCCCCGTTGTTGCCGCGATACAGCCACTTCCCATCCGTTGTCCTGTATATCCGTACTTCTGACAAATCCGCTGCGATTTCTGTCACGTTCCGGAAGCTCTTTATCGCCTGCTCCGCAGGATATACCCTTTTGGATTCTTCAATTTCTCGATAAAGTGTCATATCAACTCAAATGCTCAAGATGTTTATTACCTTCCGTGCAGGAACTCGCACCAATATTGACCCAGACACTTTGACACCCCTGGCTGGCGGCAACGACCTGATCGCGGTAGTTAAACATGATCTTCTCGGCTTCAGGGGTCTCGTAAGTCTTTTTTACATTGTTTTTCATCATAATACCCTCCAATATATCGGTTTGAATTATTTATGATCCAGAGAGCAAAGTCCCTCAGAAACCATCCGTCTTCCCATGGCGCAGACAGCCGGACTGGCGTGTCCCGGATTGGCTCCGGCAGCATGTGCCGCTACACAATGCATACATATCCCATGGTAAGCACAGCCGTCGCACTCCACCGGCAAGGGGTAATGGGTCGCAGTATGATTTGTTCTTTTCCACGCCTCATGAAAGCCCAAAGATAAAGCATTTTCTCCCGTACAGGGAAAGTTGTTACATGGCCGCATATCACCTTGCCAGTCTATGGCAAAACCACTTCTTCCTGCCCCGCAGGTGACACCCAACACCGGATCTTTCTGTTTGCCGCCTGGGTCTGGCAAGCTCTCCGGCTCTTCCTCCAGAAGCAGCTCTCTGCCTTTCAACTGAGAACGCAGCTTGAGTACGGCAATGTAAGTGTCCAAACTTGCATCAGCCAGCTCTCTGCCGGTTTCCGGTCGGGGAGGCAGAATACTTGCGTTAATTGCAAATGGCAGTTTTTCTTTATCCAGTACATGCAGAATCTGCTCGGCATCCGTCATATATGCGCTTGGAGTAACTGCAACTGTAAGGGGGAGATCAGCCGCTTTTATCCGGCGTATGTTATCCATTACAAGGGAAAATGCACGCCTTCCTGTGACCTGCTCGTATGTATCTTCTCCGGCTCCATACAGGGAAACCTGTATCGCCGCCGGAGGACTATTCTGCAAAAAGTCTACCATGTCTGCGTCAAGAAGCAGTCCGTTGGTAAGGATTACAGTTTCAACCCCCTGATTCCGGAGGAAGAGATACAATTCCCGGAATCCCGGGTAAGTGAGGCACTCGCCGCCGGTCAATCGGGCATACATCATGCCGGCATCAATGGCTTGCTGCATAAGCTGCTTCCATTGTTCTGCCGACAAACACTGTGCCCCCTGTATTTGGGCCTGGTTCAAATGAACATAACACATTTTGCAATCCAGATTGCACAAGGGGGTAAGCTCGAAAGTGCCGGAGAGCGGAATGCCCTTGTCCCGTGCCTTGAAGTTCAAAAATTTCCGCACCGCATCATAACGCCTATAATCATTCGCACCTCTGGCATTCAGCTGCGCAATCAGCTGGCTCAGTTTTTCTGGCGGTGTATCGGTATTCATTGCCCTCACCCCCCGGACCGTGTGAAAGGAAAAGTTTTTTATAGCATCTGCGAATGATACATTTAAGTTGAATGCAGCGTTTTCTAAGCGGAAATGCTGCCATCCATGCTCTGCCCCACAAACGGGCGGCAGTTGTATCCAGTCTGTGTTTGACATTGTTACGACTGTAAAGAATGGCTTGTCCCAATACATGATCTTTAGGAATCCATGGATCCGGGTTTGCGCAATTATCGCCCAACGTGCGGATTGCTGCTGCGTTTATTTTCCAAACACGATGCACAACATATCGGTCTGCACCGGCAGCAAGCAGTACCACATCTCCAACCCGCAAAGGGTGCTGCAAAGCTGCAATGGTAACAGGATCCTTTCCGCGCCGAATCAGCGGCATCATACTGTTGCCCTCCAAGCAGACCGTAACCGGCGGCGCAGAGCCCTCTGCGGCCAATGCACACCATTCGGTGATCCCGATGGTACAGATCTGTCTGCAATTTGTCATATCAGTTCACCGCCAAAGGTCACTAATTTCTGCGCGTAGGTCGCATCTGTATAAAGGATAAGCCGCTGATACGCCGCTTCCAGATTCACCGGCCTGTTTACACAGTTATGTGCATCCGATGCAACTGCATCCATTCCGCCTTCCCGCAACAGATACTCCGTAAATCTCCGTTCCCAATAATTTCGAGGATTCAGGATTGTATTTGCATTGACCTGTAACAAAACGCCGGTCTCATACCGAAACCGCAGTGTTTTTTTCGGTGACCGTAAAAACGCCAAGTACCTTTCAGGATGAGCCAGTACCGGGCAATACCCTGCGCGTGTCAATTGACTTACCGCATCCGCTGCTGCTTGCCAGGAAATATCCCGCCAAAGTTCTAACAACACATAGTCTGTTCCGCCAATCGTGGGGACTTTTCCTTGGCGAAGAGCCATCGGTACCTGATATGTCCATGCGATCTCCGCACCTCGAAGAACTTGGATTTTCAAATCCGCTGATTTGCAAAAATCTTGTGCCTCAGTCAGTCGTTCTGTATAGCTTTTCATGTCAAACGGCTGAACCCCCGGCCTTGCATGAGATGTAGCCACCACTGTTTTAATACCTTGGTGGTGTGCCTCCCGGAGCATAGAAAACATGGTTTCCCGTGAATCTGCACCGTCATCCATCCCCCATATCAAATGCTGATGAATATCCGTCAATTCTCGCTTCATGATTATTGCTCTCTGCTTTTATAGTAACGTTTGTTGCAGTACTCGGTATAGCGCTCGGAGTTATAATAATGATGTCGGTTACTCATGCTGCTGAATTGTACGCCATTGAGAACCGCTCCCAGCACTTTACACCCTGTCTGCTTGATGCTGTCAACCGCGTCTTTGATATCCTGTTGCCTACCCTTATGGTAACCCACCACTAACAGAGTACCATCACAGAATTTCGCCAAAGCAACTGCGTCCGCCAGAATCCCTACGGGAGGAGTATCGATCAACACGACATCAAACTGTTCTGCAAGCTGCTCGATCAGATCACCCATCGCCTGGGTATCCAAAAGCTGGAGCGGATTGGGTGCTTCGTATCCAGCGGGGATTATAGACGTATTCGGCCAATTCGTTTGATAAATGGCTTCCTCCAGACTGCAAATGCCAGACAGGTATTCTGATAAGCCATAATGATTTTTTGTGCTGTATCTCAACCGATAGCCGCTTTGAATCCCGGATGCCCGCAAATCGGTGTCTATCAAAACCGTTCTTTTCCCAAGCTGAGAAAATGTACGCAGGAGATTCATAGAAATATAGGTTTTCCCCTCTCCAGAGTAGCGGCTGGTAACCATGATTTTGTGAACTTCTTTCCCACAGTAGGACAGGTTCGTGCAAAGGGTGTTCATCGCCTCATTGGATACATAATCTAATTGTTGATAGTTCGAAATTTTCAGATAGTTGCCACTTCTTTCAAGTTCCTCTGCGGATGCTTTCTCTGATGCAAGCTTCCTTACATGACGCTTATTTTTATAGGCAGGGAATACCGACAGAGTGGGAATGCCACCGTACTGCTGTATCGCTTCCGGAGAACGAGGACGATCGTCCAGCACAAACAGAAGCGCAAGAATTGCAACTGCCAGCATGCCGCCGCCAACGAAACCAATAACTGCACTGACCCATACGCTTTTGTTATATCCGACACTGGGCTCCTGAGCGATGGAAAAGTCACTGGGTTCAACGCCTTCCATGGTACTGGTGATGAAAGTCTTCGCTGCTTTTGCATAGGAATTAGCAATATCCGCAGCCATTTTTGCATCCGGATGCGTAACAGTAATATAAAGAATACGGGTATCTTCCGGATTGCTGATGGTCAGCATAGACTGCATTTGTTGACAGGAATAAGGAAGACCTAATTCCTCTATGACCATTTCGTGAACTTCCCAGGTCTTGAAAACTTCCTGATAGTCCAATGTCAGCGCAGTTCCCACCTGGAGGTCTGCCATCTTGACGCCAGAACTGTCCTTGTTCACGATATAGAGCTTTGCGGTTGCGTTGTAGGTCGTTACGCTGTTTTCGGCATCCATACCCATAAGCATTCCGCAAAGTACAGCACTCAGCAGCACAATCCACGCTCTTTCCAAAATGTGAAAGAGCATCCCCACCAAATCGACAGTTTTAGACGCGGTCTTACTGTTTTTATATTCCTTACTTTCGCCGGATGTTTGACCGGTTTCCTTAAGTGTTTGCAGGACAGTCGCTGTAACCGTGCTGATCAGTTCGCGGTTCAGATCTTGTTCATCGGTTGACTGGTTTTGCTGATTTTTATTCATCATCCGATTTTTCTCCAATTTTAAAGCGGTTTATATTCTAATAAGCAAGCGATATAGAGCATTAAAAGCAAGCAATATAGAGCATTAAGCAAAGAATCAAGTTGATTGACATGCATATCATATATCATCTATGGTTTAAAAGTCAAGCCTCTGTGAATAAAACTTGACACAAAATCGATTTTTCGAAGACGATTTGCACAAAAAATAAATAAACATCACATGATAATGAACTTTAGCAAATTGTATTTTCTGCTAATGTATGGTACACTAGCGTCATCAACTGAAAAAAGGAGCGTCTCTATGACCGACTTAAACGCATGGCTTCAAAAGCATGGTCTTTGTGCAGAAAACATCCTATACATTTACCGCAAAGACCGCAAAACAGTCATTCAACGCACGGACGGTGAGGAATTTGTGCTGTTCGTATCGGTGCATAGTGTTCTGTCTGCTTTGCCGGAGAGGGATTTTTTGAGCATCAGCAAGGGGACGGTCGTATGCCGCAGCCACATTGTAAATATCAGCAGCGACGGTGTGTATACCATGTCGGATGGCCGCACTTTTCAGGGACGCAAGCGCGGGATGAGCAGTCATCGCCGCTTGAGTGCAGAAATAGGGCTGACAAACACGACGCACCGATCCTTGAGCATGTTGGAAAAATGCAGCCTGCTGGACAATATGCCGCTGGCATTCTGCGTGATAGAGCTTGTCTTTAACGAGCAAGGCCACGGTGTGGATTTTGTTTTTCGCTACTGCAATGCGGAAATGGCGACCGTGGAAGGCGTTCCCGTGGAGGAAATGCTGAACCGCTCGTTCTATGAAATTTTCCCCAATGGCGACAAAAAGTGGCTCGTGTCATATGCGGATGTGGCTTTGAATGGCGCGAAGCACACCCTTCACGATTTCAGTCCGGAGATAAACAAGAATCTTATCATTAGTTGCTATCAGCCTGAACCCGGCTATTGTGCCTGTGTGCTGCAAGTGACGGATCAATGAATCGAAAAAAGTGAGATAATGTAATGATTTCTTTATGTTATGCGTCACAGCTAGGAAACCTCTGATCAAAAAGCCCTGTATTCTGATAAAACGCTTGAATGGCGTGTTTGACCAGAATGCAGGGCTTATTATTCAGAGATTATTCAGAGGTTCCCTAAGAATGCATAAAAAAATCACCCTCCGTGTCTATAACGGAAGGTGACATTTCGTGGAGCTGATGGCCGGATTCGAACCGGCGACCTCATCCTTACCAAGGATGCGCTCTACCGACTGAGCTACATCAGCATCGGCAACGACATGTATTATAGCAGAAAAAGCCGGACAATGCAAGTCCTTTCGGCAAAAAAATTGAAATTTTGTCCGAAAATGCAGAAGAGCAGACCTGAGAGAGGGGAAGCGAATGAATTTTGGATGTTGGGGAACGGGACTGGGGCATGATAAAGCAATACGTCGATCTGCTGACCGGGTGCAAAATCAAGCTGTCTTGCGCGCGGGAACGGTTAACCATCGACGTTCACTGTTTTTACAATAAAAAAACAGAGCATCCATTACAGGATACTCTGCATGGTCGGAGTGGCGAGATTCGAACTCGCGGCCTCTTGAACCCCATTCAAGCACGCTACCAAGCTGCGCTACACCCCGATTGAAGACATATCTTCAAGCAAAAAACATTATACCACAGCGGCAGGATTTGTCAAGGGTTTATTTTTACGGCTCAACGGTAATGGAAGAGCGGATCATGCCCATCCAGCAGGAATACGGAAATGTGCCGATTTCGGCCGGGGTGAATTCGATGATGTTGTCGCCCGGCGCGAGGCCCTTTTGAATGCTGTATTCGGGGATGACGAGCGCTTCGTTGCAGCCGTTTAAAACGCGGCTGTCGGCGGTGATCGTCCAGCGGACGGGAATGCCGGCCTTTACGGTGATTGGAGCATAACTGCGATAATTGAGCGTGGTATGCACAAGCTGAACGCCGTCCGAAAAATAGGCGACGCCATCCTCCGTGCTTTCGGGCTGTACGGCGGCAGGAGCGGCAAATCCGGCCAGGGACAGCGCGTTTTGCAGCATGCTCATGCCCATGACGGCGACCAGCGCAGCGCAGGCTATGCGCATTGGCCCGGCAAAACGGCGGTTTAATGTGCCGCTGATTAGACCGACGCCCAGCATCAGCGGCACCGTGCCGAGGCTGAAGCAGAACATGGAGAGCGCGCCCATATACCAGCTTCCGGTGGAAAGGGCGAAAAGCTGCATGGCCTGAAGCGGGCCGCAGGGCATCAGCCCGTTAGCCAGACCGATGACGAAGGATGAACGGCTGCGAAACAGGCCGGACAGCCTGCCTGGCAGGCGGAGCGATGGCAGAAAACGGAAGCAGCCCAGCAGATTGAGCGCCATGGCCAGCATAAAGGCGGCGGCAAAAAGCTGAATGCCGGCTTGCACGGCGGTGGACAGGCTGAACGCGCTGCCCAGCGCGCCGACGATTGCGCCGACGAGCGTGTAGGAAACGACGCGCCCCAGATTATAGAGAATGGCGCTGCGGCGGGTGTTTCCTGCGCTGGCGACGTTGATGCCGCCGCACATGGCGACGCAGTGGAGTGAGGTCATCAAGCCGACGAGAAACAGCGCGCCGAGACTCATGCCCGCCTTGGCGGTCGGGAAAGCGGCGATCCATGTGCCGAGCGGGGAGCGATCCACAGCGAAAAACAGCAGAATCAGCGCGACAACGCCGCCCGCAAAGCCGAGCGCATCCCGAAGGGGCGAACGCAGGGCTTTGAGCGTATAGCCGTGATTGGCCAGTATGTCCGCGAGCTGTTTTTCGGAAAGAAGCGCGCGATCCCAATCAGCGGAAAGGGTGGAAGCGCGATAGCTGACCCGCACATTGGAAAGCCCCGGCAGACCGGAAAGCGCGCCGAGGATCGTCTGTTCGCAATGCGGGCAGAACATGCCCTCTACGCGCCAAGTCATCGATCGGCTCACGGGAACACCTTCCAATTCTCAAACGCATCTTTGACTTGCGCAAGCGTGTCGTGCGGAATGACGACGCTCGTATCCATCAGCGTATAGGCGGGTACCATCAGCGGCATGCAGCCGTAACCGCCTTTGCCGATAGCGGAAAGGGAAAAAGCGTTGCCGCAGTTCTGGCAGACAAGCTGGCCGTTTTGCAGCTCGAAATAGGCCCACGGCGAGCCCTGACAAACCTGGCACGTATTATACGAAAGGCGAACCGTGCCATCCGAATCGCGGACGGCGATGACCTGCATCGGCTGACCGTCGATGGTTCCATCTGCAAAGGTTGGCGTTTCGCCAAGCGTATCGAGCGCAATCGTCATGTCGCCGACTGTGTTGTTTTGGGCGGAAGACGTTTCCTCCTGTGCGCATCCGCTGAGCAGCAGGAGCGGCGCAAGGAGAAGCGGAAAGATTTTTTTCATGAATAATCTCCGGAAGACAAGGTTGATTGGAAAAAAGCAGCGGTCAGGCCTGACGGGAAGAGGCGGCGATCAGATCGCGAACGATTTCAGACGCGATCATGATGCCCATTGCGGGCGGAACGAACGCCGTACTGCCGGGAATATCGCGCCGGGCGGTGCATTTACGCACGGTGCCGGGCGGACAGATGCAGTGGTTGCGGCAGCTCAGTGCGGGGTCGTCGTCGAGCTTGACGGACTGTTCATCGGAAAAGACGACCTTGAGCTTGCGGATTTTACGCTTGCGAAGCTCGGTGCGCATGACGCGCGCGAGGGGGCAGACGCTCGTCTTTTCGATATGGGCCACGCGGAGGCGGGATGGATCGAGTTTGTTGCCTGCGCCCATCGCGCTGATGATACGCACGCCTGCGCGCTTGGCGCGGCAAACCAGCTCGAGCTTGGCGGTCACGGTATCGACCGCATCGACGACGTAATCATACTGCGTCAAATCCACCTGATCGGCGGTATCCGGCATATAAAACATTTTATAAGTGTGAATTTCGACGTTGGGGTTGATGTCGTGCAGGCGCTGCTCCATCGCGTCCACTTTATATTGGCCGACGGTTTTGCGCGTGGCGATGAGCTGGCGGTTGAGGTTGGTGAGGCAGACGCGGTCATCGTCGTAGAGGTCGATTGCGCCGACGCCGCTGCGCACAAGAGCTTCCGCTGCATAGCCGCCCACGCCGCCGACGCCGAAAATCGCTACACGGCAGGTTTTCAGATGCGCCACGGCGGCGGCGCCGAGCACGAGTTCCGTTCTGGAAAATTGATCCATCGATGATGCTCCTCTATAAAAATGGATATACGAATGTATGATATACGCACTTACCTAGTTTGTCAATAGGAATATTTGGGCCGAAAAAACGGCGCCACATCGTGAAGCCGTTATAGGATCAATTATTCGTTGTGCGCCCGCTTAGCCAGCCACACCATCAGCACGGTGACGTCGCCCGGCGACACGCCGGAAATGCGGCTGGCTTCGCCGAGGGAACGCGGCTGATGGGCGGTAAGTTTTTGCCGCGCTTCGATGCGCAAACCGTCGAGCGTCATATAATCGAACCCCTGCGGGAGGAGCTGATTTTCTGCCTGACGGAAGGCTTCGACCTGCCGATGCTCCTTTTCGATGTAGCCGGCATAGCGCAGAGAGATGTTCACCTGTTCGCTGACGGCAAAAGGAAGCTGGACATAGCGCGGGTCGATATCGGCCAAATCCTCATAGCAGAGTCCGGGACGGCGCAGCAGGTCGGCCGCGCAGACGCTTCCGGTCGAGGCCTGCTGTCCGTGGGCGAGCAACCAGCGATCCAGCGCGTCAGACTTGGGCAGCCATGTCTTTTGCAGGCGCGAGAGGGTTTCTTCGGTGATCGTGCGTTTTTGCTGCATGCGCGCAAGGCGTTCGCCGCTGGCTAAGCCGACGGCATGGCCGATTTCGGTCAGACGAAAATCGGCGTTATCCTGACGCAGCAGCAGGCGGTATTCGCAGCGGCTGGTCATCATGCGGTAGGGGTCCAGCACGCCCTTTGTCACAAGGTCGTCCACCAGCGTGCCGATATAGCTTTCCTGCCGGGCCAGCACCACCCCTTCTTCCCCGCGCACGGCGCGCGCCGCATTGATGCCCGCCAGCAGGCCCTGTGCGGCGGCCTCCTCATAGCCGGAGGTGCCGTTGAACTGGCCCGCACCATAAAGCCCGCGCACTGCCTTGCATTCCAGCGTCGCCTGCAAACAGGTTGGATCAAGGCAATCATATTCGATTGCATAGGCGTTGCGCATAATGCGTATCTGTTCAAAGCCCTTCACTGTCCTGTACAGCTTTACCTGTACTTCCTCCGGCAAGGACGAAGACATACCCTGCAAATAAACCTCATTCGTATCAAGCCCCATCGGTTCAATGAAAATCTGATGACGCGGCTTATCAGAAAAACGCACAACCTTATCCTCAATACTTGGACAATAGCGCGGCCCAATCCCTTCAATCTGTCCGCTGTAAAGCGGCGACCGGTGCAGATTTTCCAATATAACGCGATGCGTCTGTTCATTTGTATATGCGATATGACAAACTGCTCTGTTTTTCAGCATTCCCTCGTCCGTTTCGAAGGAAAAGGGGGTAATCGGATCGTCACC
>OFML01001910.1_pt1 | contig 10585 bp, 9 predicted proteins | sample 1541831 | NCBI WGS metagenome assembly OFML01 (sample SAMN04209237, study PRJEB22552) | human gut metagenome | biome: gut; material: feces | host: Homo sapiens | place: USA: Oklahoma | reverse complement strand
CCGTAAGAAGCCGGTCCTGCAGCCATGTTATCCGGATGCAAAGTTCTGCCGGTTCCACCGCCGGATGCAACAGAGAAATACTTCACGCCGTTTTCATAAGACCATTTCTTATACGTTCCTGCAACCAGGTGCTGGAATCTTGTCGGATTGGTAGAGTTTCCTGTAATAGAAACGTCGACCTGTTCCTTAATCATGATCGCAACGCCTTCCTGAACGTCATTTGCGCCATAAACTTTAACACTAGCGCGCTCGCCGTCAGAAAATGCAACTTCACGAACAACTTTTAATTCTGACGTTGCAAAATCGTAATCCGTCTCTACATAGGTAAACCCATTGATTCTAGAAATAATATAAGCGGCATCTTTACCTAAACCGTTCAAAATAACACGCAGCGGCTCTTTACGAACCTTATTGGCAGTTCTTGCAATACCGATCGCACCTTCTGCGGCGGCAAAGCTTTCGTGTCCTGCCAAAAAGCAGAAACACTTCGTCTGCTCACGAAGCAACATGGCAGCCAGATTTCCGTGGCCTAAGCCGACCTTCCGGTTTTCAGCAACAGATCCCGGAATACAAAACGCCTGCAAACCAATACCGATTGCCTCTGCCGCACTTGCAGCATCTTTGCAACCCTTCTTAATTGCAACAGCAGCGCCCAGCGTATAAGCCCAAACCGCATTATCAAATGCAATCGGCTGTACGCCCTTTACTATAGACTCAACATCGATCCCTTTTTCAGAACAAAAATCACGAGTTTGCTCGATATTGTCAAAACCGTACTCTTTCAGGGTCATGTTGATTTTATCAATTCTTCTTTCGTAACCTTCAAACAATGACATCACACGTTCCCCCTTTACTCGTCTCTCGGATCGATATACTTCACGGCTTCATCATACCGGCCGTATGTTTTGATATTGCTCTCATAGGCTTCTGCCGGAGCCACGCCTTTGCGGATCTGCTCCATCATTTTGCCCAGATGAACAAACTTATAGCCAATAACTTCACCGTTCTTATCCAAACCAATATTCAGAACATAGCCTTCTGCCATTTCCAAATACCGAACGCCCTTCTTTTTGGTGGCGAACATCGTTCCAACTTGAGAACGAAGTCCCTTACCAAGATCTTCCAAAGACGCGCCAATCGGAAGCCCGTTCTCAGAAAAGGCTGTCTGTGTGCGGCCATAAACCAACTGTTTAAAGATTTCACGCATGGCAACGTTGATAGCGTCACAGACCAAGTCTGTATTCAGTGCCTCCAAAATGGTTTTCCCCTGAAGAATTTCTGCAGCCATTGCAGCAGAGTGTGTCATACCGGAACAACCGATAGTCTCAACCAATGCCTCTTCAATAACGCCTTCTTTTACATTCAGCGTCAACTTACAGGTTCCCTGCTGAGGTGCACACCAGCCCACACCGTGAGTCAGACCGGAAATATCCTTAACTTCTTTTGCCTGCACCCATTTTGCCTCTTCGGGAATGGGAGCACAACCATGATGTACGCCCTGTGCAACGGGACACATTTCTTCAACTTCTTTTGAATAAATCATGTGAAATCTCCTTTCAATATGTACTTATAATACTATTGATAAAATAATATCATAATGGTCGTGTTCATTCTCTCATATTTCCCCAAAAAAATCTAGTGGGTTTTGACATTTTTTTCATTAGTTTCTATGAAACGACACCATATTCTTACGTTGCAGCATTTACCAGCTCTTGATAAAGGTATCAATGTAGTTATCCAGACATTTCTTAATGACTTCGATGGCTTCTTCTCTGTTGCCTTTTTCATTGACTGCGGTGGTCTTGTTCTCCAGTGCTTTATATACTGTGAAGAAATGCTCCATCTCGTCCACCACATGACTGGGCAGCTCGGAAATATCATGATAGCAGTTATAATTAGGATCATTGAAAGGTACTGCAATGATCTTCTCATCGTTTTTGCCGTTGTCCAGCATGGAGATCACACCGATCGGATACGCTCTTACCAGCGTCATAGGCTGTACCGGCTCGGAACACAGTAACAATACATCCAGAGGGTCACCGTCATCACCGTAGGTTCTGGGAATGAAACCATAGTTTGCGGGATAATGGGTGGATGTATGCAGGATACGATCCAGGATCAGAAGACCGGTCTCCTTGTCCAGTTCATACTTGTTCTTGCTACCCTTGGAAATCTCAATAACACAGACAAAATCTGTGGGAGTCACTCTCTGAGTGCTCATGGTGTGCCAAATACTTCCATTTACTTCTTTCATAATCTCTCTCCTCTACGCTATAGTTATTTCCGGACAAAAGATCCGGAGAATACACAGGTCATTATCCGCGGATCTGACCGTTTCCGTGGATCTTGTATTTATAGGAGGTCAGCTCCTTCAGACCCATTGGGCCTCTTGCGTGTAGCTTCTGTGTGCTGATGCCGATCTCGGCACCAAATCCAAATTCAAATCCATCCGTAAAGCGTGTGGATGCATTGACATAGACACAGGCAGCATCCACTTCGTTTAAGAACTTTTCCGCCGTCTGCACATTTTCCGTCACGATACATTCGGAATGCTTCGTATTATATCGGTTAATATGAGCGATCGCCTCGTCCACACTGTCAACCGTTTTAATGGATAAAATATAGTCCAGATACTCGGTACCGTAATCTTCTTCCGTTGCCGGAATACAGTCCGGCAGGATTTCACGGGTACTTTCGTCCCCCCGCAGTTCCACATTTTTTGTTTTCAGGGTCTCCGCCATTTTGGGAAGGAACCTGTCACGGATCGCCCGATGTACCACCAGCGACTCACAGGCATTGCAGACGCCGATCCTCTGGGTCTTAGCATTCATCAGAATTTTTACTGCCATATCCACATCTGCGTCCCGATCTACGTAAACATGACAATTACCGGTGCCGGTTTCGATCACGGGGATCGTACTGTTCTCCACCACGCTGCGGATCAGTCCCGCACCACCTCTGGGAATCAGTACATCCACATATTCTTTCATCTTCATGAACTGTGCGGTAACCGCCCGATCGGTATCCTCAATCAGTTGTACCGCTGTCCGGGGCATTTTGCAGACATCCAGGGCATCCTGCAATACCCTTACAATTGCAATATTGGAATGAATGGCATCACTGCCGCCCTTTAAGATCACAGCATTACCGGTTTTAAAGCACAATCCGAAGGCATCCGCAGTAACATTGGGACGCGCTTCATAGATAATGCCGATGACACCTAACGGAACCCGCACCTTATCGATCTTTAATCCGTTGGGACGCTCGAAATGTTCCATAACCTCTCCGATACAGTCGGGAAGCTCGGAAATCTGGCGGAGTCCCTCCGCAATCTGGGCAATCCGATCGGGTGTCAGTTTTAAACGATCCAAAAGTCCGGGATTCATTCCGTTTCTTCTGCCGTTCTCCAGATCAGACTCATTGGCGGCAAGAATCTCCGCCTGCCTGTCACACAGATAGTTTGCCGCAGTGTCCAGTGCCTTATTTTTTTCTTCAGTAGTCAGTTTCTGCAATATATATTTCGCAGCACATGCATTTTTTCCCAATTCCGTTAACTCTGCCATAGCTATCCCCTACTTTCTATCCGATATTTATAATTTAAACCAGAATCACCTGATACGGCTTCACATCTGTCACTTCCACAGGTACCTGTTCTACCTGCTGGCAGTGGAAACCGATACCGATGCTCCGCAGTCTTAAGTTTTCTTTGTCCGCAAGATATCTGTCGTAAAATCCACCGCCGTATCCCATACGGTTTCCCAGCGGGTCAAAGGCGCTTCCCGGCATCAGAAGTAAGGTTTTGTCTGCATGCTCCGGTTCAAACAGATACCGGTCCGTATCCCCTGCCGGTTCCGGGATTTTCTTGTAACCGTTTTTCAACTCTGACAGAGAGAACATCCGATAAAACTCCATTTTCCCATCTTCCACTTTGGGAACGTAGACGCTTTTTCCGTCTTGCAGAGCACTTTCTAGAATCTCCGTCGTACAGATCTCACTGCCGTAGCTTACAAAACCTAAAATCGTATCCGACAGATAATACCACTGGTGTCCAAGAATCCGCTCCGTGATCAGCAGCTTCCCCCGTTCCCGCTCCGGTTCGGTAAGCGCATTTCTGCAGGCAAGCGCTTTTCTTCGAATCTGTTTTTTCTGTTCTTTGATCATTTTTTCTTTTTATAAGCCGGCTTTAATTTCTCAATGGTGCCGTCCGGTCGCTCAATCTCTATATTATCCAGCTGCGCTTTCATATTACGTTTGATACTGTCCACATATTCCTGACGTAAAATGGTCTGTTCCAGTTTTTCTTCGTCCGTCAGTCCCTCATTCTGAGATTTATGATAAAGCTCATTGATGCGCTTTATTCTTTCATCCATATTCATAATGTATTCTCCTTTTTGCCGGATCAATTTTTATGCAGATTCTGTACAAATTCCGGCAGATCAAAGCTTTCTTCCCTGTGTGCTACGAACAGAGTACCTTCATTCTCTCCTTCTAACAACCGATGCAGCACGCCGATGTCTCTGCTGTTGGCAATGATCATATCCACGTCGGAACTGGTGGCAATTTTAGCTGCGATCATCTTGGTATTCATGCCGCCGGTACCTACATTACTGCCGGTGGAAGCCTTGCCCATATTCATGAATTCATCCGTAAGTTCATCCACTTGTTCGATAAATTCTGCATCCGGATTCTGTCTGGGATCATCGGTATAGAGTCCGTCGATATCCGACAGCAGGATCAACAGGTCCGCATCGATCAGGGCTGCCACGATTGCGGACAGCGTATCATTATCACCAATTTCGATCTCGTAGGTAGCTACGGTATCATTTTCATTCACAATGGGTATCACCCCCATTTTTAATAGTTGTGTAAAGGTGTTATGAGCATTATAACGATTCAGATTATCCACAATGGTATTTTTAGTCATCAAAATCTGTGCCGCTACATGATTGTATTCCGAAAACAGTTTCTGATAAGCCATCATCAGACGGGCCTGACCGATTGCCGAGCATGCCTGTTTTACAGCCATGGCCTCTGCCTGGGTCTGTCCCTCAATTGTCTTCAGATTCACTGCTTTTTTGCCCACGGCAATGGCACCGGAAGTCACCAGTACGACTTCCTTCCCCTGGTTGCTGATATCACAGAGTTCTCTCACCAGCTTTTCCAGCCGGATATAATCCAGATCTCCTGTTTCGCTATGTTGTAAAGAAGAGGAACCGATCTTAACGACGATTTTCTTCTTATCTTTTATCTGTTCCCTTATGTTATTCACGTGACTGCCTCTCTGACTATAAAATAAAAACTTTCGAATATCTGAATGATATACTATTTTTCTCTGTACGTCAACGCTGTGATGGAGCAAACTGTGATGCAATCATCTCCGCCACACGGATACCATCCATCGCCGCCGAAGTAATTCCGCCGGCATACCCTGCCCCTTCTCCGCAGGGATAGCATCCGCGGATCGCGGATTGCAATTTTTCATCCCGATCAATTCTCACCGGTGATGAGGTGCGGCTTTCTACTCCGGTCAGAATCGCATGCGGAGAATCAAATCCCCGGATCTGTCTGCCAAAACTGTCCATTCCTTCCACAAAAGCATGATTGCATTCCTCCGGAAGGATCCCCGTCAGATCAGTCCATTCATAAGCTCCTTTGCACTGGGGTTCCATTCCGTCCCATTCGTCGGAATCTATTTCTTTTTCCGGTAGATCTTCTCCCGTCACTTTTTTGCGGAAATCTCCGTAGAGCTGTACCGGAAGTTTTCCATTACAGAGATCATATGCCTTTTTCTCGAGTACCCGTTGAAATTCAATTCCGGCTAACGGATGCTCCGATCCATAATCCTCCGGCGTCACCGATACAATAATGGCGCTGTTGGCATTTTGGCCGTCACGTCCACTGTAACTCATGCCGTTGACAGCCAGTCTTCCGGGTTCTGAAGACGCATTGACCACGTATCCTCCGGGGCACATGCAGAAAGAATACACTCCTCTGCCGGTACCGGTCTTCGCCGTCACCTTGTAGGCAGCTGCACCCAGTCCCTTAACCTGCTCCGCACCGTATTGACTCCGGTTGATCAAAGCCTGCGGATGTTCCACACGAAATCCTACGGCAAAAGGTTTTGCCGACATTGGGAATTGATTTTCATAAAGCATGGAAAAAGTATCTCTGGCGCTGTGTCCGGGAGCCAGAACCAGCTGCTCACACGGGAGTTCTTCGGCAGCGTTTATTTTCACTCCCGTAACATGACCACCCTCAGTCAATATTTCCGTCACCTGACTGTGAAAATGAACTTCGCCTCCCAGACGCAGGATCTCTTCCCGCATACTTTTCACGATCCGGCTCAGTACATCGGTCCCGATATGGGGCTTTGCCTGATATAAAATAGAAGGATCCGCACCGTGCCTTACAAAAGTCCTGAGAACTTCTGTGTTTCTGCCGTATTTATCCTTAACCAATGTATTTAATTTACCGTCCGAAAAAGTTCCGGCACCCCCTTCTCCGAACTGAACGTTGGAATCGGGCTGCAGTTTCCCTGTCTCCCAGAACCGCTCCACATCCGCCTGTCTCGTGTCCACATCCGCGCCCCGCTCTAAAATCACGGGACGATATCCGTGTAGTGCGAGATAATATCCGCAGAATAATCCAGCCGGTCCGCATCCGACGATCACCGTTGGATGCTTTTGCGGCTGTGTGCCGCCTGCTGGGAAATGATATTTCTTTTTCTCCGTTTGCAGAACATTTGCCTTACCGAGTCTGCGACAGGCATCCTTGTATACTTTCTCTTCTTTTTTCACGATGACATCGATACTGTAACTGTAAAAAAGTTCCGGCTTCTTCCTTGCATCCAGAGACTGTCTTACGACCTCCAGTTCCAGAATATCTTCTGTAGGGATCCGCAGGCTTTGTGCCGTCTTATGTACAAGCTGTTCCTCCGTATGATTTACCGGAAGTTTCAACTGGTTTAATCTGATCATAATAACTCCTTATTCTGTCTTGATTGCAGCAGAACACCCCGCAATAAACCCGCTGCTCCAGGCCCATTGCAGATTATAGCCGCCGCATCTTCCGTCCACATCCAGAATCTCTCCTGCGAAATACAGCCCGGGGCAGAGTTTTGATTCCATGTCTTCCGTCACTTCCGTTACTGCAATTCCTCCGGCCGCTACCTGCGCATTCTCATAGGGATTGCTCTCCGTAATATGTAACCGGAAACATCTGCACAGTTCATAAAAAGTGTTTATTTTATCTTCCGGAATTTCCACTGCCGGAGTTGTCGGTTTTATGCCTGCAATTTTCAAAAATACAGACATCAGCTTTTTATTCAGGATTCCCGTAAAAAACTCTTCTGCCGTCCGCTTTTCCTGCAGCATACGGCGGGTTTCCTTCATATTTTCATAGGATTCTTCTGTCATATCCGGCAGAAAATCGATTTCTGCCATTACAGTTTTCCGGTCCCTGAGTAAATAATTCACATCACGGCTCAACTGAAATATAGGAATTCCGGAGATGCCGTATTCCGTCAGCTGCAATTCTCCGCGCTCGACATCTGTTTCACGTCCGTCACACAAAATACGCACTCTGCTGTCAGCACGAACACCGGCTATTCCCTTCAGAAGAGCTGTCTCCAGACACCGGAGCTGCACCAGCGCAGGTACAGGAGCAATACAGGTATGACCAGCTTTTTTGGCAATTTTCCATCCGCTTCCGTCAGAGCCGGTACCGGGGGCAGCCTTTCCGCCGCAGGTCAGGATCACCGCATCGAATTGCCATTCTCTGTCACCATCGTTTACCACAAGTTTCCCGGATAGTGTTCGTTCCACTTTCTGTACTTTACATCCATAGATGATTTCAACTCCAAGCGTCTGCAGTTCATAGCGAAGCACATCCAGTACCGACGCTGCCTGTTCACTGACCGGATACAGATATCCGTTTTTTTCCTTGATCAGAAGCCCTATTTTTTGAAAAAAGCAAACGGTGTCCTCCGTACCGAAACGTTCCAGTGCCTGCTTTATCCATGCAGCATCTCCTCCATGGTAACATTCCACCGTGAGATTTCTGTTGCCCAGATTGCATTTTCCGTTTCCTGTCTGTAATATTTTTTTCCCGATTCGATCATTTCGTTCCAAAATCGTAACTTTGGTACCTTTTCGGGCAGCTGTGACCGCAGCCATCATACCTGCTGCACCGCCGCCGATGATTCCAATATGTTTTTTCATTTCTGTTTCACCTGTTTCTTTCTTCAGGAAGAATATGTCTCCAGAAAATCATACAGTGTTTCCTCATCAGGAATGGACAGCATGTCCATAATCTGCATCTGTATTTTCTCCGGAAGACTGTCCAGGGCAATCCCTGTATTGATATATATGGTAGACCGATCCTCCAGGTATACCACAACTTCGTTGTCACATACTGCCAGATAAAAGCCATCGCTTGGCTGCAGATAGCGATAATCCATACGAACCACAACTTTTTCCCTGGAAAAGGATAATACCTCTAAACCCACAAAACCTCTTTCGAGCTCTGACAGCGGAGGATGTTCCGCATACAGATTCATCGTTTCCAGAAACCTCTCCCTGGTCATGCCAATATATTTATGTGGAATCTGCCAGGAAGTCTCTACGGAGGTATTTCTGAGAATGTCCGTCTCTTTCAATACATATTCCGTATCCGCACATAAGGTTTCTTCTGACACGGTAACCGCAACATTTTCCGGTACCTCCGAAGTGTCTGCTCTATCCGCAGGGACTTCGGAATACCGTCCGGGATACGATCCCGGATAGAAAAAACGGATTCCCCACACCCCGATAAAAATACCAAGACTCAAAAAGAAAATGGGAATTACAAAAAAGTAACTGATACGTTTTACAAGTTTCATACTGCCTCACATCTGTGGTGTCAATGTTCATTCTTTGTATCAGTATCAGTTATTTTTGGAATAATATACATCTGACGCAAATTTTACAGCCGGAACATTTTCCCCAGCATACGCATCAGCCTGCCGCCGGGAATATATTGAAAATCCTGTCCCCGCAGACAACGCAACAATAGCAGAAGGAACCAATACAGTAACAACGTAATGATCAGTTCCGAAATCACCGTTACCACTGCTCCCACATGGGGGAACAACAGTTTTTCCAGACCGAATGCCAGCAGACCGCAGGCACAACAGCAGCCGGCCGGAATTGCCAGTCCTCTGAGTGCGTCGGGCCGGGTCTTCCTCTGCAGACATAATATAACACACAGACACACAGCGCCGGCAGCCATTCCGATGACACTCCCGAGGACGATGCTCAGAATCCCGGCATTTTCCATTCTGAAAAGAATAGTCGACGTTATGACAAATACGAGATCCATCACACCGTATCCCAACAGGAGCAAATGGTTTTTTCCCGATAATTTTAAAATTTGTGAGCAATAAAAGAGCAAGAGCGCCCACAGGACCACGGAGGATCCTGTGGTGAACATTTCTCCCAGCAGGATTCCGACAGAGTTATCGATTGTCTGCGCCAGGGGTACCGCCAAAACGGCAAGCCATACGGTGAAAAACATTCCATGTAGAAATACACCCTGGATTCCCGACTGTATTGCATTTTGGACATAGCGTTCTTCTTTTTTCCGGATATGTGCGCCGGCTTTGGCTACTCCCGGTAGGATTCCCATGCATAAAAGAACCACAACCAGAAGCATCATATCCAGATATCTTCCGATAAACACGCCATAGCTGTCTGCAGCTGCATAAATATCCGACGCATTTTTCTCAAATAAAACGAGCCCTGTCCATAACGGCAGATACAAAAGTAAGTCGCCGATGATATCACCGCCCATACTGAAAAGCAGAACCCGGACCTGACTGAAAAAAGTATCAGTCCCCTTCATGCCTATTTCCGCCTCTCTTCTTCCGGATGCGCTTCCCTGATAAATCACAAATACAAAAATCAGAACCAATACCTCAGAGATCACAATTCCCAATGCGACACCCATGGCACCGTACATAGCAGTAAAGTCATCTTTTTTCAGGAGAAGACTGACTTTTTCCCCATAGGTACGAAAAATACCCAAAAACAAAAGGCCCAGTCCAAAATAAAATACCTGTCGCAGGATAGCAGATACCGCAGAAGGCATTTCCGATCCTTCACTCTGAAAAATTCCCAGGAGTACCGACTGCATACATCTAAGTATCAGCGCAGGACACAGAATCCACAGGATCATACTTCCGTAGGGAATCCGAAACGCTTTTTCCAGCACAAAATATCCAAGTGCCGCACAGAGCACCGCACCGACCAGCCCGGCAGCAATCTGGAAAATCATCATATTCCTTCGCATTTTGGATACGTTTTTATATTGTCCTTTGGCACTTCTGCTCCTAAGAAGCCGGCCAAGACGATCCGGGACATTTTTACCGGTAAGTATCCAAAAAAACAAAAAAACCAAAAAAGCGGCCGCCAAATAAGCCAGGCCATTATTTCCAAGCTGTTTTCCGAACACCCAGACATTTATCCCTGCCAGACAATAAGAAAAAAACTGTATCTGTTTTCTTTTTATCTCTACCTGATTCATTTCGGTTACCTATACGTGTATCCAC
>OFML01001908.1_pt1 | contig 10592 bp, 11 predicted proteins | sample 1541831 | NCBI WGS metagenome assembly OFML01 (sample SAMN04209237, study PRJEB22552) | human gut metagenome | biome: gut; material: feces | host: Homo sapiens | place: USA: Oklahoma | reverse complement strand
GGCATAAGCGCTGCGGCCTGACCGCAAGAAGATAAAGGAAATACAAAAAATCACAATAATAATGGCCCAACATTCGGTTACCATGAAAACACCGCCCTATCCCTAACTGATATGTTATAGAAAATAGCCGCTTTGTCTTAAGAGAGTGAAAAAATATACGATTATGATTTTATTATCCACGATGAAAGGCCGTCTGTCAAGGCGGATTGAAAGATTCCTCCGGGTGGTTTTTACCGGCAAGGGAAGGGAAAGCTTGCTTGACCTGGAGGGGAATTTGTGCTATTATTTTTTTAAACTAGAACCCATGAAAAAGCACTTGTTTTTTGAACCAATGCCATAAGGACAATTGGACTATCAGGGTTCTGCAGTAGGACGTCCATTTCATATTTGGTAATTGTGGGCTAGGGAGGAATTTAAAATGGTCTCAGAAAACAAAATGATTTGCAAATGCAAACAAGTTTCGCTTTTGGATATTGAACGGGTTTTGCACAATTCCGGCCGTATGGAAGATGTAGAACATGCTTTTGCAGATGTACAGAAGCAAACTGGATGTTCCACCGGCTGCGGCGGTTGTCACGATGAGATTTTTGACATTATTTCAAAAATCATGTACAATGTTCAGTAAGTAACTCTTGTCCTTGTAACATTTGTAATAAAGCTTATGAGGAAGCCGTCGGGAAAGTCTATTGCCTTTTCCGACGGCTTTGTTTTTGGCTGGGAATTTCATGTATATTGGACGCCGAAAATTACAGTATCCTAATTTTATCCAGGGAATTTTTTTACCATTTTAATATAGGCTGTGATAAAATATGGAATCAGGAGCTATATTCCTGCCTCAACCACAATGGCAAGCGACATATTCATAACCACCAAAAAGAGAGACGCCCAGAGGAGAAAAAGATCCTTTGGACGTCTCTCTTTTTATTTTTTACATCGGTGGACGGTCAGATGCATTCCAGCAGGTTTTCCGCATACCGATGGAGGTCATCGGCGCAATGGATATTTTGTCCCCGTTCCCGGATGGTCTCCTGGACGTATTCGGGCAGGGAGCAGAAAAACTGATTGGCATTTTGATCTTGTTGAAGAAGCTTGTTTAAATCACATGTGTTTTGATTCATCATTGATCACCTCAAAGCGAGCTCGTAAAGGTTTTGTAGTTGTGGTACCATTATCCGAAAAAAGTAGGATGGTTTAAATCGCGCCGAGAAAATAGTTGGATACCCATTTGAGGATTTTTACCTCAGCCGCGTTCGTGAAAGCGATGGGCTTCCATAAGCTGCCCGGCAACTTCATGGAGGTCTTTTTCCGAGTGAATTTGCCCAGCGTACTGGCGCAACTCTTGCCGCACCGGCTCAGGCAACGAAAGTACAAAACTAGAGACATCGGTTTCCTCAGCCTCCAGCGCTCTCAGACCTAACATCGTGTTGATCGGCAACAAAGGTTCAGGCATGTTTGATCACCTCATCAGTAGTCTTGCCAGCCATCGGCTAAACATAAAAAGAAAATTCCGGAAAAATAAAATAGAAATTTTTTACCTGGTCCGAATCGGACTTGACATACTTTTTTTTGTGTGGTAAGTTTTAGTTACGCGCATATAGTATGAATTCGTACTATATGCATTAAAATGCCGTTAAGAATGAATTCCGGTAAAATCAGTGGAAGGCGAAAGCTAAAACAAGTGATCTTCCAACGGCTATCAAAAGGGGATGATGAGGATTTGAGCATTCAGAGGAAATTTTTTGCCAATGTTTTTCCTGCCATGTTGGCGTTTGCCTTTTCGGGGATATACGCCATTGTAGACGGTTTTTTCATTGGGCAAAAGCTGGGGGACATGGGATTGGCAGCCATCAACGTGGCGTATCCCATCACGGCTTTCATTCAGGCTGTGGGCACGGGAATCGGTATGGGTGGAGCTATCGCCGTGGCCATCTGCATCGGCCAGAAGAATGAGGAGGGCCAAAAGCACTATTTAAGCAATACGCTTGTGCTCATTGGGATATCCTGTATTGCAATAACCGTCTTGTTGCTGCTGGGATTCCCCATTCTTCTCCAGTGGTTTGGGGCTGGAGGAGAACTCCTTGGCTTGGCCGAACAGTACACACAAGTGATCGCAATAGGAGCAGCATTTCAGATTCTGGGAACAGGCTTAACCCCTCTCATCCGCAATTACAATGGATCGGTAATCGCGATGTGTTCCATGGTAGCGGGATTTCTGACCAATGTAGTGCTGGATTGGCTGTTTGTTATGGTGTTAAGCTACGGTATGACGGGTGCGGCGGTAGCCACCGTCATTGGTCAAGCCGTGACGGCAGCAATTGGGGCGCTGTTCCTTTGGAAGAAAAAGAAACTGCAATGTCTTTTGGGATACCGGCCGTCGAAAGGGGAGATCCATCGGATTCTACTGGGAGGCTTGTCCCCGTTTGGCCTGACGCTGTCTCCCAACTTGGTGATTATCGTCATCAACAAAGCGGCCTTTTTGTACGGCGGGGACCACGCTGTGGCCTGCTATGCGGTCGTGAGTTACGTGGTATGTATTGTACAACTGTTGTTACAGGGCGTGGGAGATGGATGTCAGCCTTTGATCAGCCAGGCTTATGGGGCTGGACAAGAGCGGGATATGCACACAGTTCGAAGAATGGCTTATGTCACAGGCGGCATTTTGTCCGTGGTCAGTATGGGCGTCATGTACAGCCTGCGCGGCGTGATTCCAGGGGTATTTGGCGTTTCGGACGGGCTGACACAGGATGTGGCACGGGTGCTCACCATCTTTTTATTTGGTTTTGTATTTGTGGCCTTTTTACGCATCACCATCCCGTATTTTTACGCCGTCAAGCGTACGCTGTTTGCCTGCCTGCTCATTTATGGGGAACCGATCTTGTTGTGCCTGATGGCCTTGCTGGTGCTGCCGTCTATTTTAGGAGTAGACGGGGTTTGGATCAGCGTGCCGGCTGTCCAGATGATACTGACCGCGTTGGGGATATTTCTTCTGGTCTGGTCGCAGAAGAAAACAAAGGTTACCGAGATCCCATCCTGACTTAAACTGAACAACAAAAAGCCAAGGAGAGGCGAACACTCCTTGGCTTTTTGTTTTGCCGCATTATGCGAAAAACCGGGAATTTTATGAATAATCTTTTCAAAAAACATTCTGGTTGTTATAATGTTTGTGACCGATTGACTACAGAGGTGAGGTGACGACATATGGAATGGCTGACCATCGGACAAATGGCAAAGTTAAACGGTGTTTCTCAGCAGACGCTGCGATTTTACGATAAAATGGGACTGCTATCCCCTGTTTATCGGGGGGAGGATAACCGATATCGGTACTACAATATCCGTCAAAGCGCGGTATTGGACATCATTCAGTATATGAAATCCTTGGGTATTAGCCTCAAGGACATCAAGCATCAGCTGGACAGCCAGGATCTAGACTACATTGAAAAGGCTTTGCGGCAAAAGCAGCGTCAGATCGACGAGGAGATCCGTGATTTAAAGTTCCAGCGCCGCGCCATCGAGCGGACGGTGGAGAGCTTTGAGCGATACCGCAGCGCACCTCCCGACGGCTCCATTTTGATGGAATACATCGGAAAACGCCAGATGTACCGCATCGACGCCGGCATCAACTTTTACGATCACGACCTGGAGACGTATGAAGAGATGCTGCGTCAACTGCGGGAGAGGCTGATGGCCGACCGTCTGCCGCAGATTTATTTCTGTAACGCCGGCACCATCCTGCGGCGGGATCGTCTATTAAAAGGGGACTTCTATTCTACAGAGGTGTTTGTCTTTGTGGATCAGGAGTTTGTACCCGAAACTCATATGGAAACCGTGCCGGCCGGCAACTATCTCTGCATCTACTGCGATAATTTTTATAAGGAAAAGGAATATGTACAGCGGCTTATGGGGTATATTAACAACCAGGGGTATCAAGTTTGTGGGGACTATTTGTGCGAGGCCATCGCGGAGATCCCGATGGTGGAACGGCAGCAACGGGGGATGTTTTTACGTCTGCAAGTTCCGGTCAAATTTCACGAAAAAAGATTGTGATTTTTTTGACAAAAAATTCTTGACCTTATAGCCGCTATAACCTTTATACTAAAGTTGACAGCTGGAAAGGAATTCCTTCTCAGACGTCTAAATTGAAAAGAAATGAGGTTGGTTCCATGAACGCAGAGAGAATTCGAGTGGTGCAGTACGGCTGCGGTAAAATGAGCAAATACACCTTGCGTTATTTGTACGAAAAGGGTGCTGACATTGTAGGCGCCATCGACGTCAATCCCAATGTCGTGGGAATGGACGTAGGCGATTGGGCAGGGTTAGGCCGTCAGCTGGGCGTGACCATCCGCAGCGATGCCGATGCGGTGTTGGACGAATGCGATCCGGATATCGCGATTTTAACCCTATTTAGCTTTATGGATGACGTGTATCCTCATTTTGAACGCTGTGCCAAACGAGGCATTAATATCGTGACCACCTGTGAGGAAGCCATCTATCCCTGGACGACGTCCGCCGGCATCACCAACAAATTGGACAAGCTGGCAAAAGAAAACAATTGTACTATCGTCGGCTCCGGCATGCAGGATATCTATTGGATCAATATGATCAGCTGTGTAGCAGGGGGATGCCATCGCATTGATAAGATCGAAGGAGCAGTCAGCTACAACGTAGAAGATTACGGCCTGGCATTGGCCCAAGCTCATGGCGTCGGCCTGACTCCGGAGGAATTTGAAGAGAAGATCGCTCATCCCACCACGTTGGAACCGGCCTATGTGTGGAACTCCAATGAATCGTTGTGCAATAAGATGGGATGGACCATCAAGAGCCAGAGTCAGAAGTGTGTCCCGTATTTCTATGACAAAGATCTTTATTCCTCCACATTAGGGGAAACGATTCCTAAGGGCAACTGTATCGGTATGAGCGCCGTGGTGACAACCGAGACCTTCCAAGGTCCGATCATTGAGACTCAGTGCATCGGTAAGGTCTATGGCCCTGACGACGGCGATATGTGCGATTGGAAGATCCTCGGGGAGCCGGACACGACCTTCTTTGTCCAGAAACCGGCTACGGTGGAGCACACTTGTGCTACAGTTGTCAATCGTATTCCCAGTATACTCAGGGCGCCGGCCGGATATATCACAGTGGATAAGTTAGAAGATGTGGAGTATCTGTCCTATCCCATGCATCTATATCTGGACTAAAAGTATTTTAGATTCTTTGGAAAATAAAAAGAGGTGCAGTCGCAGTGACTGCACCTCTTTTTGGATACTTTATTTTAAATAGGCTTCAAAAGCTTTACTGGCGCTTTCAGGATCGTTACATACCGCTAGAAAAACGTATTGATCGTAATCAACCAGTACAGCATCTTTGACCTTTTGGTATTCTACAGGGTCTAAATTTTTAAAACTATCTTCCTTCGATAAAATATGATTGCTGACAGCGGTTTTAATTTCAGCTACTGAATCGGAATTAGAGGATTTAAACACGGCCAATTCATCGGCTTTACTTTCAGAAGAACTGACTAAAAAAGAATAATCCTCAATATCATCTACATAGATATTAAAATACGAAGCCAGATTTTCACGAGAGACAGAAACCATATCGGTTATATTCAGACGATTTTGAATGTCAGTTGTTATATCAGCAGCGGAGACTTCAATTGTTTGAGAAGTACGGATTTGAGCAGCTTCTGACAGAGAGGGAGAACGCTGACAACCGCCAACACCGAATGCAACACATACGATCAGTAAGCAGATAGCTGTTAAAAGGAAAAAGGAAGGCTGCACTTTTTGCATAGAGTCACCACCTTTAGTAGTAAATTCCATTCACTCAGGGCACTGCTGAACAGCATAAAAATTGGCCGTCCATCGGTAGAACCCACAGACCATGAAAAAATAACTTCATTTGGTACAGCCATGCGGAATGTCTAAAGTTGACGTCCATAGTAATCAACGTATTCAATTAAAACAGGGAACAAAAGATATTTATAGATTGCTCTTCTTAGATATATTATAAACGATATTGGCAGAAAAGCCAAGGGGGATTTTGTAGAACATAAGGGAGTGAAACAAAATAGCTCCAATTTTTTAGATAATATTAAAATTTCTTTTCAAAAATAGATGTATAGTTTATTTGTTATTACTCGCTATCTTAAAAAACACCAAGATATAATTTCAGAAATAGACAATAAGGTTAATGGGATTTTTATGGGGTTCATACTTGATTTTTAAAAGTGATTGTGTTAAAATAGTACCACTTTGCGGGAGTAGTTCAGCGGTAGAGCGTCGGCTTCCCAAGCCGAAAGTCGCGGGTTCGAATCCCGTTTCCCGCTCCAGCGGCGAGTCGCCGCACCCAAGACGCGCACCTCACTTTGTGGGGTGCGTATTGTTTTGCACCCGCGTCAAAGTTGGGTATTTTTTTGTAGCGTAAATCCAGCGGCAAATTGCCGCTTCTAAGGCGCGCACCTTACTTTTGTGGGGTGCCTTTTATTTTGTTTCCATGTTTATAGTGTGCTATCTTCTTTGTAATATAAATCCAAACCTGTGGTATGCTACTTGCGAACCATCGGTGTTATATTTGGAGCTTTTCCATCCGCGTTTGTATCAGATATTTTTTATCGTTTTATTAGTAGGCTGAGCCCGAACGTCATTGTCGTTTTGGACTCGGCTTTTTTTATTTCTCATTCACCCAGATCTATGCAATATTTTTGATGCTATAGCCATTTCTTATCCCTAATCTTGTAGGAGAATCCCTCAGACAAACGTAATATTAGGGCTATATGTTTTTATTTCTTTAAAGAACTGTTCCTATAGTAGTAAATTTACATTTGTAATTTCCATTAGAGGCTTAAAAAATTATAGTACAAAATGTTTTAATATTGTAATAATTATCTTAAATAGTTACATTATTTTAATTTTTAAAGTACAATATTGACTAAGATGCTAATTGGTAGTACAATTTTATATATGATAAATATGAATAAAATGAGTAGAACAAAATGTGGTAAAAAAGTAACAGGCGTATTTGCATTGGCAGTTGTAGCAACGTTAGCAGTAACTGGTTCCGCGGCAAGAACGAGCACTGCTTATGATGGCCCATTCACTTTTTCTTCAACGCTTTCGGCACCAGCGCCTAACTATACTATCTACTATACCTCTAGCATTTCTCCTGCAAATATGGGCGGCTCTTATAACCACCAAGGAACTCTTTATACCTCCAGTGGTACGAAAGGTATCGGCGGTGCAAATCCATTCTATAGTAATTCAACTGCCGGTATTACCAAGGCTGTGGATCACATGGCATGGTACTCCAGCAGCCAAGGGAGTTATGGAGGAACTACGACGGTAACCTGGTAAGTACATTTGTGAATGCTTGTTCACAAGTAGATCTTTATTCATCGGTAAACTAAAGTAAAAATACTGCTCCACCTGTTTTATATACTGGAAAAGGAGGTCCCCATGAAACGTATTATAAAAATCTTGAGCCTTTGTCTGGTTTTAAATCTAGCGCTTTTGTCCTCCGGATGCCAGAAAGACGACCATACCACTGCTCAGGCTTCCAGCCAAGGGCGCTATGAGTGGGCCTCATCGGCAAGCGAAGGAGAATCATCTGAAGTAGACCCTACCTTTATGAATAATACATGCTCTCTTAAGTTGATTTCTATCAATGGAGAGGATATTTTAGAAGCTAATTCCATTGTTTCATATGATGGAACTCCATTGAAATTTCGTTACAAATTTACTCGTACCGGTGATATTCCAGTGAATACTACTGTATTTTTTACCATCAATGGAGTTATCCAGCCCTTCCGGCTGGAGGAAGAGGAAGAACGCACCCTCTATCAGTTTGAAAGTCCTGAAAACACAAGTATCCGGCCTGTTTTTTATATCGACCAACCCTTAATATTGTCGACTAGTCAACCATCTCTTCTGGTGGTTCACTTTTTATCCAATTATGATTACCAGCTTGATCAGCCCTCCTACAATTCAGTTATTTGTTCGGAGATTTTCTGCCATCAATATTTAAAAGCAGAGGAGAAAAGTCCTGATCTGGAACTACAACTGGATACAGTTTCTTTAGAGCAATTGGATTACCGAATGGAAGAGATTCCCTTTGATGATGAACAGCAAGTATATACTCCTTATTATGGGATATTTCAAAATAATCTTTCCTTTATGAATCATATGTTTCAATTTGAATATTATATGGAAGGGACGCCGGAGGATACCTTTTATTTGGCTTTATCCAAAGATGAGGGGAGTTATCGCACAGTAATCCTTCAGGATGGGGAACCGATCCCTGCCTTTGGGGGCAAAACTTATTTGGACTGGAACAGTGCAGGAAAAGACCAGGGCATTGAAGTTCAGCTGGACTCCTCCGCATTTGAGGAGGGTAGCCACAATTATTATGCTCTTACCACCCGTACTGATATTATTCCGTCAATGGAACCAGTTATGTTGGATGATGTAGAGTTTACCAATCCAACAACAATTGTGATGAAAAAATAGACACACGACAGCACAAAGAGATAAAACAGGTGGAGCAAAACTGTGGAAAGGAGTTTGTAGCATGAAAAAGAGAATCGTAGCAGGTGTATTTGCATTGGCAACTATTGTGGCATTGGCTATGACAGGTTCCGCAGCAAGAATAAATACAGCATATGATGGCCCATTTACTTTTCACTCAACACTTTCCGCTCCATCGCCCAACTATACTACTTATTATACTTCCAGCATAACTCCTAATAATTGGGGCGGTTATTATAAGCATAGTGGAACGATATCTACGTCCAGCGGTAATAAGACTATCAGTGGTTACAGCTCATTTTACAGCAATTCTTCTACTGGAATTACAAAAGCTACAAATAACATGAGCTGGTATGCTGTTGGCCAAGAAGGCTATAAAGGGACCACAACTGTTACTTGGTAGTATGTTGTTGAGTGAATGATTTTCACACAAAACGGAAGATCTAAATCATCCCGTTTGCTTCACCTGTTTTATGAAAAAGGAGTTGAGCCTGATGAAGAAACGTCTGACAGCGATTTTGTTGGCAGTGACCATGATAGTGCTTTTGTTTACCTCCTGCCAAAAAAGAGCGGCTATTGATGTGTCCGCTGAAATGGGGGAAGGAGTCAGCATTAATGGAAATAATACAGGCTATGGGAGCTTTACTAAAGTAGAGGATAAGCTTTTTTTTGTTAATCGGGTAGGTGTGGAAACCATAAGTTACATGGATTTAAATAGTGGGGAGATTTTTTGCAATTGTAATGACCCCACCTGTCAACACCTACGTGTTAGTTGCACCGCCTTCTTATCGGATAATTCAGCAGGCTCACCCAGAACTATTGTGGCGAATCAAGGTGCTGTGATCACTGCAACCGAATCGGAGGTATTAAAATTTACCCCTGGCAAGAAGGAGGTTTTGGCGGCAGCCAAAGGGAATTATGGATCGATGAATATCATGCCGTATCTTTTTGAGGATAAAATGGCGGTGTTTACGAGGGATAACCGGTTGGTTGTTCGGGCGATAGAGAATGAAGAAGAACTTTTAGCCATTGAAAATACGGCGAGGCCGGTTTTGGGAGGTCCTGGTGACATATTTTATTACGACGGTTACCTTTACCTTGTACGGTTGAGCCAAAGCGATGTCGCAAAAGATCTTACCGATGATCCCACCGGTGAATTGAATTTTAATGCAGTGAACGACAGTGAATTGATCCGCGTCTCTGTAGAGACAGGTGAGGTAGAGCAGCTGATCCCATCCAATGTGATCAATATCAGCATTTATGGAGATAAGATTTACTATAAACAAGGTTCCGCTTCCGGCAATCTCATGCGCGCCAATTTGGATGGCAGCAATCCGGAACTGGTGCAGACCGATGTAAATTTATACAATATCAAGGATGATACCATCTACTATTCCAGCAAAGAGATGGGGGATCTTATGTCCTGCACCATCCACGGCGAAAATCCAACCATTTTAGTACAGTTAGGGGACTTGGGATTTGAATATATGTCGATTAAGGTCTTTTCCGACTGGGATAAACTCGTATTGCCAAGAAACGATTGGATGGCTTTTTATACAGTGAATACGGACGGCAGTGACCTCCAGCTTCACGAGATGCCGGACTTCAGAAATTATGAATAACACCATAGGGGTACACGAAGAGAAAGGGTGTGAGCGCATGAAATTAGAGGTGCAGCAAGTCACCAAGCGCTATAGCAACAAAACAGCTTTACAAGACTTTAGCGCGGTATTCGAAAGCGGTATTTATGGATTATTGGGTCCTAACGGTGCGGGAAAATCCACCCTTATCAAAATCATCGTCAATCTTCTGCGTCCGACGGCAGGCCGGGTGACACTGGATGATAAAGAGGTTTCCTCTTTAAAGGCTGAATACCGAAGAAGAATCGGCTATCTTCCGCAGTCGGTAGGGATGTACAAAAACTTTAGCGGCCGGGATATGATGCTGTTTTTTGCAGCTCTGAAAGGGATTGAGGATCGAAAAGAAGCCTTAAAACAGGTGGATGAATTATTGGAAATGGTCAATCTCACAAAGGATGCCGGACGAAAGGTCGGGCAGTATTCCGGAGGCATG
>OFML01001903.1_pt1 | contig 10602 bp, 8 predicted proteins | sample 1541831 | NCBI WGS metagenome assembly OFML01 (sample SAMN04209237, study PRJEB22552) | human gut metagenome | biome: gut; material: feces | host: Homo sapiens | place: USA: Oklahoma | reverse complement strand
TCTTGAGAAGAGTCAAAAAAAATAAAAATAATTTAAAAACTGAGAATAAAAATGTAGAGTTTTTTACTCAAGTGATTTAGCGAAAGGAATCGTTGAAAAATCAATGATTCTTTTTCTTGATATAAGTATATCACACTCGATTCAAAAACTCTGATTTTTGGTTCAATAGATTACAGTAAAGGAAAATCATGAAGGATAAATTACAATCATATGAAGAGTGTAGAAAAAGATATAAGCTTGGGGAATTGACATCCCAGAAAGCGGCAGAACTTTGCGGGATGCCGCAGAGCACATTTGTAAATTGGGTAAAACGGGATGAAAGGCAAGATCCAAATGAAATGGTACAAGTGGTACAATTATGTGCGTTGCGATCAGAAAGAGGACTATCAGCAAGAGAGCTGGCGCAACTAAGTGGCGTTGGAGAATCTACAATTTATGCCTATGAACAGGGTAGACGGCGAGTTGGTCGTAAAGCTTCGATCGCATTATGCAAGACGTTAGGCGTTGACGACATGGTTGACTTAAATGAGCTTGTGGAAGTTCCGAGGCATATTTTCCATTTTCATAATAAGCAAATTCGAAACAAATAGTCAATGAGGCTGTCTTAATAATTTAAGGCAGATTTCATAGGTTGGACATTGAAAAACAGGTATTAAAGCCTCATAGCATCGATACTGTGAACCAATTAGAGCAGTGCGAAGATTTCCTCCGGCTATTATGATGACTGGTGAGCCAATAAGTTTGGCAAGGAAGAAGCAGCATATTTGGGGATGAACCGTACATAGGGATGGCACACCACGGGAAACGTGCTTGCATAGCAGCGGTCAATATAGCAGCGAGAAGATATGGACAAAATATTAAATGAGTAAAAAAAGAAATGAGGGAAAGGATGAATGCAATTCCTTTTACTCATTTCAACTACTCATCAACTACTCATTTTCATTTTGTTTAAATAGAAAATAAAAAAGGACCACGTTTTGAGAGACAGATCCTTTTTTCACAGAAGACTTGTTATATAACAAGCTTAATCGAGGTTACCCCCTCTTCTATACATATTGTATTTCATACCTTCCGATATGGCAAGTGTTTTTTCTGTGAAAAGGATTATAATTGCTCATTATACGCCGATATTGTAAGATAGAGATACGGCGTAGGAAGGAGGTGCAATGCAGGCCGGACATTTACAAGAAAAATCAGGAAGATGGTATTGCGTTATTTCCTATTATATAGACGGCAAACCTAAATCCAAATGGATTTCTACCGGGTTGAAAGTGAAGGGGAATAAAAAAAGAGCAGAAGAAAAATTGTTTTTAGCTCGTTTGTTATTTGATCCTCTCGAGCCTGATAGGGATCTGAAAATTAAAGAAAGCAGCAATGCCGTTACTCCTGAAGTGATTTCTGTTTTACAACAGAATTTAATAATGCACGCTGAAACAGATCAACCTTATGACGATCAAAACACATACAATTGTTCTGTGCAAGCAGAGGAGGCAGAAAGTAAGTATTATCTGACGGATTTATGCAAGGAATGGCTTGAATATTCGCATCCACCGCGTGTCAGCGAAAACACATACGCAGGATATAAATCACCAATAAAAAATCATCTGGAACCATATTTTCGTAATAATCCATGTCTGGTTAAGAATTTGTCTGTAAAATATGTGCAAAGATATTTTAATGGCTTATATCAGAAAGGATTATCAAAAAAGACGATTGCAAATCATAGGGGAATCTTAAGTGGAATGTTCCGATATGCTATAAGTATACGTGAACTTCAAGAAAACCCACTTGTTCATATTCCTCCTCCAGAAAAGACGCAGCCTGTAGAAAATTATTTTTCAGCTGATGAACTTGCAACGTTGCTTAGAAACGTGAAGGATACGGATTTTTCATACCCAGTGTACATGGCAGCGGTTTATGGCTTGCGAAGAGGAGAAGTCTGTGGCTTAAAATGGTCTGCCATTGATTTTAAAAATCAAACTTTTTCTATCCGACATACACTTCATGAAGTTTCAGATCCGGACGAGCCTCACATAATTGTATTTGGAAAAGATGAAACCAAAAGCAAAAAAGTCAGATCCTATCCTTTATTGGATGAAATAGCAGAAATGCTGTTGGATATAAGAGAAAAACAAAAAGCTTCTAACTTATATAATGAAGATGGTTATGTTTATTTGAATAAAAAAGGAAAACCAGTAAGACCAAACTATATTACCGAACATTTTCCTCAAGTTCTCAACGAATTTCATTTAAAGCATATACGTTACCATGATTTAAGACATAGTTGTGCAAGCATTTTATTATCAGACAAAAAACGATCCGTTTCATTACGCGATATTCAATCCTGGCTGGGGCACAGCAATATACAATCGACGATGCGATATGCACATATAAAAGATGTAACAACAAAAGCTCATACGGCAGAATTGATGAATAACATTGCATTTTGTAAGGCAGAAAAGAATCTGTAACTCATGAAAAATCAACGGTTCTAGAAAACCGTATGGGTTTTATAAGAGAAAAGCGTGGGAAAAATAAGAGAAAAAACAGCTGATTTTAGTATTTTTCGGAATTTTAACTGAATTTCACGATGAAAGGTACTATAAAATTGTTTAAAGAACAGATCAGAATGGAGGGGAATCCTATCCAAACAATGCCTCAAAAAGTCCTTGAAATACCTTGCGTGCGATGGTATAATAACTTTCGTTAAGCCGGCGTGATGGAATTGGCAGACGTGCGGGACTCAAAATCCCGTGGTGGCAACACCGTATGGGTTCGACCCCCATCGCCGGCACCATGATATATGTGATATCGATGGATATAGTGTAAATTACAAACCCGTTAGGAGGAATCTTTAATGAACGGAAACATTTGGGCAACGATTTTACCTTTAGTCATCCTGATCGCGGTAATGTACTTCCTGCTGATCAGACCTCAGAAGAAGAGAGAAAAAGAAGTGAACGCCATGAGAAGCGGTGTGCAGGTCGGAGATGAAATCATCACGATCGGCGGTATCTGCGGCAAGGTCGTAAAAACGAAGGAAGAATCCCTGGTCATTCAGGTTGGCGCTGACAGAGTAAAATTCGAAATCATGAGATGGGCTGTTTCCAAGGTTGTAGAAGAAACTGAAAAACCTGCAGCTAAGGCTCATGAAGAAGAAGCTGAAGAAACAGAAGTAAAGAAATCCGGCAAGCCTAAGAAGCTGAAGAAGGCTGCTCCGGCAGAAGAAGCTCCGGAAGAAGTTGAAGAAGCTGAAGAACCGGCAGAAGAGGCTGAAGCTGAAGTAGTTGAAGAGAAAGCAGAAGAAGAAAAGTAGATTTCTCGATCGACTTTAAAATTCTTTACGGGATAATATAAATGGAGAATGAGAGCTGTTATGAAACGTAACGTTTTGTAACAGCTTTTTTGTGTGCAACCGGCGAGCGGCATGATTACAGTGGTGCAGTTATGGTGGTGCGGTTACGTTTTTTACCTCGAATTTTCGTGCAAAGAGTGTTTCGGATAATTTGCTGTAAATGAATTCCAATCCGTTGAGGGAAAATACCACGATTAGAAATAGAATTGAACTCTGAGGTAGTTAGGGAAAGATGAGACACCGTTAGGGGTATAAGAAGGGGCAATTTTCATAGAAAATTTCCTGAGATTGGATTTAGACTATCGCGATATACCTGGGATTTTGGAATCAGGATAGTCTGGTTGGTGTGATCTGCAGATTTTTCAAAAAAACTATCCGCAGGGGCTTTGAAAAGGGAATCAGGGTGATTTTTTATATAGCAAGTCAGATATGAGAGCATTATCAGGCGATATATTTCTGAAATTATGGAAATCTCGATAGAATCCTTACATATACTCCAAAGGGAGGTGTAGTATGGAAAAACTGAGAAAAAGCCTGAAGGCTTATGTGATTGCGCTGGTGCTGTTTGTTGCGCTGACCTTTGCGCTGGCAGCGCTGGTGAATTTTACAGGATTTCGTGAGAACTGGACGTTTGGGTCACTGCTGGTGATCATGAGTATTTCAAGCCTTGTGCTGGGAATGATGGAGGGAAGGATCTTTCAAAAACGAGGTCTTCTGGCTGGAGGCGCAGCGGCTGTTTTCTTTCTTGCTATCATTCTTGTGTCGGTCCAGGGACTCTTTGCAGAGGAGTTTTCTCTGGGGAAAACAGGCTGGCTGTATCTGATCCCGGTGGCGGCGGGAAGCCTCGGTGGAATCTGCGGTGTCAATCATAAGACATGAAATGAGGCGAAATCCTCAAAAACTGCGTAAACTGTTTGAAAAATCAACGTGTTTGCTCTTGTCTCACTTTACAAAAAGTAGTAAAATATCAACAGTATGATTTAATGGGCATTGCTGTGCCCGGAAAAACCAATCACAAAAGACGGAGGCAAAGATGAAGTATAAGTGGAAACGCGTGTTAGCGGTAGTGTTTCTTTTCATTATCGTTGCAGGCTGGTATGTGACAGTATGCGGCATTGGACCGGTAAAACCGATACAGGATCGGATGAAACTGGGCCTGGATATCAAGGGTGGCGTTTACGTTGTCATGGAAGCAAAGACGGACCTCAAAGGCGAGGAACTGCAGAAGGCTATGGAGCAGACGCAGGCTGTCATAGAAGAGAGAGTAAACCAGATGGGTCTTGCGGAACCTGTAGTTACTATTGAGGGTGACAAGCGTATCCGTGTAGAACTGCCTGGCGTAGAGGATGCACAGGAAGCTATCGAGCAGATCGGCAAGACGGCGCAGCTGCAGTTTGCACTGGCAGACGGAACCATCGTGCTGGATGGCGGCAGTGTAAAAGACGCATCAGTAACGACTGACCAGGACTCTGCCGGATATGCAGTAGCACTGGAATTTGACAGTAAGGGTGCAGACGCATTTTATGAGGCGACTGTCAAGGCATACAGCGGGGCGGTACAGTCTTCCGTAGAGGGCGTGAACAATGACGCCATCATGATCCTGCTGGACAATCAGATCATTTCCGCACCATCGGTTAACAAAGGACCGATCAGCGGAGGAAAATGCACGATCACAGGCAACTTCTCTCAGGAAGAGGCATCCAACCTGACAGCACTGATCAAAGGCGGTGCTCTGCCGCTTACTCTGGAAGAAGTCAATTCTTCCGTGCAGTCGGCAAAGATCGGTTACAATGCACTGGAAATGAGCGTATATGCAGGGCTGATCGGTCTGGCTCTGATCCTGATCCTCATGATCGTTGCATACAGAGGACTGGGTGTTGCAGCTGACCTGGCACTGCTGCTGTATGTTATCATCGTACTCAACATCATGGCATGGATGGGCAGCGTGCTGACCTTGCCTGGTATTGCAGGTCTGATCCTGTCGGTCGGCATGGCGGTAGATGCCAACGTTATCATATTCGCCCGTATACGAGAGGAGATCAGTGCGGGCAAGACGGTGCGTGTTGCGACCCAGGAAGGTTTCAAGCGTGCTATGGCTACAGTCATCGACTCTCAGGTGACGACGCTGATTGCCGCAGTGATCCTGTACGAAATCGGTACCAGCTCAGTCAAGGGCTTCGCATGGACGTTCATGATCGGTATCGTCGTAGGAATATTCACGGCTGTCGTGGTTACTCAGCTTTATGTGGGCCTCATGGCAGACAGTACGAAGCTTGGAAAGCGCAGCATGTTCGGCATCAACAAAACCGGCCAGGCATCCTTCCACATAAAAAGAGAACTTCATTTTATTCGCTATAGAAAGATATTCTATTTGATTTCTGTTGTGATCCTGGCACTGGGACTCGTGTTTGGCATAGCCAGAGGCATGAATTACGGGATCGACTTCACCGGAGGCACCATGATCCAGATGGATATGGGCAAGACGGTCAAGACAGCAGATGTAGAAAAAGCCATCAAAGAATATAAGCTGGATCCGGAAATCATTTACTCCGGAGAAGGCAATAAAGAAATCGTGATCCGTACCATCAAGTCACTTGACAGCGATCAGCGCGCCAAGGTCATCAGCACGATCAACGAAAACTTCGGAACGACAGATGACGATGTCGTAGCAGAAGAACTGTTCGGACCTTCCGTCGGAAAAGAGCTTCGAAACAATGCGTTCCTGGCGGTACTGATCGCCGGTATATGTATGCTGGTCTACATCAGGTTCCGGTTCCGCCAGTGGCGGTTTGGCGGAGCGGCGCTTCTGGGCGTGCTGCACGATGTGCTGATCGTTATCGCATTCTATGCGATCTTCAATATCACGATCAACAATCCGTTCATTGCAGGTATCCTTACGGTAGTCGGCTATTCCATCAATGATACTATCGTAGTCTTTGACCGTATTCGTGAAAACCTGCGGCTCAAGCGCAGCATGCAGCTGGATCTGCTCATAGATCAGAGTATCACTCAGACGCTGGGACGTTCCCTGATGACGTCAGTAACGACTCTGATCGTTATGGTGCCGATGCTGATCATGTCCGGACCTGCGATCCGTGAATTCGTCGTACCGCTTATGGTCGGCATCATCGCCGGAGCATATTCCTCCATCGCGATGTGCAGTCCGCTGTACTATGAATTCAGCAAGCGCAAGAAGGTTTCAAAATACGAAAAACAGGTACAGGCAGCGACCAAGAAGAGCAAGAAGAAAGCCAAGAAACAGCTGGAAGAAACGAAAGCACTTCCAGATGCAGAAATTGGCAAACCGGCTGACGATACGGCAGATCTTACTGCAAAGAATGCTCCTAAGGATGTTGACACAGCAGCCGCTGCGGCAGCAGAACAGGAAAGCACTCCGGCAGATCCTGCAAAGTCCGGTACGGACGCTTTGCAGCCAAAACAGAAGAATACCATGGATCAGAAACGTTCCAAACGGTATGTCAAAGGAAATCAGAAAAAGTAAGGGTTGACTGACGAAGATGAAGAGAAGAAGCGAGTTTTTAGATACAATTTTAGAATTTAATCCCAATTACGATATCGAATTGATCGGCCATGCCTACGATGTGGCAGAAGAAATGCATCGTGGTCAGCTTAGAAAATCGGGTGAGCCGTATTTGATCCATCCGATGGCTGTCGCGGAGATCCTGGCAGACCTGGGAATGGACGAAGAGACCATCGTAGCGGGACTTCTCCATGATGTCGTCGAGGATACATCCTATACGGAAGAAGAACTGATCGTAGATTTCGGGGAAGATGTGGCCATGCTGGTTGACGGCGTCACCAAGCTGGCCTCCCTGAAATTCGAGAGCAAAGAAGAACGACAGGCTGAAAACCTGCGGAAGATGTTCCTTGCCATGTCCAAGGACATACGTGTCCTGATCATCAAGCTTTCTGACCGGCTTCATAATCTGCGGACCATCAACTATATGACTCACGATAAAATCATCGAAAAATGCCGGGAGACATTAGATATTTACGCACCTTTAGCTGCTCGTCTTGGTATGTATGCCATCAAAATGGAGCTGGAGGACATCGCACTGAAATTCCTGGAGCCGGAAGCCTACTACGATTTGGCAGAACAGGTGAGCGAGCGCAAGGGCGAGCGGGAAGATGCCATCAATGATGTAGTGGAACGGATCGACAATGCCCTGAAGGACATCGATATCCACTACGATATTTACGGTCGTTCCAAACACTTTTACAGCATCTATAAAAAAATGAAATACCAGCATAAGACGCTGGATGAGATCTTTGACCTTATGGCTGTGCGGATCATCGTTGACAGTGTCAAGGACTGCTATGCCGTACTGGGTCTTGTCCACACCATGTGGACTCCGATCCCGGGGCGGTTCAAGGACTACATCGCTATGCCGAAACCTAACATGTATCAGTCGCTTCATACCACTGTGGTGGGCGACAACGGCAAGCCGTTCGAGATCCAGATCAGAACATATGAGATGCATAAGATCGCAGAATACGGTATTGCAGCTCACTGGAAATACAAGGAGGGGATCACTACCGACAAGGAAGAAGTGAACCTGTCCTGGCTGCGTCAGGCTTTGGAATGGCAGAAGGATGCCAATGATCCGAAGGAATTCATGGAATCCCTGAAGATGGATCTGTTCTCAAGCCAGGTATTCGTCTTTACACCAAACGGGGACGTGATCGAACTGCCGGCAGGTGCGACACCGCTGGACTTCGCATTTAAGATCCACTCGGACGTCGGTTATAAATGCGTAGGTGCAAAGGATAACGGCAAGATGGTCACCATCGACCATCCGCTGGAAAACGGTGATATCGTGGAGATCGTTACAAACCCTAATGCAGTGGGGCCAAGCATCGACTGGCTGAAGATCGCCAAGAGCAGTTCGGCACGAAACAAGATCCGTCAGTGGCTGAAAAAAGAAAACAAAACCGATGCGGTGGATAAAGGCAAGGATCTGATCGACCGCTATATGAGGAAAAAAGGCTATGATCCGCGTGAACTGCTGAAGAACGCATTCGTGAACAAAGCAGTCAAAGCATTAGGATATAAAAATACGGATGAGCTGTACACACAGCTTTCCAACGGTGGATCTTTGCAGAGCAAGCTGGTGAGCCTGCTGCTCGGATATGACGAGGAAGAAAAGCACGCAGAAGCAGCCGAGAAAGAACAGACACTTCTGGACAATCTCCACGAGATCAGTGAACGGGCACAGCGCAGAGCACAGAACGCACGCAAGATGCGCAAGAACGAGAAGTCGGGCGTAAAAGTAGAAGGTGTGGACAATCTGATGATCCGTATGGCAAGATGCTGCAATCCGGTACCGGGAGATGATATCATCGGATTCATCACCAAAGGCCGCGGTATTTCCGTTCATCGAAAAGACTGTGACAATCTGAAGTCCCTGCCGCCGCAGGAGAGGGCACGTTTCATCGATGTCAGCTGGGATACAGACAACACGCAGGACAAGTCCTTTAATGCGGAGCTGACGCTGATCGCCAAGGATCAGAAGAGCATGATCTCCAGCATTTCGAAGATCTGCGAGGATCTGGACGTGAATATTTCCGGACTCAATGCCAAGGCAAACAAGGACGAGACCGTTGTAATCAATCTGAATCTTTCTATTCAGAATAAAGAACAAATGGAAAAAATCATCCGGTCGCTGAAAAACGTACCGGGGATCATGGAGGCATATCGGACAAAATCATGAGAGCGGTAATACAGAGAGTAGCAAAGAGCCGTGTCACGGTAGATGGGCGGACAAGCGGCGAGATCCAGCGCGGTCTGATGATCCTCATCGGAGTCGAGGACGGCGATACGGAGAAGGACGCGGCGTACATTGCATCGAAAACATCAGGTCTTCGGATCTTCGAAGATGAAAATGATAAAATGAACCTTTCGGTCAAGGATGTAGATGGCGATATCCTGGCGGTATCCCAGTTCACACTTTTGGGGGATGTGCGAAAAGGAAAACGCCCCAGCTTTTCTTCGGCAGCCCGGCCGGAAGAAGCCGATCGCCTCTATCAGAAGGTGATAGAAGGTCTCAGACAGGACGGACTTCATGTTGAGGAGGGAGTCTTCCAGGCTCACATGATGGTGGATATTTTAAATGACGGACCGGTAACGATCCTGCTTGACAGCCGAAAGAATTTTTAATAATAAAGGAGTTTGATTCATATGCGTATTACAAATCTGCCTAGCGGTGCGCTGCAGGCAAACACTTATTTAGCAGTAGACGAAAAAACAAACGAAGGATTTATCGTGGATCCGGGCGGTTACAATAAAGTTCTGACGAAGGAAGTCAGAGACAACGATGTCAACATCAAGTATATCATCCTGACTCATGGTCATTCCGACCACATCTGCGGCGTCAACGAGCACAAGGCTGAATTCCCTGACGCCAAGATCGTCGCATACAAGGACGAGGAAGCCATGCTGGAAAATCCGAACCTGAACCAGAGTCCGGGATTTGGTGTGCCGTATTCCACGAAGGCAGATATCCTGGTCAGCGATGGCGATGAACTGAAGGTCGGAGATGTTACTCTGAAATTCATCCACACACCAGGACATACGGAAGGTGGCATGTGTATCTACGTGAAAGAAGCCAAGGCTCTTTTTAGCGGAGATACCCTGTTCCGCCAGTCCATCGGAAGAACTGATTTCCCGGGAGGATCCTACAAGGAGATCATGGATTCCATACGCAAGAAATTGTTCCTGCTGCCGGATGATACCAACGTGTTCCCGGGACATATGGGAACGACCAGCATAGGCTTTGAAAAGGAGAACAATCCTTTTGTATAGATGTGTGTTAAAAGGTGTGGAAAAACTGCACCAGTATGAAGAACTGATAAAAGTGTTCCTGCCTAAAGGAGAATATGAGATATGGTCGGAGTCTCCGGAAGAGACCGGCAGCGATGCGGAAGCGGACGATGACGACAGCTTGTTTCTGGCAAATTTTGACGGAGACAGGGACAAGCTGAGGCGCAGCCTCTACGAGGGCCTGGCGCGATACACAGGCAAGCGGCCAAGATGGGGGACCCTGACAGGAATAAGGCCTGTGAAGCTGGCAGGTGAAATATATGATTCCTGCGGTTCCATGGAAGATGTGGAGAATATCCTGTCGGATCGGTACCTGGTGGACGAGAGCAAAGTGCGGCTTACTGTCGAGACGCTGAGATACCAGCGGCAGATCATAGGCAGACCTCCTGAAAAAAGCGTCAGCGTC
>OFML01001899.1_pt1 | contig 10642 bp, 10 predicted proteins | sample 1541831 | NCBI WGS metagenome assembly OFML01 (sample SAMN04209237, study PRJEB22552) | human gut metagenome | biome: gut; material: feces | host: Homo sapiens | place: USA: Oklahoma | reverse complement strand
AGCGGGGGCATGTCCTTTTGATGGAACAGAGGAAAGCAGTCTGCTAATTGATAAACCGGAAATATCCTATCGTTACGAAACACGAATTACGAAAGATAATGTTCGTACGAGTAAACTGTATGTGCATGATGCTTTAAGTGATGAGGAACTAGAAAGTATTTGCCATTATTTATTGAGTTATGGTATATATCAACAGTTATCTGATGAAGAAAGAATTTCGTTTTATGTTGAAAAAGAGCCTAAAAAGCTGTTAAAGAATGTCAAAATGAATTATTCCGATGAAACATTCACGTATGTGAGTGAGGATAACGGGACCATCACAGTTTCATCATAATCGTAAATATCGAGGGAAAGGACTTCCTAAATCATAAAGTTAGTGGTAATATAATATAGAAAAAAAGGAGTATATGTTATGAAAAATGCAATTCGTTTGAGTGAAGAAATCTCTAAAAATGTGACGACTCGAAAATTTGTGACGACGAAGATTGAATATTTCTGTGAATCAGAAGATGATACGAAAACATTGACGGATAATATTACGCGTGTTCTTACCAAAAATTTAGGAGATACCAATCTGGCTAAAATCACTTATGAATATTATCCAAGTGAGAAGAAAGTCGAAGTTGAAATTATTGAACATATGTAAAAAAATGGAGTGTATTTTTTAAGAAATACATTCCATCTTTTATTTTGTGTTTTTAGCGTGCTAGGGCTTCTTCAATTTCAACGACATACATCGTATGGTAGTCTTTTAATGGATAGTTTTTCTCAATTAAGGAGCTATCCAAGAAGCACGCTTCGCTTAATTCTTGTGCATACAGCTTACGGCATACCAGTACCGTATTCGCTTCTTCAAAGTAAGGAACATCATGGTGATGAGCAATATGGAAACCGGCTTTTGTGATCTTATCTTCATCTTTTCCCGAAACAGTACCGCAATAACTTAATTGCTTGCGATACTCTTCATCATAAAAGGATAATGTCAATCGCTCACTTCCATCGATAAATTCCTTCGTATAGCGTTGCGGACGGATAAAGATATAAGCGACTTTTTTGTTCCATAAAATTCCCATACCACCCCAGGAAGCGGTCATGGTGTTGACACGTCCATCCTTTTCTGCTGTTACCAGCATCCACTCTTTGCCAATCATGGTAAAGACATCTCCATGCAGTTTTTCTGGCTCTATGATTTGTAAAGCGTTCATAATAAACACTCCTTTCTGTTATGATGCTATTATAGTTTATGCAGAAAGCATTTGGCAAGTAGCATGAAAATATGAATTTATTGTGTATTTTTAAAACTTAAGATAAGATATAGAAAAGTGGAGGTAGTTACTCATGAAAATTACGTATTTACATCACAGTGCCTTTCTTATTGAATTAAAACATCATCTGCTATTGTTTGATTGGGTCAATACGCCACTTTGTGAACTACCGAAAGATAAGCCACTATATGTCTTTGTCTCTCATCATCATGAAGATCATTTCCATGAAGCGATTTTCACATTAGCCAAAATTCATCCAGATGTACATTATCTGATCAGTGATGATGTTCCTTGTAAGGATCGTAAGGACGTTTTGGTATGCGCTTGTGACCAGATATATGAAGTGGATGATTTGCAAGTAAAAACGATTGCATCCACAGATGAAGGGGTTGCTTTCCTTGTGATGTGTGAACAAAATATCATCTATCATGCAGGAGATTTAAATTGGTGGGATTGGGGCGAGGAAGACAGTGAAGAAGAGGCTCAACAAATGGAAACAGCATATCGTAAAGCAATGAAAAAACTTAGTCGTTACCAGATGGATGTGGCATTTTTACCAGTTGATCCACGTCTTATTAAAGGGTTTTATAAAGGTGTCAGCTGTTTTATGCAGTATAGTGATGCAAAGCATATCATCCCGATGCATATGTGGGATCAATATGATATAGTAGAGAAATTATGTAAAAGAGATGAAGTAAAAGCATATGCAAAGCGTATCCAAAAGATTAGAAAAGATATGGAAACGTTTACAATATAACGGAATCCGGTAGCCATTTTTATGAAAATATGATATATTTGAAAGTACGAAGAGGAAAGATAAAGGGTGATAAAGATGATGGATGAAAAGCAAATAGTAAAACATGCGCTAGATGATTATCAGAGAATTACCGGACTGCGCTCTTATATCGTTGAGGATAATACGGTGATTCAGAGTGCATCAGAGAAAAATTATTTTTGTAAATGTCTTAAGATTTCAAGCAAGGCATTGGAAAAGTGTGAAGAATGTACAAAGGAAACGTATGAAAATGCACGCCAGATTGATAAGGAATGTATTTATTCTTGTCATGCTGGTTTGATTAAATGGGCGGTTCCTGTTAATTATAAGGAGTATCATTGTGTGATTGTATCGGAAGGCATCTTAGCACAAAAACAAAAAGAAGAGGCGGATCGCTGGGCAAATTATCTCAGCAGTGAATATAAACTTGATGAAGGTATGTTGTTGCATAATTTTAAGGTTATTAAAACAATGGATGAGTCAGAAATGAATGCCTCTATTCAATTATTAAAGGATCTTTTGAACTATCATTTCACATTTGCAAAAGGAATGTAAGATAAATAAGTATATAACCGTAACAGTATAGAAAATGCCGTATCATTTCTATTGATGTTACGGTTTTTACTTGGAAACAGATATGAAAAATCATAACATACACATATTTGGTAAGAAAAAGGAAGGTTTTGGGCGTTTTAATGTTATCTTTAGCTTACTTACGCTATACTATATGTAATAAAGTGAGGTGTTATGATGGAAATTACAAATCCATATCTGTTAGCGGCACTGGGAACTGGTTTTACCTTTCTTATGACAACTTTGGGTGCGGCAATGGTTTTTTTCTTTCGTAAAGATATAAAAGCAAATGTACAATCAATTTTTCTTGGGTTTGCGGCAGGTGTCATGATAGCCGCAAGTGTTTGGAGCTTATTAATCCCTGCCATGGAACAAGCAGAAGAATTAGGGATGATTCCTTGGCTTCCAGCAGCTGGAGGTTTTATCCTAGGTGGTATTTTTCTGTTTGGCTTAGATCATGCTTTACCTCATCTACATCCAGGCAGTGAGAAACCGGAAGGTCCAACATCTTCACTAAAGCGAACAACCTTGCTGGTATTTGCCGTAACATTGCACAATATACCAGAGGGCATGGCAGTAGGACTAGCATTTGCCATGTCTTTACAAACTGGGGCATCGGTAACATTAGCGGCAGCCATTTCCTTAGCTCTTGGCATAGGTTTGCAAAACTTTCCGGAAGGTGCGGCTATTTCGCTTCCCTTAAAGAAAGAAGGATGTTCAAATGGCAAAGCATTCCTATATGGTTCCTTAAGCGGTATCGTAGAGCCCATAGCAGGAATTGCGACCGTCGCCATTGTGCAGGGTGCGACATTGGTCATGCCATGGCTGTTATCATTTGCGGCAGGTGCCATGTTGTATGTTGTGGTAGAGGAACTAATACCACAGGCGCATTTAGGAGAACATACCCATGCGGGAACAGCTGGCGTGATGTTTGGTTTCCTTCTGATGATGGTCATGGATGTAGCTTTAGGTTAGAAATAAATAGGGTGAAAAAAGTACAGAATGAAAAAATCTGTACTTTTTTCATTTCTCAGCCAAAAATAGATAAATTTGTGTTAAAATAAGAATAATGATAACACTTACATATGCGAAGGGAGAAGAGCTATGATAAAGAAACTGCAGGATCTGCAACAACATATCCAACAGGAAAAACGTAAATATAACCATTTAAGCGCAACCAGAATGTATGAGCTGATTCAAGCTTATGTAAAAGCGCAGATGCAATCGGCACCAATACACCAAAGTGAGCGTAAGCTCTACTATATTTCAGCAGAATTTCTGTTAGGAAAGATGCTTACAAGCAATTTAGTTAATTTAGGTTTATTAGATGAAATGCAAGAATTGGTGCAGAAAGAAGGATTTGCATGGTCGCAGATTCAAGATGAGGAAATGGAACCATCCTTAGGGAACGGAGGTTTAGGCCGATTGGCTGCTTGTTTCCTTGACTCAATTGCATCCTTACAGCGCAATGGAGACGGTATCGGCTTATATTATCATTTTGGATTATTTGAACAGAAATTTGAAAACAATAAACAAGTAGAATTACCAAATCGCTGGATCGGTAAAACTTCCTGGTTTACGAAAAAAGAAGTCAATTATCGCGTTCCCTATAAAAACGGCTGGCTGAAACCAATCTTATATGATATGGAAGTCATCGGTGAGCATGGCACTCGCAACACCTTGCATCTATTTGATGTAGAAAGTGTTGATGAATCAATTGTTCACGATGGTATCCAATTTGATAAAACAGCCATTGAAAAAAATCTAACGTTATTCTTATATCCGGATGACAGTGATGAAGCAGGCCGAAAGTTACGGATTTATCAACAATACTTTATGGTATCCTGTGCTGCCCAGATGATTTTAGAAGAAGCTTTACAACACCAATGGGATCTGCGCCATCTGCATGAACATGTCATCATTCAAATCAATGATACCCATCCGACAATGGTAATCTTAGAACTTATTCGTCTTTTGCAAAAGAGAGGTCTATTGCTTGCTGAAGCTATTGAAGTCGTCTCCGGTATGTGTGCATATACAAATCATACGATCTTAGCCGAAGCATTAGAAACCTGGCCTTATGCTTACTTGCAAGACGTTGTACCACAATTAATGAATATTATAGAAACACTGGATGTGATGATGAAAGAACGCAGTAAAAAAGCAAGTACTGCTATTATAGATGCAAACCGCAATGTGCATATGGCCAATATTGACATTCATATCGGTAAAAGTGTCAATGGTGTTGCGGCCATTCATACTGATATATTAAAACAAAGCGAATTGAAAGATTTCTATGCCTTATATCCTACGAAATTTAACAATAAGACGAATGGTATTACCTTTCGACGCTGGTTAAGTGGATGTAATACGCAACTACATCATTATTTATGTGATTTGTTGAAAAAAGATCCATCTTCCCATCCTGAAATATTAAAAGAATTGGTAAAGTATGCGCATGATGAAACCGTAATTGCAGATATTATGGCAATTAAACAGGAAAAGAAAATGGAATGGATTGCGCATATGAAAAAGAAACAGCAAATAACCTTAAACCCTTATGCTGTTTTTGATACACAGGTCAAACGTTTGCATGAATATAAGCGCCAGCAAATGAATGCGTTATATATTATTCATAAGCTTTTGCAAATTCGTGACAACGAACTGCCGCCACGTCCGATCAACATAATTTTCGGAGCGAAAGCAGCTTGCGCCTATACAATTGCCAAGGACATCATACATGCTTTATTATGTTTGCAAGAACTTATCGCAAAGGATGAAAAGGTATCTCCATATCTGCAATTGTGTTTTATTGAAAACTATAATGTCAGTGAAGCTGAATTTATCATCCCAGCCAGTGATATTTCTGAACAGATTTCACTTGCATCGAAAGAAGCCAGTGGTACCGGTAATATGAAATTCATGTTAAATGGCGCTGTGACATTGGGCACAAATGATGGTGCGAATGTGGAAATAGCGGACTTGGTAGGTCAAGAGAATATCTATACCTTTGGCAAAGATAGCGATACTGTAATCGCTCATTATGCAAACCAAGATTATGTGGCAAAGGATATTTATGAAGGAAGTGAACATGTAAAAACGTTGGTTGACTTCCTTATCAGTGATGAAATGCTACGTGTTGGAGATCCGGTCAGTCTAACACGGTTGCATCATGAATTAATTCATAAGGACTGGTTCATGACATTGTTAGATGTAGAAGAGTATATAGTATGTAAAGAAAAGATGTTGCAAGATTATGAAAAGCAAACGGACTGGGGCAGAAAAATGCTGATGAATATCGCTATGAGCGGTTTCTTCTCTAGTGATCGAACGATTCAAGAGTATGACAGGGATATCTGGAAATTGTCTTAGAGGAGGGGTCACATGGAACGGACTACAGGAATCTTACTACCGATTTTTTCACTGCCGTCAAATCAGGGTATCGGTGATTTTGGCAAGCATACGTATCGCTTGATTGATGCAATCGCAAAGCAGCATATTCATATTTGGCAGATATTGCCATTGAATCCTGTCGGATATGGGAATTCACCATATCAGCCGTATTCTTCCTTTGCCGGAGATGAGCTATACATCAGTATAGATACATTAGCTGATTATGGGCTTTTAAAACAAAGCTCTATTCGTAACTATAATAAATTTAGTGAACGTGTAGATTATGAAGGCGTGCGCAAATTCAAAGAGCCTTATTTAAGAAAGGCATTTAAAACGTTTCAAAAAAATTTTCATGAGTTTGAACAGGAGTATCAACTGTTTACGTCACAATCAGAATGGCTGTATCCATATGCGGTCTTTATTACCTTAAAGAAACAAAATGATGATAAGCCTTGGCAACAATGGCCTAAGGAGCAACGGGAGTGGATCATTGATCGCCACTACTCTTTACAAAGCCTTGAAAATGAAATCCGTTATGAGGAGTTTCTACAATTTATCTTTTATAAACAATGGGCAGGCATAAAAGAATATGCGAATGCCAAAGGTGTTAAGATTATGGGTGATATGCCATTCTATGTCGGTTTAGACAGTGCCGATGTGTGGCAACGTCAAGAAGAATTCTTATTGGATGCAGATGGTTATCCAACTTTTATCGCCGGAGTACCACCTGACTATTTCAGTGAGGATGGTCAACGTTGGGGAAATCCAATTTATCATTGGAAACAGATGAAAAAGCAGCATTATGATTTCTGGATGAAGCGTTTAGCATGGAGTGCTGCCAACTTTGATATCACCCGTATCGATCATTTTCGGGCATTTGATACGTATTGGAAGATTCCGGTGGAATGTCCTACGGCACAGGTTGGAGAATGGATAAGCGGACCGGCTTATGACTTCTTTGATGAAGTATATCGTCAGATGCCTGATATTCAAATCGTCGCTGAAGATTTGGGTGATTTGCGCAAGCAGGTGCATAAGCTGCGAGATCATTATCACTTATTAGGAATGAATGTTGCTGAATTTGAATTGGTTCCAAAGCAATTAAAGAAAAAACGCAGAGAGCATGTGATTTTATATACCGGCACTCATGATAATGATACGCTGGAAGGTTTTTATCAAGATTTACCGCAAAACCGTAAAATTGCACTGCGTAGATATTTTCACAACTGTGGCTATGAAAACCGTAATTTCCACGAACTGGTTATTCGCTATTGCCTAAACAGTGCGGCAGAAGTTGTCATCTTACCAGTACAGGATATTCTGGGATTGAAAAAAGAAGGCAGGATCAATACACCGGGGACAATAGGTTCACCTAATTGGGAATGGAAACTGAAGAACTTAAAAACCTTTTATGAATTGTTACCAAAGCTTGGTGATTGGATCAGGGAAACCGGCAGAGATCATTAAGTAATGATGCTAAATCATCATTTCATGAGGAACGGAAAAATTTCTTATTCAGAATCGTCATATATAAAAAGGCAAATTAGTTTGCCTTTTTATATTCCTTCCCATGCTATAATTCTAAGTTTTGTGACACAAAGCAAAAAGCTGATATAGTAATTTATTTATAGTGAAAATCAAAAACTGCACATATCGTCATGTGCAGTTTTTATATAGCGATTAATTAAAGTTGGAAAATGGATCCATCCCATTTTGTTGATCGGATTGTTGCGATTTTTCATTATTGGAAGTGGTTGTTGATGCGTCAGCTTCACCAAGTGTCACCTTGATGGTCTTCGTTTCATTATTTCTAAGTATATTCATTGTCATGGTTTCTCCGGCTTTATGACTATTTACGGCAGTTTTTACATCCGCAATATCGCTAACCTTCTTACCGTCTACCTTTAAAATCTGATCACCGACTTCTAAACCTGCTTTGTCTGCGGCTTTACCACTTTCCACTTTAGCGATGTAAACAGCAGACATGCTTTCACCATAAGGATTTGTTGCGGTTGAAAGGGTAACTCCTAAAGAAGCACGGCCTTTTACATACCCATTTTCAATCAGATTTTCAATGACATCTTTCGCTCGGTCAATCGGAATAGCAAAACCAAGACCCTCAATATTGTTGCCACTGGATTTGGCATTAACAATACCTATCAGTTCACCTCGATCATTAAACAAACCACCGCCGGAATTACCTGGATTGATAGCAGCATTCGTTTGTAATAAATGCATTTTCTGATTATCAACGGTAATTTCACGATCTAAAGCAGAGATGATACCAGAAGTTACGGTTCCACCTAATTCACCTAATGGATTTCCGATAGCAACCGCCGTATCACCAACTTCCAACTTGCTGGATTTTCCCATTACAGCAGGAGAAAGATTGCTGGCTTCGATTTTAATGACAGCTAAATCGGTGGATGCATCGGTCCCAATCAATTTAGCATTATAAGATTTTCCATCTTTTGTTGTCACAGTGACTTTATCAGCACCATCAATGACATGGTTGTTCGTGACAATATAGCCATCTTTGGTTAAGATAACACCACTACCGGCTCCAGATGATACTGCTTGAGGAAAGAAACTATTCGTGGACACCGATTCGGTTTTAATTTCAACGACGCTGTTTGCGGCAGCTTCGGTGATTTGTTTAATGCTCATCGTGTCACCATTGGCTGCTGTTGTTGTAGTTTTTGTGGTGTTGGCAGATTGATACATGATGACACCGCCATTACCATTGATATGATTGGCAGCTAAAGTACCGCCAAATCCACCGGCTAAAGCCAACAGGAAACAACCTGACATCATAACACCGCTTTTATGCTTTTTTATGAAAGGCACTTTTGGCTGCTTTCCATTGTCAGTCAGTGCTTCTTCAGTCGAAGTGGTTTCTTCTTGTTTTACATCTTCTTCTAACGTCGTTTCTTCTTTTACTGGCTCTTTTTGAGTACTTGTTTCTTCCTCAGTGTCAGTGACTGTTTCATTTACTACAGTCTCATCATACTTGTTTTCATCTTTGTTATTCATGTTTTCGACATTACTGTTTTCATTTTCGTTCATATACTGCTCCTCCTTTAAGTATGTTTTCTTTACGCCTTTTAGTATACAGATAGATTATCTCAAAAAAATTTTATAAATATGTGAAAATCAGATGAATTTTTTTCAAAGTTGGATGGAAATATGTGAAAAACGGGATAAAATCACGAAAAAAATGCCAAAAAGTAAAGGATTCCCCTTTTCTTACTTAAATACGACATTTAACTATGCTATAATAACAATGGAATGTGTATCATACATATTCGTTCGTAAACGTCGGTATACTTTCGTATTTATATATAAAAAGAAAATGTGGGAGGGAATTACACATGGCAAACACCAGTAAAAAGAAAATGACAGCAACAGCAAAGAAAAGTGCTGCAGCAAAAGCTGAAACTGTTAAAAAAGAAACAAAGAGCGAAGAAGTTAAAAGTATTGCCGTAAAACCAGAGGCTAAAAAACTTACGACTGCAAAAGAACCTAAAAAGATCACAGCTGCAAAAGAACCAGAAAAAATTACGGTAGCAAAGGAACCAGAAAAACTAACTGTGAAAGAAGAACCTAAGAAAACCGTAAAAAAGGAAACCAAAGCAGAAACAAAGAGTACAAAAGCTGAAACAAAGAGTGCAAAAACGGTGAAAAAGGAAGAAACCAAAACGGTCAAAGCGGCGAAGAAAGAAACGCCTGCTACTAAAAAGAGCGTTAAGGAAGAACCTAAAAAAGAAGAAACACCGGTTAAGAAGAGTACAAAGAAAGCGGAAACGAAAAAAGTAGAAGCGAAAGAAGAAAAAAAATCGGCTGTGAAAAAAACGGAGACAGTTAATGAAAAGAAGCCAGCTGCTAAGAAAGCTGCCAAAAAACCAACAAAGAAGGAAAAAACCGCTGTCTATGAAGTGTTGTCTTTAGAAGAATGCATCCAGCGTATGCAAGCCATGGGTGTACAGCATGTGTATGAAGATTATGCACGTTTCTTGATGGATGAGGCTGACATTAAGAAACTAGAGAAAGATATCATTGAGGGAAATAACTTAAAGAATGCAGACTTTGCTTACGAAAAAGATGGTTATGATACCGACTTAGTGGCTGTAACTTTAGGTAAGGTGGCTGATACTATGGACATTAAAGCAATGGATTATAAAGATATTAAGAAGGATATGAATACAGCGGTTAAGACTACAATCAGTGAAGATGCTGAAGTAAATGCTGCTGAATATCTGAAGGAATTTAAGATTTGTGAAAAATTGCTAATGATTGGTCAGCGCAAGAATATAGGGGATTCAGCGATTGTCAGCGAATTGATTGGTGCAGATGTTGATGCATTTGTTGCACACTTCTTTGATTTGGCATATGCTATATTGCCAGATTGGCAGTATGACGATGTGAAATTTTATGAAGATTTCGCATATGCCGTATTATCTCAATATTATGATTTATTTACAAAATATCAGTTGCGTATTTTGATGGATGTTGCTGATTTATATATCAAGCATGGTGATTTCCAGCACGGTGATGAATGTTATGGTTATATCTTACGAGATAATATAATAGGATAATAAAGAGCCGGTAAGTCCTGCGATTGTTCCGACAAGAATTG
>OFML01001893.1_pt1 | contig 10683 bp, 5 predicted proteins | sample 1541831 | NCBI WGS metagenome assembly OFML01 (sample SAMN04209237, study PRJEB22552) | human gut metagenome | biome: gut; material: feces | host: Homo sapiens | place: USA: Oklahoma | reverse complement strand
TACAGGTACAGAAGCAACAATCTTGTCATCTTTTTTAATAAAGATATATGCAGTTCCTTCTTTTGCTGGAACGAGCTGTACTCTATTATTCTTCTGCATTGTATTTCCAAGGATCATCAGTGTAGTCTTATCACTAGACTCAACAGTATATTCTCCATAGTTAGAGATTTCTTTTCCATCAGTATCTTTGATTTCAAAGTAAGCCCATACAGCCTTTGTCTCATCTACAGCAATTTTATCATTGTCCTTTTAAGAACTGAATTTCTTATTGTTTTCACCAATTCTTACCTTGAAAGAACTTACAGCAGCCTGATCAGTAGCTGTGATTGTGAGCTTATTTGGTCCGATGTTTCCATCTGCTTTACCATCTGCTGTGTACTTATTTGTCTTATAAGTAATCTCTGCTGTTGCAGTGTCACCAACTTTATTTAAGTAAAGTTTAGATCCGTTTACATATCCGTTTGCTGTTGTAAGTGAGAAATCATAGTTTACATCAGATGTTCCGTAAGGAAGCTCTTTTAAGATAACTCCGTTAGCATCCTTTGCAACCAGCTTAATCTCTGTCTCAGTTTTTACCGGAATAGTAGCTTTATCAATGCTGATAGAAGCAACCTTATTGTCAGTAGCAACAAAGTTTACAGTTGTTCCGTCTAATGTAACTGTATACTCTTTGCCATCTTTCATCTCAGAGAACGTAGTAAGAGTAACCTTTGTAGCATCCTTGCTGTCTACAGAAACCGATTTAACCGGAAGAACAACATTGTCAGGAGTTTTGATAGTTACCTCAGAAGCCTTAATATTCTTTGTAGCACCATCGATAGTTGCAACAAGCTCATTTGTCTTGTTCTGTGCTACACTCTTAAGAACATAGTTCTTTACTTCTACATCCTTAGTAGTTTCAGCTGAATCCTTACCAACGGTAATCTTAGCTGTGATTGTTGCCTTACCAGCCTTAACACCAGTTACTGTACCGTCAGCTGCTACTGTTGCAATAGAATCATCGCTTGATGTGTAAGTAATCTTAGCTCTTGAAGAATTTTTCTTAGTATTTGTTAACTTAGTTGTGCTTCCAACTGCTACTGCTGACTCTCCAGATAAAGCAACACTTGCCTTAGCAACTTTCATTGTGTAAGTAAGTTTCTTTGTCTGAGTCTTAGCATTCTTCTTTGTAGAAGTCTTGTAAGTTACCTTAACCGTAACTTTAGCGGTACCTGGCTTAACACCTGTAACCTTGATCTTCTTTGCTGCTGTCTTCTTAACTTTTGCAACAGACTTCTTGTTGCTTGTTGCAGTTACTTTAACAGACTTCCAAGACTTTGGAGTTTTAACTGTAACTGTCTTGTAGCCCTCAGAATAAACTGTGGCTTTTGTTGCGCTAAGCTTTGCTGTAGAAGCTGCCTGTGCGTTTGTAGCAGGAACTGCTGTTACAACCATAGCTGCAGCGAGAGCAAAAGCTAACACTTTTTTGCTTGATTTCATGTTTTTTCCTCTCTTTCTTTTTGACCAACTTCCATCTCATCTACTCGTTTAACCCTGCATGTTTAAGTTCCTTCATCTTCTCTTCCAAACCGCTGCGGACGATTTTTCCAATCCAATGTTCTCGCTAATTGCCTCCACTGACCTTCCTCGGTCTTACTGTTAAGTCCATCGTCAGTTTCATCTACAGACACACAAATCATAAATGACCAGAAACTTTCGTGCATCAGACGTCGGCGTAGAGTGTGATATCAACGTTGATTGTCCAGCATCAAGATCAGCAAGCTGAGGTTCCGATGACTTATATTTCTAATATGTATCTGCAATTGTAAGGTCTGTCTGGAATAACTTCCAGTTTCCATAGCCTCGATAGTAGTTCATCGCTAGTCGTACTATTTATAGTACACTTTTAACTACTCTACGTGCATATCATACACCAAGTATTGTATCTTTGCAACACCAAAATTACATTTTATTGAAAAAATTCTTTAATATTTTCTTAAGCATTTAAGAGTTTTTTCACTTTTTTCTATTATTAAAACTATTTCACGCGTAGTTCGAGTGAAACTACGCGTGAAGATAAACAATTCTATTTAAAATAAGCAACTCCGGATTCGAAGATCTTCATATCCTGCTCTCCGTAGATGTTCATGGCAACGGCCTCACCGCGGCGCTCGCTGTGTGCCATTTTTCCAAGTACACGTCCATCCGGACTGGTGATACCCTCGATCGCCATGTACGAACCATTGACATTCCACTCTTCATCCATGGTTGGCTCGCCGGCTTCATTGACATACTGGGTGGCAACCTGTCCGTTTGCAAAAAGCTTGTCCAGCCATTCCTTCGGAGCTACGAAACGTCCCTCTCCATGGGATGCCGGGTTGCAGTATGTTGCACCAAGCTTTGCCTGCTGCAGCCATGGGGATTTGTTTGTTACGACCTTGGTATATACCATCTTGCTGATGTGGCGGTTGATGGTGTTGTAGGTCAGTGTCGGGGAATCCGCACTCTGTGCCTGGATCTGTCCGTAAGGAACAAGTCCCAGTTTGATCAGTGCCTGGAATCCGTTGCAGATACCAAGTGCCAGTCCGTCACGTTCTGACAGCAGTCTGCTTACTGCCTCTGTCATCTTTGCATTCCGGAATGCTGTTGCAAAGAACTTTGCAGATCCTTCCGGTTCATCTCCTGCGGAGAATCCACCCGGGAACATGATGATCTGTGACTGGTTGATTGCCTTGACAAATTCATCGACAGAATCACGGATGTCTGCTGCACTCAGATTCTTGAATACTTTTACAATGGTATTGGCACCTGCACGCTCAAACGCTTTCGCACTGTCGTACTCGCAGTTTGTTCCAGGAAATACCGGAATAAATACGGTTGGTTTTGCGACTTTGTTTTTGCATACATAAATATTCTTTGTATCGTATACGTCACTCTGTACTTTTTCTTTATCCTCGGTTGCGCGGGTTGGGAATACACGCTCGAGTGTTCCCTGCCATGCATCGAGTGCTTCATCCATGGAAAGAGCCATGTCTTTGTATACGAATTTCTGTGCATCGTTGACTTCTCCGACAACGACTGCGGATGCTTCTTTTATAATAGGAAGAAACTCTTCTTTTACTTCTGCAACAATATTACCGAATCCCGGTGCAAATAAGGTTTCTGCAGTCACATCATCGGCGATGGTTACACCTAATTTGTTACCGAATGCCATCTTGCTGACTGCTGCTGCCAGACCTTTTCCGTCCAGTGCATAGGCACTGCGGATTGCTCCCTTGCCGACCAGCTCATGAATCTTGTCATACAGTTTCATCACCTGCTCATATACCGGCAGATCATACGCGTTCTTTTCGATCGTAAAGAGTACCAGCTTATCTCCTGCTTCTTTCAGTTCCGGTGTGATCACGTCTTTTTCTCTTGCCACATCGACTGCGAAAGAAACCAGTGTCGGAGGCACGTCAATATCGTTAAAGGTTCCGGACATGGAATCTTTTCCACCGATGGACGGCAGACCAAAACCGATCTGTGCATCAAATGCACCAAGCAGTGCGGCAAACGGCTGGCTCCATCTCTTTGGATCTTCGTTCATTCTGCGGAAATACTCCTGGAAGGTGAAGCGTACTTTCTTGTAGTCACCACCGGCGGTCACGATACGGGAAAGGGATTCCAGTACGGCATATACCGATCCGTGGTATGGACTCCAAGAGGATAAGTACGGATCAAATCCGTAGGACATCATGGTTACGGTATCGCATTTTCCTTTCAGAACCGGAAGTTTGGCAACCATGCTCTGTGTCTCGGTCAGCTGATAGCGGCCGCCGTATGGCATGTAGACACTTCCCGCACCGATGGAACCGTCAAACATCTCGACAAGTCCCTTCTGGGAACATACATTAAGATCCGCAAGCATGGCAAGCCATGCTGATTTGTTGTCGTTTTTCTGTAATGCATCTGCAACTTTCGGAAGTTCGATCTTTTTAAAGAAGTTGTCTTCCTCTTTTGGCATCTCGACTTCGACATCTGCTTCCTGATGCGCACCATTGGTATCGAGGAATGCACGGGAAATATTGACAATGTCTTTTCCTCTCCACTCTAAGATCAGTCTCGGCTCCTCGGTAACAACTGCCACCTCGGTTGCTTCAAGGTTTTCTTCTTTTGCATAAGCGAGGAACTGCTCGACATCCTGCGGAGCGACAACCACTGCCATACGCTCCTGAGACTCGGAGATTGCAATCTCCGTTCCATCCAGACCAGCATATTTCTTCGGTACTTTATCCAGATTCACGCGCAGTCCATCTGCAAGCTCACCGATGGCTACCGATACACCGCCGGCACCGAAATCGTTACATTTTTTGATAATATGGCTGACTTCTTCTCTGCGGAACAGGCGCTGCAGTTTACGCTCAGTCGGTGCATTACCTTTCTGTACCTCGGCACCACATACAGACGTAGACTGTGTGTTATGTGCCTTGGAAGATCCGGTTGCTCCACCGATACCGTCACGTCCGGTACGTCCGCCAAGAAGGATAATTCTGTCTCCCGGATCAGAGGTCAGTCTCTGTACGGCACGTCTCGGTGCGGCACCCATGACAGCACCGATCTCCATACGTTTTGCTACATAATCCGGATGGTAAACTTCTTTGACATATCCGGTTGCCAGTCCGATCTGGTTTCCATAAGAGCTGTAACCTCTGGCTGCCTCACGCACGATCTTCTTCTGTGGCAGCTTGCCCTCAATCGTATCTTTTACGGATACGGTTGGATCTGCGGCTCCGGTCACACGCATTGCCTGATACACATAAGTTCTTCCGGAAAGCGGATCACGGATGGCTCCGCCTAAACAGGTAGCAGCACCACCGAACGGCTCAATCTCGGTCGGATGGTTATGTGTCTCATTCTTAAAGTTTACAAGCCACTCCTCTGTCTTTCCATCTACTTCCACCGGTACCACGATGGAACATGCATTGATCTCGTCAGATTCTTCCTGGTCTGCAAGTTTTCCTTCTTTTTTCAGACGTTTCATGGCAAGCAGTGCCAGATCCATCAGGCAGACAAACTTGTCATCGCGTCCCGCATACAGTTTCTTGTGGGTATCCAGATATTCTTCGTAAGTCTTTTTGATTGGTGCCTGGTAAAATCCTTCATCAAACTTCACATTTTTAAGTTCTGTCGAGAAGGTGGTATGACGGCAATGGTCACTCCAATAAGTATCAAGCACGCGGATCTCTGTCACGGACGGATTCCGCTTCTCGGTATTTTTGAAGTAATTCTGGATATGTAAGAAATCCTTAAAGGTCATGGCAAGATTTAAAGAGCTGTACAGTTCCTTCAGCTGTGCTTCTGCCATGTCGATAAATCCGTCGAAAACTGCCACGTCTGCCGGCTCATCGAACTTCTGTACGAGGGTATCCGGCTTGTCCATACCGGTCTCACGGGAATCTACCGGATTGATACAATACTTTTTGATCGCCTCTAACTCATCCTCTGTGATGTCACCCTTGATCACATAGGTCGTCGCGCTGCGGATGATCGGCTCCTCATCCTCATTTAAAAGCTTCACGCACTGCTCTGCGGAATCCGCTCTCTGGTCGAACTGTCCCGGCAGGAATTCTACAGAAAATACGTTTCCGCCTTCTGCGTCAAAGTTCTCCTCATAAATATCATCCACTGGTGGCTCGGAAAATACCGTCTGCAATGCCTTCTGGTAAGTGGCATCCGATACATTTTCCACATCATAACGGATCAGAACACGCACCTGATCTGCAGCGATTCCGAGATAATGCTTTACCTCATGTTTTAATTCTTTTGCCTTTACGGCAAAATCCGGTTTCTTTTCTACGTACACACGACGTACATTGCCCATTGGATTTACCTCCTTCTTTTGCGAAACGGAATGCCCCCTGTATTCGGGGGCATTCTATTGATCTTTATGTTATTGTATCATGGGTTGACAATTAAGTAAAATTAATATCGCTTACGATATCTATTACCTGTTCTTATGAAATTACTGTACGGTAATTGCACTGTCCGTTACAACGCCCGGAGTGTCCGGTTCCGGCTGATCCGGCTGATCGGTACCCGGGTTTGGATTTACAAAATTAATCTTTACTTTCAGCTTTCTGGATTTATTTCCTGCCGTATCTTTGGCATATACGGTCACGCTATAAGTTCCATAGGTTCCTCTTTCCATAGCGGTAACTGCCTTATGTGCTTCTCTGGCATCCACGAAAACATATTTTGACGCAAGTTTTTTGCCCAGATCTTTTGCCACTACATCTGCCTTAATTGCAGAAACCAGTTTTTCTTTGGAAACGGCTTTATTGTAGGTCAGTGTCTTTCGCTTCAGGCTGATGGATGGTGCTTTCGTATCTTTTACGGTAATTATGATGCTCTTTTTGGTCTTGCTTCCTTTGGCATCTTTTGCGGTGTATGTAATCTTATATTTTCCGGTCTTTGCCGCATTGACTTTTCCGGAAACGGTAAATTTAAGGGTCTTTCCTCTGTAATCAGAAGCTTTCACTCCCTTTTTGAGGTCTACTTTACGATTGGTTCTCTCGATGGTTTTATTCGCGATTCCCTTAATCGTCGGACGGAGTTTCAGCCATGGATTTCTCGGATCCGGATCGGTCGGATCCCATCCGCGGTACGGACTGTTTACATCAATACGGATCGGGGTAGGTTTGCCCAGCGGTCCCGGATCTTTGCTGTCATAGATGGTTACTTTGGTTCCTACCGGGCAGTTGTCATAGATCCACTTGGCATCTTCCACATTCAGACGGACACATCCGTGGGATGCCGTCTGTCCCAGACGGTTATAAGAATTGTATGCCAGCTTGCTCGGGTCCTGTGAACTGTAAAAAACAGAGTGGAACAGCACACCACCGTGAATACGGCTGCAATACTGTCCGTACACACCGCCCATAAGTGTATGCCAGCGGTATTTTGCCGGAATCGAAAATGTTCCTGTCGGGGTGGCATTGTTGACACCGACCGAGCAGGCAAATGCTTTGACCGGTTTGGTATATTTGCCTTTGGAATCAAGTGCATATACGGTCACACAGTTCTGCTGACGATTGATTTTAATGTAATATGGCAGTTTTGCTGCCTGAGTTGTAACGGGTGTTCCTGCGAACACAAGCAGCATGAGTGCCGCCATCAATCCGCATAAAGTTTTCAAAATTCCCTTTTTCATGATAATCTCCTTTTCTCTCCTTTGTGAAAGGTATATAATATATCCTATACTATACTATACTATACTACTGAGGATATGATCGATGGATATCAATTATGAATTATACAAGGTTTTCTATTATGTTGCAAGCTCTCTCTCATTTTCGGATGCAAGTAAGAAGCTTTTTATCTCCCAGTCAGCGGTAAGCCAGTCTATCAAAACATTAGAGCGCAAGCTGGGACAGCCGCTTTTTATCCGCAGCACAAAAAAAGTGCAGCTGACTCCTGCCGGTGCTCTGCTTCTGAAACATGTGGAACCTGCCATGAATCTGATCTCACGCGGCGAAAGCCAGCTTTTAGAATCCGGCTCTCTTGGTTTAGGACAGCTGCATATCGGTGCCAGCGACACGATCTGCCGCTATTTTCTTCTGCCGTATCTGCAGAAATTCCATCGGAAATTCCCGGATGTTCCGATTAAAATCACCAATGCCAGCTCGATGGGCTGTGTAGACCTGCTAGAGCAGCGCCGGGTAGATCTGATTATCACAAATTTTCCAAACCCGCATCTGAATCCTTCCTATATTCAGAAAACGGTTGGCTCTTTCTCGGATGTGTTCGTCGCCAATCCGGCATATTTTGATCTGGCGGACCGCATCGTTCCTTTCTCGGAGCTTGGCACCTATCCGCTCATGATGCTAGACCGCAAGAGCACAACGAGTGAGTTTCTGCACCACATTTTCCTGCAGCATCAGCTGGAACTGCTGCCTCAGGTAGAGCTCAGCAGCAACGATCTGCTCATTGACATGGCCCGCATCGGTCTTGGAATTGCTTTTATCCCGGATTTTTGTCTGAAACACAAGCCGGAGGATCTCTTTCTCGTCCACACGCAGGAAACGATCCCGCAGCGGCAGCTGGTGGCTTCGTTAAACCCTACCCTTCCGGTTTCTGCCTCCACCGAAGAGTTTTTAAAGCTCCTCCCGGACGTCTGACCAGAACCGGCTCACTTCTTCCCGCAGCTGCGGCAGACCACAGACGCTTCTCTTTTCCCATTCTCTCGGAAAAAGTGCTCCGTATTCGCGCTGCAGGAAACGTTCATCCAGCAGAAGGATCACGCCGCGGTCCTCGCTGGTCCGGATCACGCGCCCTGCTGCCTGCAGGACTTTGTTCATTCCCGGATAGCGGAACGCATAGTCAAATCCGGACAATCCCCGCTCATCATAATAATTCTTTAAAATTTCACGTTCATCGCTGACCTGCGGAAGTCCGGTTCCCACGATGATGGCACCGATCAGCCGGTCGTTTTTCAGATCAATGCCTTCCCCGAAAATTCCACCCATCACACAGAACGCAACGAGTGTCCCCTGGCGCTCTTTTTCAAATTCTTCCAAAAACGCTTCTCTTTCGTGTTCTTTCATATTATTATGCTGCATCAGAATCTCGCACGAATCGGCCGCCTTCCCAGCAAAGACCTCATATACATCCTGCATCAGCCGGTAAGACGGGAAAAACACCATGTAATTTCCCTGCTGTGCTTCTGTGACTGCACCGATATAGTCCGCGATTTTTTCGTATTCTTTTCTGTTCCTCCGCGTATATTTTGTGCTCACATCCCGGCCAAATGCGAGAAGTCTCTGTGTCTGGGCAAACGTACTCTGCGCATAAATGGCATAGTTATCCTCGTCCGTGGAAAGTAGCCGCTTGTAGTATCCGATCGGCAGGAGCGTTGCGGAGAAAAAGATCGTGGAATTGCTTTTATCGATGCATTTCTGCAGATTGACCGACGGATCTACGCAAAAGAGCCGGATCCGGAACTGACCTTCCTCCGTCATCTGGCTGTAGATCACGTAATGGTCATCCACCAGATCATAGATATTCAGGAAATTGCGCAGCGCAAAGTAAAAATCCAGCACCGTTTTCTTCTCCGGAAATTCCCGCGGTTTTTCCAAAAATTCATCCATCTCGGAGGCCAGCCGCATAAGGTGGAAGGTCAACGTTCCCACACTGTCCAGAATCTGGTAGTGCTCACACTCACGTTTCATTTCCAGCATGGCTTTGTTGCATTTGTCCAGGATACGACAGATCGTACGGCTGTGCGCTTTCATGATCCGCTTCACTGCAAGCACGTCTTCTTTGTACAGATCGGCACTGTACATCTCCCTGCTGCGATCCACGAGGTTATGTGCCTCATCCACCAGGAACAGATAGTCTCCCTTTATCCCCTCCTGAAAAAAGCGTTTCAGATATACATTCGGATCGAATACGTAATTGTAATCACAGACAATATTGTCTGCCCAGGTTGCCACATCCAGACTCATCTCAAACGGGCACACCTGATATTCTTTCGCCTGCGCTAAAACTTCCTCTCTGGTAAACAGGTTGGATTTCTGCAAGAGATCAAACACCGCATCGTTCACCCGGTCAAAATGTCCCTTTGCATATGGACAGTTTACCGGATTGCAGTCCATCTCTTCACACAGGCAGAGTTTTTCTTTGGCTGTAATCTGGATCACTTTGGCACGATAGCCCTGTTCTTCCAGCAGTGCGAACGTTTCTTTTGCCACAGTTGCTGTGATGGTCTTTGCCGTGAGATAAAAGATCCGGTCTGCCAGCCCTTCTCCCACTGCTTTTACCGCCGGAAAGATTGTGGAAATTGTTTTGCCCACACCGGTCGGTGCTTCGATAAACAGATTCTTTCCCCGCAAAATTGTACGATAAACATCTGCAACCAGCTTCTTTTGCCCTTCCCGGTACGGAAATGGAAACTCCAGTCCATGAATGCTCTCCTGCCGCTGTTTTTTCCATGCAATCTGCCAGTCCGCCCATTTCCGATAATCTTCGATCAGATGGCCAAACCACACGGTCAGTGTCTCATAATCGAAAATTTCCCGGAAATACCGAATTTCTTCCGTATCCAGATTGCAGTAGGTCATCTGCACGCCGATCCGCTCCAGACGGTTTTGTTTCGCATAGATATACGCATAGCACATTGCCTGGGCTTTATGCACGTAGACCGGCTGTTCCATTGCCGCAACGTTTCTATATACACCCTTGATCTCATCGATGAAGCTGATTTCTTCTTCCGGAGGGATTTCTGCCGCAAACTCCTTCTCCGGTTGCAGCACAGACTCCGTCGCAGCCGGCAGATCCGGCTGAAATTTTCCATAGGCGATTCCGTCTGCACGTCCTTCCACGACCAGTATGTAATCGTTGGCTTTCCATTCAATTTTCAGCGGTACTTCCGCCTGGTAGGAGGTGTCCATGCTTTTTTGAATTTTCCGGTGGATACGGCTGCCTTCCATCATGGCCTCTGCACTCGCCAGCTTTCCTGCACGGTTATCGATATCTCCTCCACGGAAAATAAACTCTACCAGATTTCTCACAGATATATGTAATTCCTGCATGTACACCTCCTTTCTCCCGCGGGTATTTTCCTGTTGTATGAATCGGGTTTTTATTTTGTTCCATTATTTTACAATAAAAAGCCCCGCTCCGGAATACGGAGCGGGACTTAAAGTTCCATAGTCACGATATAAT
>OFML01001890.1_pt1 | contig 10708 bp, 10 predicted proteins | sample 1541831 | NCBI WGS metagenome assembly OFML01 (sample SAMN04209237, study PRJEB22552) | human gut metagenome | biome: gut; material: feces | host: Homo sapiens | place: USA: Oklahoma | reverse complement strand
ATTCGGTGGCTCTATTTTTATGGATTGGGTGGCTCCGCCACCATGGAATACTCATATAATGCATAACAGTTTTCTGACAATAAAAAACAAGAGTTAAATGTATCCGGGTATGGAGATTCTTCTTACGTTGATCATGTTATGAGATATGTAGGGATTACTTTTAGAGGAGGTACAAACCCTAATTTTAATAATCTAGAAGTCTGGGGGACAAAGAAACCATATGTACAAGCTGGATTATATGGACAATGTACATGGTTTGCTTGGGGGAGGTTCTATGAATTATATGGTTATGATCCTGGCTTTAGTGGAGACGGAAGTAGTTGTGTGAAGGAATTGGTGGAAGCACATCCAGATAAATTTGAATGATCTTCTTCACTAAAAGCCGGTGCAGTGTTCTCTGCTATTGGACACAACCATGTTGGTATAGTCATTACAGTAAAAGATAATACATTAACTGTTCAAGAAGGCAATCTTGATGGCATTACAAATACGTTTCAAGACGCAAAAAAGGATTGGTAAACAAAATCCTACACGTTAGATCAATTAAGATCTATATACGGAGTAGTGTTTGCTAATCCAAAATAAAAGTATGATTATCATAGTGCCTCGATTGAAGATGATATGATAGATAATAAGCATATATTATCAAATAATATAAATATGCTGTATTTTCTTAATTAAATATTGCATATTGAATGAATATTAATAAACGATTAGAATTAATCATAAGAAATATAAAATAATGTTTGGTTTATGATTTAAGATGTATATATATAGGAAATGAACCATCATTTGCATTGGAAACAAAGGTGAGAAATGTGTCAAATAATATAAATAGGTCATTGATTGGCAATATTTTAAAGAGCATTAGGGTTGAAAATAATATTCCAATGAAAAAAATAGCATCTGCTTTGAAAGTAAGTGAATCTACTGTTTCCCAGATTGAAACAGGTAAGAATTCAGCAACTAAAGAGAAGATAAATGAGATTTGTCATGTATGTGGTTGTTCGTTTGATTATAAAACCGATAGAGAAAAGATGATTGATTTAGTTCTGTATATTTATGCTCAATATACAAATTTATCAACAGATGAAATGAATTCTACAATAGAAGAAGTTAAAAACAATTCTTTCATTAGCTGCTCTTATGCACGATTTGAGTATTATTTAATACTGTATATGGATAACATTGTAAATAAGAATATTTCCAATGTGGAATTTATAGAAAAGATGATTGAAATTGGAATTAATAGCTTTACAAACAATGAATTAGCAATATATTACGACATGCAGGGATTAAAGTATATCTATTCAAAAAATAGTATCAAGGCAGTTAAATTTTTAGAAAAATCTATTTCTTTTAACAGCAATTTTTTAATGAATAATTATCATCACTGTACTATTTATTTAAATTTAGGATATTATAATTTAGCTCAGATATTTATAAATAAATCCTTAAAAATTGCTTTAGAAGATGTAATGATTGAGCGATTATTTCATCTTTTATTAAATCAAGCTTCGCTATATATAAATACATTACAATATCAAGAGGCAGATCGAATCAATCTTAAATTATTAGAAGAATCATATGTTAGAAACGATTTGTTCTTGCGATATTGTGTATTGTCAAATTTAACATTATCTTCTCTATTAAAAAAAGATTTTAATGATGGATTTGTGTATATTGGAATGATTGATCAGAAATATTTAAATGATGATTATGATTTGATTCTTTATCAGATTATGCTTTATTTTTTTAGTAATGATTATATTTCTACAAAAAACCATATACGTAAGGCTTTAGGTAACACTAGTATATCGAGTTATTACAAAAATTTTTTTCAAGGAATAAAGTATCTAATGGATAATAAATTTATAAAAGCTATTGAATGTATAGAAAGTTGCTATAATTTAGCTTTGACTGCAGGTGAAGTTGACAGAGCTATGTTAGTTTTAAAACTACTAAATGAGTTATATCTTGATTGTGGATTACAAAATAAATTAAGAAAAGTGAAAGAATTACAAGAAAATTTCTACAAGATGTCATATGCGAATCAAATAATTGAAGATATAGGGTTAAAACTTAATTAAAAAATTGATATTGTTTTTTTATTACAATTACTTTATATTGAAATCAGAAAGAGCATTTTAATCAATTGAATTGTAATGAAATATATTATGGTTCATATTTTGTTAGCTGGCTTTAGGGTATCATTTTCAAGGTTTAGCTCATGAAGTGACGTCAAATATACTATATTATAATTGGAATTGACATAAGTATACTGCTTATGTATGTATTCAAAATGGTATCCTTCTCCGTCTTAAAACAACGGAAGCTTGGATACTTTTTTTGATTTGTCTTATTTATTCGAAATTCTTTTAATGATTCTATTACGTATTATGAAAAACTTAATTAAAAAGTTGATATTGCTTTTTTATTACAATTAATTTATTCTGAAATCAGAAAGAGTTTTTTTTAATGGATATTTGCAATTGCAATGAAACAATCACTATATAATACTTGTTTTTAAAATGGTGACAATATAATCATATTCAATGCAAGAACTAATGCATTGGCTAAACCAAGTCTAGTGGAAATATAGTATCTATGAGATAAATAAAGTGTAAACCGAATTATGGATTTAAGCTATAAGTATTTAAGAGATAACATTTTGTTGTCTCTTATTATTTAGGGAAGGAATATGGGGGGAATATATATATGGAAATACTAAAAGTAGAAGGTGTTTCAAAACAGATTAAAAATCATAGGATTTTAGATAATATTAATTTTTCAATTTTTGAAAATGAAATTGTAGGATTGATTGGACCGAATGGTGCTGGAAAAAGTACAATCATGAAATGTATTACAGGACTATATCATATGAGTGAAGGGAAAATTACTATCTGTGGATATGATTTAAAGAGTGATTCATCCAATGCGTTAAAAAATATAGGTGTAAGTATTGAATATCCATCTTTATATCCAGAGTTATCTGGACATGAACATTTTAAAATCATGGCAAATTGGAAACATTTAGATTCTAAAAGAATTGAGGAAATGGAGCAATTCAGTGATTTAAAGGATGGCTTATATCGAGCCACAGAACATTATTCGATGGGAATGAAACAAAGATTAGTATTGGCTTTGGCTATGATGTCCAAACCTAAATTGCTTATTATTGATGAGCCTACGAATGGTTTAGATCCACAAGCTATATTTGATTTAAGAAATAAGCTTTTAACTATACGAAATGAAGGAACAAGTATTTTATTATCTTCCCATCAGTTAAGTGAACTTGATAAATTAGCTGATCGAGCTTTATTTATTAAAAGTGGAAAGTTGATCAAAGAGAAGAATATGGACGAACTTCGTCAAAATCATTCGATTTATCGATTAGAAGTTTCTAATCCCAAAAGTGTATTGCTTCTTTTAAAAAATTCTTTTATTAAAGAGCATGTTCTTTATATGCAATGTGATTCCAAAGAAGAATTTTCAAAATCCTTGCAAATACTGATTCAAAATGATGTTTTGGTTTATTCCTTAGCTGAAGTGCATCAGGATTTGGAAACATATTATAAGGAACTATATAAGGGTTAAGCGTATGTTATTAAAAAATGAATTAAGATTTCTTTTTTCAAAAAGAAATATTTTAGTATTGATCCTTGTATTAATTGGCGTTTTATCCGTGTATTTTTTTAAATACAATACTGAATATGAACAATATGCATCCAATCAAATCATGTATTATTATGAAATGATAAATGAAGAAAACCAAAGAATCAATATTCTTCCAAAAGAAAAACTGAATGCCTTTTTTAGAGAGGACAGTATTTATTGTCAAAAGTTATTAAGTGATTGGAAAAATGACGAGGATGCAAAAATTATTGCAAAAGATATGTATGATAGGGATCAAAATATTTTAAAATATATTGATTCAGGTATGGATTTGTCAAATTTTAAATCGATTCTTCAAAATAATAAACAAGACTTAAAAAAACGAATCCAAATGGAAAAAACATATATTGAAAATGAATATTATGACTTTGTATATCAAAATAAACCGACGGGTTGTTATTTGATGGTGCAATTTTTAAAAGGAAACAATCTTTTCTTTTATTTATTCATGATTTTGATTCTAGTGTGGAATGTGGATATATGGTCTAAAGATTTAGAAAACAATACATTTCGATATTTATTTACAATAGGGAAAAGTCGTAAATATGTATATATACTTCGCTCGTTGTTACATATTTTTATCACTGTTTTTTTTAGTATACTATTTTTCGTTGTATTGTATTTGATTGGATATATAAATTGTGGAAGTGGCATAGAGTTATTGATTGGAACAACACCAGTGATTATTTACTTGTTTCATCATATTCTTTCTGTACTTGGATGGGTTTTGTTTAGTGCTTCATGTATACAATGTTTATCTTTGTTGACGAAAAATAAAGGAATGAGTCTAATGTTGACGGGGTTATTATTTGTTTTTATGTATACATATTTGCATATTGAAACTTTATGGGCCTATACATCTTTGTTTTTTATAGGCGCAATATGCATACAGTTCATTTCATGTCTCTATTTAGAAAGATTGGATTTAGGTTAAGTTTATGGGTTTAGAAATAAAAAGTGTATTAAAGAACAAAGTGAGTGCTGTTATCTTTTTCATTTTATTAGTATTGAACATGGTGCAAGTACCAAATTATATGGGACATGAGTATGATGTGGAACAGAATATGAATATTTTTGAAACGCAGATTCAACAATACCAAAGAGCTTTATCAGATATCAATCTACAATACATGGCCGTAAAACATATGAGTGCAGAGGAAAAGGTGTATTGGAATAGTTATCAGGATTATTTAAGCTGGGCTATTGATAATGCCAAAGCTGGATGGAGTTTATTTAACAAATATGGAAAAGAAGTTTTTAAAAATAAAGGATTAATAAAAAGATATAATGAAATCACATTATGGGATAAGCTGTATCATTTGGATGCTTTAAAAAAGAATGGTGATCAAAAATTTATGCGCCAAGTTCATAAATTAGGCTTTGAAGAAGCAGACATTTCATTTGATCAGAGTCGGATTTTTATGATTGGAAGCCAAATATCTCAAAATAAAAAAGAGGATTATAGAACCGTTGAATTATCTGTTCAAGAACAGCTACATCAATTAGAAACAAATACGGAACAATATGTAGGAAAAGGTCCATGGTATTTTTTAGCACACCAGTTAAGAATAGACAGTTCATTTGCGTATTTGTTTATGCCTTTATGTTTGATTTATTGTGTTGTTGTTTTAATGTACGAAAAAAAGACAGGTGTTTTTGAGCTCGAACAATTAAATGATGTGCACTTTTTCGTACACATACAAGTAAAATTATTTATAGCTTTTTTGCTTCTTATGATTGCATCAATAGGCATTCCTTTTCTTTTGCTAGGAATTAGTAATGGCTTTGCAGGATGGGATACATGGCTGTTGGCTGACACTAAACATTTTTTCTCTTTTAATAGGATGTATCATACAGACAATTATGTCATAAATAATATGTCTGAATATTATGCGACAGAACAAGGATTTATACCTGATTTATCTTTTATTCCATTATGGAAAGCTTTAATAATATCTTTACCATTAATTCTTCTGAAATTAGAACTTTATATTCAAATGGCTATGTTTTGTGTATATACCTTCACGAAAACAGGATTTAATTATTTATCTGGAATAATTTGTATTATTTTATATGTCATCAGTCAAAGAATGGATTTGATATCTTTTATAAATCCATTTAGTATAACCCCAAGTTTGAGTGTTTTATCGGGTTGTGGTATGCAAAATTGGTTGAATTCGATTTGTATATGTGTCGTTTTTATTTTTGTTTTACTAATTATAAATTATGTGATTGTTCGACAGAAAGATAAGATGAGCTTATGAAAAAATATTGTTGTATAGAAAATGATAAAAGAAATGTTTTGATTTACATTTACTTTTGTAACATTTTCAATTGTTCTAACTTCTAACTAAAAAAAAGGAGGGCTATTTATAATGATAAAACAAAATGTTTTAGATGTTTTAAATTTGTGTAAGTCATATGGCAATCATTTAGTGTTAGATGATATTTCGTTCTCTATTCGAGAAAATGAAATTGTAGGTTTTATTGGTCCTAATGGTGCAGGTAAAAGTACATTAATGAAATGTTTATGCGGGTTAATTCATATGGATTCTGGAAATGTTACTATATGTGGTCATGATATACAAAGTCAAAGAGAGAAGGCTTTGTCGCATCAGGCAAGTTTGATTGAAAGTCCAGGACTTTTCTTTAATATGACTGGTTATGAAAATCTTGAGATATTTGCTAGCTTAAAAAATGTATCGAAAGATAAACTACAACAAATGGCAGATTATACACGAATAGGAGATTATTTAAAGAAGCCTGTATCTAGTTATTCTTTAGGTATGAAACAAAGATTAGCACTTTCTATTGCGTTGCTATCTTCTCCACAGTTCCTAATGTTAGATGAGCCTATGAATGGATTGGATCCATCGGGTGTATTTGAATTGCGAAAAGAGCTTCGTAAAATGGTGGATGAACAAGGAATGTCTTTATTGATTTCTAGCCATCAATTAAATGAAATTGAAAAGATTGCTGATCGAATTATTTATATTGAAAATGGTAAAATTAAAGAGGTAGAAAAACAAGAGCAGACAATTACATATCAAATTAGGGTGAATAAAATAATAACAGACCACCGGTTTAGAAAACTATCAGATTTTCTATATGAATTTTCTATTCAAAACCAAAATGAGCTATCCGTATATTTACGCAAGTTAGAAAGAGAAGACGTTCAGCTGCTGGATATCACTAATACAAGCGATGATTTAGAGAATATGTATACAAGAATTTATGGAGAATAGATATGGTTTATTTGCTAAAGTATGAATGGCATAAATTTATTTGCACAAAAAAGAATTGGCTTGTATTCTTATTGATTCTTTGTTCTTTTATAGGGTATGTTTCTTTTAACGGATACCAAAATCATGTATACACAGAAGAAAAAACTGAACAGTTTTCCAAGGCAAGACAAAACGCTATGTACGATATTACGAATATGGCAAATTATCAGTTTTTGGCTAAAAAAGAAAAAGACAAACAATATTATGGAAATGCGATTGAATATTTTAAAAGGCTGTATTCCTGTGCAAATGATTTATACCGTGATTATTCTACTTCTGCAGTTTCTTTAGATGATTTAATGCAGTGGAATGATTTGCTAATTGAAGGAAAAATAAAAAAGTATACGATTATTTCGTATACAACGTATTCTTTAGATTACCTAAAAAAGACACAGAAAGAATATAGGTATTTAAAAAAGAATCATATTCCAATTAAGCATTCGCCTTATGTTTGTACAACATCTAACTTGGCTGTGAATTTATCGAATCATTATTTAGGTGCAGTTTTATTAATTTTATACTTCCTTTTGATTTTTGATATATTTAAAGAATTCGATCAAGGTGTGTATAAAATATTGTTTACTTCAAAATACGATACTTTAAAAATTATTCTTACTAAAGTGGTATTTTCTATTTTTTTGTTAATTGGATTTATTGGTTTGATAGTTCTATTGTTTGGCGTAAATACTCTGATTTTTGGTATGGGAAATACGCAATATTCATTTTCAGTGGGAAATCATATATATATGGAAAGTAAGATACTAATGTATATTATTTTTATAACAATAGCTATGAGTTTATTTCTGATAGGTGTCTATACATTAATTTCTTGCTTGTTTAAATCAACTACGACATCTTTGGTGATTACTATAACGCTTTATTTAATGGTTAATCTTTTTAGTCAGAACTTACATAAAATAAATTATTTCATTGGATTTTTAAATGTTGATATGTTTAGTATGCTTCAACAGAATAAAATTTTTACCATTTGTATAATGAATATTGTTGTTTTAATAGTTTGTGTGATTTTAAGCGTTTTATTGTTAAAAAAGAGAGATTTGATTGTAACGGGTGATTGATATGTTTAAATTTATGGAATTTGAAATAAAACGGAACTTAAAAAAATCACAGGTTAAAATATTAATTGGACTTTTGCTTATATGCGAACTTGTTATGTTGGTTGTATTAAACAATAAGGCACAGATAGAAGACGTATTTTCATTATCTCAAGGGTCAATGGAAGTTAGTGCTTTAACTCGTTTTAATTTACCTGATTCGAAAAGAAAATATATCGAAAAACAGATTGAATCTGTAAATAATAAAGGGAAGTTTTTTGAATACTACAAAGAGAATAAACAGTGGAAGAAAATGTATATAACGGGTATGGAAGTCTATTGTTACAATGTGGATATGCGTACGAGCGTACCGATAAAATCACAGTCTACTTTTGATTATACAAATCATGAGAAAGAGTTAAAACAGATTCAAAAAAAATATAAATTAACACGAGTACCACCAAATCCCAAAGAATGTACATGGTTTCAACCTGTAGGAACGGCTGGCTATGAAATGATTCCAACATATCAGCAGGGAGCACGTTATTTTGAGAGATTATACCGAAATGAATTGAGCCCTCTTTGCTATTCAAGCGTAGACAGTGCTACAATTTTAATACAACTAAGTCGAAATGTATTGTTTTTGGGCATTCCCATTCTAATTGTATTGTTATTTTTTAACGTACGAAAAAATTATCATGACGATGGTTTGGATAAATCTTTAATGGTTATACCTGGATTGAAAAATAAATTTTATATATACAAATTTACTTCAGATCTCATTTTGATTCTTGGCGTTGTATTTGTTCCCATATTAATATTTTCAATCATTCTAGGCATAAAGTCAGGATTTCAAAATTTTAAATATCCAATTTTAGCTAATGTGGATGGAATTACAGGTTTTAGTTTTTCAAGAATTAAAGATTTTGTAAATGGAACACAACACTGTATTTCGAAAAATGCTATGTACAATGTAGGTTTAACATATTACAGTACAGAAATGGCACGAAATCCTTATTTGGATTATACGACATTAGGAATTGTCATTATTTTGACAGTAGTAATGCTTATACTGTTGATTGGTGTTTATTATCAGTTTACTTTTATGGTTTCTTATCTTATTAAAAATGCGTATATAGGATTATTTATTAGTTTATTTGTTATAGTAGGACTATACTTTTTATCGCCGCTAGGTTCTTTAAATATGATAAATATAATTAATCCACTTACTTATAGAGATCCAACAATGATTATTACTGGAACAAGTAGTTTTCCATATTCAATTGGAATGATAGTATTGCTAATATACAATGTTTTGTTTTTTGTATTAAATAGAAGGGTGTTTAATGAAAATTATTATGAATAAAAAGCCAGGAAGAGTATTATTGATATGCATAATTATACTTGCTATTATTTGTCCTTTGCATATCTATCATGATAAGAAAAAAGTAGAAGATATAAAGTCTGGTGCAATTGTAATCCAAAATTCAGAAACACCTATTGATGAATTACATCCAGAATTTGCATATTTATGGTTGTTTCCATATGGAATTGTAGAAGTGGTACTACTATCTTTGTATTATGTTCGAACAAGAGATTGATTAACTGCAATCGTTAAAGGCAAAAATAGGTTATTTATTCCAGAATTTTGCGTTGATTGATAATAAGAGCGTATATTACAACTTGTATTTGTCTATTGATCACTTTTCATTTCCAGATAAGAAGGAAAGAATTCTAAAAGCACTTGAAGATGTGGGCTTAAAAGGTTTCGAAAATAAAAAGATATGTGAGTGTTCTGGTGGAGAGCAACAAAGAGTTGCCTTAGCTCGTCTTTTAATCAAACCATGTCAATTGATTTTGGCAGATGAACCTACAGGAAGTTTGGATTCAGTAAACAAAGAGGTTGTGTTTAAAATCCTAAAGAAAATGCAGTCGCAGGGAAAAACAATTGTGATAGTCAGTCATGATGAAGAGCTTGTAGAAAGAGCAGATCATATAATAAATATCTAAAATGCACTTTAAGCACGCGTATAAGACGCAAAAATAACTGAATGTGCTTTAAATAAGGAAACATTCAGTTCTCTAAACGTTAATTATATTTACGTACAAGAGATTTCAAGATCATGGATTTATTCCGGTAATCCGCAATTAGATAGGGTCGACTAAAAGTTGGCTTCAAAAATTGTAGGGCCGAAAACCCTATGTGTGTTTAAAGGATTATTAACTAGGGAGCAGAGATTTCAATATCTCTGCTCTTTTATAATGGGTGATTTGAATGATTGAAATCAATGTATTCAGTTAACTTGTCATATAATTCTTCGAATCTTATGTCAATGTATCCTCGTAGTTCTTCAATTTCAAATTTCATTTCATTGTCTTGAAGATTTCTGAAGTATTCAATCAATTCAATAATGTCTTGTGCATCCATGATCATTTCTCCCTTGGTTCCAGGCTAAATGTAGTGTTTGGGTCGAGTACATACATTACGCGATTGCGGAAGCGAGACCAGTTGGTGTAGCCATTGGCGTTGTTCTTGATACACTTGATAATCTTGTTTCGATTCTCAATGATCGCATTATTCACTTTTTTATTGCAGACTACCACCTGGCCTTTGTCTGCTTCAACTTTATATTCAGTACCTGAGTATTCCGCTATCTGAAGTCCATGCAATATGCTACAGAAGTCCACATAATC
>OFML01001886.1_pt1 | contig 10714 bp, 9 predicted proteins | sample 1541831 | NCBI WGS metagenome assembly OFML01 (sample SAMN04209237, study PRJEB22552) | human gut metagenome | biome: gut; material: feces | host: Homo sapiens | place: USA: Oklahoma | reverse complement strand
GTCAGTGTGTGGATGTAGTGGAAGATCTTGCAAGAGAAAGAGCAAAGAAGTTATTCGGCTGTGATTATGCCAATGTACAGCCGCATTCCGGCGCACAAGCAAACCTGGCAGTATTCTTTGCGATGCTGGAGCCCGGAGACAAAGTTATGGGTATGAACCTGGATCACGGCGGACATCTGACACATGGTTCTCCGGTTAATATTTCCGGTAAATATTTCAATATCGTATCATACGGAGTGAACGATGAAGGTGTGATCGATTATGATAAGGTACGTGAGATTGCAGTGAAAGAAAAACCAAAGATGATCATTGCAGGAGCCAGTGCTTATGCAAGAATCATTGATTTCAAAAAGTTCCGTGAGATTGCAGATGAAGTAGGAGCATACCTTATGGTTGATATGGCACATATCGCAGGACTTGTTGCAGCAGGACTTCATCCAAGTCCGATCCCGTATGCAGATGTAACTACAACTACTACACATAAGACACTGCGCGGACCAAGAGGAGGTCTGATTCTTTGCAATCAGGAAGCAGCAGATAAGTTCAACTTTAATAAAGCTGTATTCCCGGGGATTCAGGGAGGTCCACTGGAACATGTGATCGCGGGAAAGGCTGTGTGCTTTAAAGAGGCACTGGAGCCTGAATTCGCAGAATATCAGAAGCAGATCATCAAAAATGCACAGGCACTCAGCAAAGGTCTGATGGGTCGTGGTGTAAAGATCATATCCGGCGGAACAGATAATCACCTGATGTTGATTGACTTAAGAGGCGAAGAGGTAACCGGTAAAGAACTGGAAAAACGTCTGGATGCCGCACACATCACATGTAACAAGAATACGGTACCGAACGATCCAAGATCTCCGTTCGTGACAAGTGGTGTCAGACTTGGAACACCTGCAGTTACAACAAGAGGATTAAAAGAAGAAGATATGGATGTGATCGCAGAGTGCATAGCACTGGTACTTCAAAGTGAAGACAATATTGAAAAAGTCAAAGGAATGGTTGCAGAGCTGACTGCAAAATATCCTCTGGATATGTAATATTCGAGAATAACGAAAGAAAATAAGAAAATCAAGGATGCGTCGGAGTATGGTTTTTAAACTTATTCAGACGCATTTTTGCTGTGCAGATACCAAAAATTTTAGTAATAAGACAGCGTATTTTTATGAGTTTTTATGAAAATGATAAAAACAAAGCAATAACAGGGTGGAAATTTAAAAGCAGGAAGCGTATTATTAAAAATAATGTATATTAATCTATACAAGAAGAAAAAGGAAGACCTGGTATAATATAGAAATCCGGGAAGGAGCTAGATTTTGAGACTGAGAAATAATAAAGTAGCAAAGAGATTGGGAACAAAAGCACTTGCAGGAGTGCTTGCAATAGGACTTATCATCAGTACTCCGGCTGCAGCGCTGGCAGATGGAGGGGCAGAGACAGCCGGGACGCAGAGCACAGCCTCTCAGACACCGGCCGCACAGGCAGAGAAGCTGCAGGCAAAATCAGTAGATGGCAAGGATACACTTACAGATGTATCAGATGCAGTGAAAGAGATGATCCAAAGAGGTGAGGTAAAGCTGGATGAAAGTACAGGATATCTGATAGATACAACAACCGGACAAAAGACGAATCCGGTTACAGGAGAACGTGTAGATCAGATTCCGGCGATACCGGAGACACCGGCAGAACCGGAGGCACCAGCAGAGCCGGAACAGCCGGCGGAACCAGAGGCACCAGCAGAGCCGGAACAGCCGGCAACACCAGCGACACCGGAGACACCGGCGACACCCGCAGAACCGGCGGAACCGGCGACACCCGCAGAGGCGGAACAGCCGGCAGAACCGGAGGCACCAGCGGAGCCGGAACAGCCGGCAGATACAGTTACAAGTGCAAAAAGCAATCAAGCACTTGTTGCAAAGCAGCAGATTATAAAATTACCACAGATTGTGGAAGATTTCCGGTTCTGGACAGTTGCCAGAAAATATGCATTTGCAAAATCGAAGATCAATATCCGCGAGGCAATTCCGGAGAATATTGATGGCAGTAATACACAGGATGCAAAGACGGATCTGGAAAATGCAAAAGCAGATGCAAAAAAGCTACAGAAGAAAATAACAAAGAAACAGACAAAAACAGTTAAAAATAAAATATTCAAGAAAGCAAAGAGTAAAGCGGTCAGAAATCTTCAGAAGACGATGGAAGAAAGAAAGAACCTGAAACAGAAAGGTCTGGACGCAGCACTTGCAAATCAGCAGCTGGAAGAAAAAGTCCGTATAGTAGGAACTTTATCACAGGATGGTCTGTTATATATCCTGAAAGAAGAAGAGAATGGCTGGCTTTACGTTGAATCTGGAAATGTCAGAGGGTTTGTAAAAGCATCAGAAGTATATACAGGGGATGCGGCACAGGAAATCCTGGATGTTTATCAGACCAAGGCTCAGAAGAAGGCAGAGAAAGCCGGAATGGAATATACCGGTATTGAGGGAACTGCAAAGACAGCGGAAGCGACTGTCGATGCAAAAGAAAATCAGGCATACACATATCTGCGTGCGACGGTGAACCCGACGGTAGCAGAGAAGGATTATGCGCTGGTTAATGATCAGATCGGGACAGGAATACTGAATATAAAAGAAGAGAATAATCCAGATGCGAGAACTGTCGGAACACTGAAACAGGGACAGCTCTGTTATATCCTTGCCGATAAAGATGCCGACTGGGTATATATAGAGTCCGGTGATGTCAGAGGGTTTGTTGAAAAGAAATATCTCGATAACGGCGATGAGACAAAACAGCAGATCACGACAACAGGGGAAGAACAATATAAAACGGCGGAAGAGACAGTAAAACCAGAAGAAAATGCTGCTTTATATTATACATTGGCTTCTGTGAAAGAAGGAACGCCAAGCGGTGAGATCAGAGAGTCCATCCTGCAATTTGCTTCCCAGTTTATCGGTAATCCATATGTATGGGGAGGTACAAGTCTGACAGACGGGGCAGACTGCTCCGGATTTGTACAGCAGATCTACAAACAATATGGATATGATCTTCCAAGAGTGGCAGAGGACCAGAGCCAGTGTGGAACGAAGATTCCTGTAGAGGATGCACAGCCGGGTGACCTGATCTTTTATGCAAAAGGAGGCCATATATACCACGTAGTGATGTATGCAGGTGATGGAAAGACTATTGAAGCAGCCAGCACGAAACTTGGGATTATTGAAAGCAAAGTAAATACTAAAAATGCAGTATGGGCAACACGTATTATCAATGATAATTATACACTTGCCGGAGGCGGAATCAGTAATGTCAATGCGACGAACGAAATGTATGGACAGAATCTTGGTAATTTCCAGATTACATATTACTGTGCATGTGAAATCTGCTGTAATAAAGCAGACGGAATTACAGCAACAGGAACGCCGGTGGTAGAAGGTCAGACGATTGCGGTTGATCCAAGAGTTATTCCTTACGGAACGAAAGTGATCATCGGAGGTCATATATTTACAGCTGAGGATTGCGGCGGTGCAATTCAGGGAAACCACATTGACATCTATGTAAATAATCACGCAGAGGCAACGGCGCTCGGGGTGACAAATGCAGATGTATTTCTTGTGAAATAAGAATAAAATAAAAATGAGAAAAGACAGCTTTTTCAGATTTGAAAGTTTGAAAAGCTGTCTTTTAATATTACGTTGCATTCATAAAAAACGATGGATAGATATGGATTATTTACAGATCTTTAAAAGTTCTTTCAGATAATCCCACATACGCTTTGTAGATTCGATATGTACGCGCTCATTATAAGTATGTACACCTGTCAGTTCCGGTCCGAAAGAAATGATATCAAGATCATTCTTCTTTCCGAATAAGATTCCACATTCCAGACCGCCGTGAGTTGTCTCAACGGTAGGCTCTTTGCCGAACATTTCTTTATAAAGTTCAATTGCTTTCGGACGGATCACGGAATCTGCATTGTAGCTCCATGCCGGATATTCACCGGAGATTTCGCGGGAAGCACCTGCAAGATCTGTTGCAAGATCCAGTTTGTTTCGCATATCATCTAACTTGGTAGCAACGGAGCTGCGAACCTGGAATTTGATCTTTACCGTATCTTCTGTGGTTTCAACGATACCTGTATTCAGAGAAGATTCTACAGCTGTAGGGAACGCACGGTCATAGCATTGTACACCATCGATTGCTCCATACAGGAATCCGATTACATGTGCGGTAGTATCTGCGTCAAATGCTTTTAAGGCAGTCTCGCCTTCGGAAACAGCGTTCAGAGATAAAGTTGGTTCCTGTCCGGCAAACTCAGAGGAGATCGTCTGTTCCAGTCCGGTAACAGCATCTGCGATAGCCTGAGCCTGTGCAGGGTCAGCAATAATCTCAGTCGTATTATATTGTGCAATTACGTTTGCTGCATTTCCGCCGTTTATGCTTACAATGTTGAAGTCGTAATCTTTTGCAAGAGCATACAGGACGCGTCCCATGATCTTGTGTGCATTTCCAAGCTGGTTCTGGATTTCTGCGCCAGAATGTCCACCCTGCAGACCGGAAATGGAGATCGTCATCTTTGTTCCGTTTTCTTCACTCCATTCGATCGGGATGAAGGTATCGTAAATGTAGCCGCCGGCACATCCGACAGTCATAACACCTTCAATTTCAGAATCAATGTTCAGACAGATCTTTCCTTTTAATACAGATGTATCCAGGTGATGTGCACCGCCCATACCAATCTCTTCATCAATTGTGAATACAGCTTCGATCGGCGGGTGTGGAATGTCTGTGCTGGCAAGGATTGCCATAGCGTAAGCAACGGCGATGCCATCATCGCCACCGAGAGTGGTGTTCTTTGCCCCAATCAGATCACCATCTACAAAAAGGTCTAAAGGATCATTTTCAAAATCATGATCACTGTCGGTTGTCTTTGTAGCGACCATGTCCAGATGTCCCTGGATGATAACCGGATCACTGTTCTCGTATCCGGCAGTACCAGGTTTTTTGATGATTACGTTGTTCACTTCATCCTGGATATATTCCAGATTGTGAGCTTTTGCAAATTCCACACAAAAATCACTGATTTTTTTTGTGTGGAAGGTACTTCTAGGTACCATACTTAATTCTTCGAAGTAATGGAATACTTCTTTTGGTTCAATATTAGACAAAATTCCCATTGTTCATTCCTCCGTTTGTCTTTAGTCTCTATCTGTCATTGTACCATGAAATTCAGCACTTTACCATGATAAAATTTAATGTATACATAACGGAATGTAATAGTTATAATAACTGTAGCTTATAAGATTTTATTAAAACATTCAATAACTGCAGGACTACACAAAAAAGAAGAAAAAATATATAATATTTAAGTTGAAAATAATATGAATCGCCATGCGTTCGAAAGAAATTTACAGGAGGATATATATGAGTACAAAAGAAGCAAAACAGATGGACAAAGCATTATTTGATTTTTATGGGAAACCATCTATCGGACAGGCTTTGCCACTTGCAATCCAGCATGTACTTGCGATGATCGTCGGATGTGTAACACCATCGATCATTGTTGCGGGAGTGGCCGGAATTTCACAGGAAGATTCCGTGATCTTAATACAGGCAGCACTGGTGATGTCGGCACTGACGACATTACTGCAATTGTTTCCATTTATAAAAACAAAGAATTTCCGGATCGGTTCGGCACTTCCGGTTATGATGGGAATCAGCTTTGCGTATGTTCCAAGTATGCAGGCAATTGCGTCTGATTTTGACATTGCAACAATTCTGGGTGCACAGATTATCGGAGGTGTGGTTGCACTTCTGGTGGGATTGAATATTAAGAGAATTCGCAAATTCTTCCCGCCGCTGATTACAGGAACGGTCGTATTTTCTATCGGTCTTTCTCTGTATCCGACAGCAATTAACTATATGGCCGGAGGTGCGAGCAGCAAGACTTATGGATCATGGCAGAATTGGGTGGTTGCGATTATTACATTGATCATTGTAACAGCATTGAATCATTACGGAAAAGGGGTATGGAAACTGGCATCCATCCTGATCGGAATTATTGCAGGATATATCGTAGCGTTGTTCTTTGGAATGGTAGATTTTTCATCTGTGTCATCGGCAGCGTTCTTCCAGCTTCCGAAGCCAATGCATTTTGGAATCAAGTTTGAACCATCTGCATGTGTTGCGATTGGAATTCTGTTTGCGATCAATGCAGTACAGGCAATTGGTGATTTTTCGGCAACAACAACAGGATCTATGGACCGTATGCCGACAGATGAAGAACTGACAGGTGGAATTGTAGGCTATGGAATCAGTAACATTTTCTGTGCATTCTTTGGAGGACTTCCGACTGCGACATACAGCCAGAATGTAGGTATCGTATCAACAACAAAGGTCGTCAGCCGTGTGGTAATGGGGCTGGCAGCAGTGATATTACTGGCAGCAGGATTGATTCCGAAGTTTTCTTCTCTGCTTACGACAATTCCGTATTGTGTACTCGGCGGTGCGACAATCTCTGTATTTGCTTCGATTACAATGACGGGAATCAAACTGATCACGACAGAGCCAATGGATTTCCGTAATACAACAGTTGTAGGACTTGCAGTAGCAGTAGGAATGGGTGTGACACAGGCAAATGCTTCACTGGCACAGTTCCCGGAATGGGTGACAACAATTTTCGGAAAATCTCCGGTTGTTCTTGCAACGATCGTAGCAATTGTGTTAAATTTAACCCTTCCAAAAGCAAAGAAAAAAGAGGAGAAATAATCCTTATATGATAATAAGTTATATAAATGGTGAATGGAAAGAGCCTGGCAGTTTATGCCAGGCTATTGGAATTTTTAAAGAAAATTTTCATAAGACGGTATCCGTTGTCGGCGGAGGCGGAAAGACGACAGTGATCCGCAGGCTTATGGATGAATGCCGGAATGCCGGAATTCCATGTGCGGTTTCTACAACAACTCATATACAAAAATGTGATGCCGGATATTTTCTGGGAAAACCTTCGGTGGAAATGTTCCGTCAGATTATGATAAAATATGGTGTTGTATGGATGGGAAGAGAGACAACGGATGGGAAGCTTGCATCTTTTCAAGAAGAATATCTAAAAGAGATCAGCCGTGAACCAGGTGTACTGCTTCTAGAGGCAGACGGAGCGAAGCGTCTGCCGGTTAAAACCCCTGCGGAACATGAGCCGGTGATCTGTGAGCAGACAGATATTGTTTTGAATGTATATGGGATGAGTGCGGTTGGAAAGAAGCTGAAAGAAGGGTGTTTCCGGGTGAAAGAGACCGGGAAGATTCTCGGAAAGACAGAAGAAGATATTCTGTGTCCGGAAGATATTGTCATACTTGCGGTAAGTCAGAGTGCGGGACGAAAATACGTGACGGATGATATGGAATATCAGGTGATACTGAATCAGGCAGATACTAAGGAGCAGAAAAAAATAGCAGTGGAACTTGCGGAAGAGATCGTAAAGCAGTTGTCAGACAGGCATGCAGATAGTATGGAATGCCCGGGGCAGATCCACAGAGTGCATGTGGTATCGGACCTGATTCCGTTGAAAGAAAGATGGTAACTATGTCAGAAATGTATAAAAACAGAAAAAAAGTATTAATCAGAGGAGCCGGAGATCTGGCTACGGGTGTAGGAGTGGCACTTTACAGGGCAGGATTCCGGGTGATCATGACGGAGATTGCAGTGCCGCTTACTGTCAGACGTGAAGTTGCAATGTCACGGGCAGTCTATGAAGGCAGGATAGAAGTAGAAGGAATAGAAGGAATTCTTGTGGAAAATTATCAGGAAGCCAGGAGGGTACTGGCAGCGGATAAGATTGCCGTAATCGTAGACCCGGAGGCAGAGATCCGGAGAGAATTCAGACCGGATGTACTTGTGGATGCAATTCTTGCAAAAAGAAATACGGGAACCAGCCGGGCAGATGCACCATATGTGATCGGTCTCGGACCGGGGTTTATAGCGGGAAAAGATGTCCATGCTGTCATAGAGACAATGCGTGGATTAACACTTGCGGATATCATCTATGACGGACAGCCGATTCCCAATACCGGCATTCCGGGATATGTGGGCGGCTATGCGCTGGAACGTCTGATCAGGGCGTCAGCAGCCGGACGGATGGAGCCGAAAGCACAGATCGGGGATGTTGTCCGAAAAGGACAACTTCTAGCTCTGACCGGAGGAAAACCGGTCTATTCTCAGTTGGACGGTGTGATCCGGGGGATGTTACAGGAAGGCGTGCAGGTAAAAAAGGGTCTGAAGATTGGAGATGTGGATCCGAGAAAGGACAAGAAATTGTGTTATCTGATCTCGGATAAGGCAAATGAGATTGGCAGTTCCGTGGTAAAGACAGTAGAAGCACGTCTGTCAGATAAAGATTATGCGATGATTCTCCTGGCAGCCGGAAAGTCAAGCCGGTACGGGAACAATAAGCTGCTGGAGAAACTGGATGGAGGGCAGATGTTCGAACATACCCTTCGTAAAATGCGTGCATTTCCATTGTGTACACAGGTAGTGGTAACAAGATTTGAAGAGATAGAGAATGCGGCAAAAACACAGGGGATGCTGGTGGTACAGAATACGGAGCCGGATCTTGGAATCGCACATTCGCTGAAGTTAGGATTAAAGAGAGCATTAGATGAGAATCCGGGGTTAAAGGGGGCTATGTTCATCGTATGTGACCAGCCGGGATTGACAGCCGGGACATTTGCCCGTATGCTTGAGATGGGGAAGATGCATCCGGGAAAGATTGTATGTGCCGGATGGAAAGGAAGAACCGGGAATCCCGTATTATGGGATTCGTGCTTTTTCCGGGAGTTGTGCAGACTTTCCGGTGATAAAGGCGGAAAACAGATCATCTGTGCACATAAAGAAGATGTGGTGCTCTGTGAGACAGAAGAAGCAGAACTCCGGGATGTAGATGTACCGGAACAACTGATAAAAAGGGAGAGAGATTATGGAGAATCAGGAAAATCAAGAGAAGAAACATAAACGGAGAGTCCGATATTCCGGAACACATCCGAGAAATTATAAAGAAAAATATAAAGAACTGAATCCGGAAAAGTATGCAGATACTATTTCAAAGGTGATCCAAAAAGGCGGAACACCGGCAGGAATGCACATTTCCATCTGTGTACAGGAGATTTTAGACTTTTTTGATATCCAGCCGGGACAGCAGGGACTGGATGCAACGCTTGGATATGGAGGGCATACCTCAAAGATGCTGGAAAAACTGCAGGGAGAGGGCCATATCTACGGACTGGATGTAGATCCGATCGAATCAGCAAAGACAAAGAAACGTCTGGAGGAAAAAGGATTCGGATCAGACATCCTGACAGTAAAGCTTGAGAACTTTGCTAATATTGACAAAGTAGCAAAAGAAGCCGGAAAATTTGATTTTGTACTGGCAGATCTTGGTGTGTCATCCATGCAGATCGATAACCCGGACCGGGGATTCACATTTAAAGCAGAAGGTCCTCTGGATCTGCGGATGAATCCGGAGAAAGGAATCAGTGCGGCAGAACGTCTGCATGACATTTCAAGAGAAGAACTTGCAGGGATGCTGGTTGAAAATGCAGATGAACCTTATGCAGAAGAGATTGCAGAAGCAGTTACGGAAAAGATCCGAAAAGGCGGAAAGATTGAAACAACAACGGGATTGCACCAGGTGATCGGAGAGGCACTTGCATTTATTCCGGAAAAAGAAAGAAAAGAAGCAATACGTAAGTCGAGCCAGCGGGTATTCCAGGCACTTCGTATTGATGTGAATCATGAATTTGAAGTACTCTATGAATTTATGGAAAAACTGCCGGGCACTTTGAAACCGGGGGGAAGAGTAGCAATTCTGACATTCCATTCAGGAGAAGACAAACTGGTGAAGAAAGCTTTAAAAGCAGGATATCGCGAGGGAGTTTATTCCGAATATGCCAAAGATGTAGTCCGACCTTCGGCAGAAGAGTGTGCACAGAATGGGCGTGCAAGATCTACGAAGATGCGCTGGGCTGTGAAGGCGGAGTAAAAGTAAGTGTAGGCTGATTAGAATATTGACAAAACAAAAATCAAGGATCATAATGCGGTGCAGGAAGAAAAGTTTTTGAATGTGTTAAAATCCAGAATGGTAGATGGGATCATTTATGTCAGTTCGGATTATGCGACCAGTAACAAGCTACTTGCAGATTTATCAATCCCAGTTGTATTTATTGATCGTAAGATTGAAAAGAGTGGTAATATGGGAAGTGTGCAGATTAATAATTATCAGGCTATGAAGGAAGTCGCTGAGTATATCAGTAAAAAAGGATGCAATGGATCGGATTGAAAATATTCTTGGATTTAAGAGATTTGAGCGTCACGTTGGATAAAAAAAGAAGAGTAGAAAGATGCTGCAAAGTTATCAAAACAGATAACAGAGCGGCATCTTTTGTTATTTGAAAAATGATTAAAATATATAACAGAAAATTATAAGCCGATTTGTACTTTAGTCTACAAATTCAGATGCCGGCGTGATATACTGTATGGAAAAGTTATGAAATATCTGTATCAAAACGGAAGCAAGGAGGAAAGAAAAAGTATGAACAATTTTTTGCCACAGAAGAGGGGAATGCAGGTTGTCTGGATCATAGTGGGCTGTCTGATCTACGCAGTTGGTCTGAATGTATTTATTATCCCTATGAATTTATACAGTGGGGGAGCAGTCGGTCTTGCACAG
>OFML01001864.1_pt1 | contig 10841 bp, 4 predicted proteins | sample 1541831 | NCBI WGS metagenome assembly OFML01 (sample SAMN04209237, study PRJEB22552) | human gut metagenome | biome: gut; material: feces | host: Homo sapiens | place: USA: Oklahoma | reverse complement strand
AAAACTGGAAAAAGGATCCCTTTCTGCCGAGATCCAAAAGAAGCTGAACGAAGAAGGCGTAGTGGTGATCCCGCTTCCGCACGAGGCCGTAAAAAAAGAAAAGCTGGACATGAAAGTCTGCAAGCAGTACGCTTTGCAGGAATTCGCGGAAAATATCGTTTTGCTGGACACGGGATACGCTAAGATCATGACGCCGTTTTTTGATCTGGAAACTTTGCGGCAGATCCCGGGATTTGAAAATGCTCGATATGCAGATCCGTATGCGGGTGGCAAGGGAAATTCCATCCGATATTTATCGGTTGCGGAGCGGGACAATACTATGCGGGTCATGAAGATCAGGAACTTGTTTTGCGGCGGGGAAAAATCCGGTTTGTTCGTCGGGCATACGGAGGCGATTTCTACAGGGAGTCTGGCGGGACACAATGCCGTCCGCTATTTGAAAGGCATGCGCCCGCTGGAGCTGCCTGCAGGGATCGCCATCGGGGATCTGATCGCATATGCCAACAAGAGTCTTGAGTCGGAAGACGGGCTTATGACGCGTTACACATTCTCCGGGGCAGAGTATTTTCAAAGGATGAAAGATAAAGGGTTTTATTCCACGGATCCGGATGAGATCAGACAGAGGATCCGTCGCTTTGGGCTGGAAAATATCTACGACGACAGGCTGCTGTAGGGAATGAAATTTATAGCATTAACACAATAGCAGTTTAGCGCAGCGCAGTCAACCGCGAGCGGCAGGACACTCCGTGCAAGGATAGTTGCTCACTTTTCTGCTTCTCCCTTGTTTTCCGGGGGCGAAACAGGTATAATATAAAGATCGCATGAAAACATTGAAAGAGGTAGGAAAAATGGAAGATAAAGAAAAAGTAACACAGGATACGTCAGCGGGCTGCGGCTCAGGCTGTGGCGGTGATTCTGGCTGCGGCTCCAGCGGCGGCTGCGATTCCAACTGCGGAAGCTGCTCTCAGGCGGGAAGCTGTGGAAGCCAGCCTCAGAGTCTGCTGGCTGAAACCAACAGCTTTAACGACATCAAAAAGGTCATCGCAGTTGTCAGCGGCAAGGGTGGTGTCGGCAAATCCATGGTGACATCTCTCATGGCAGTTTCCATGAATCGCCTGGGCTACAAGACTGCGATCCTGGATGCAGATATCACGGGCCCGTCCATCCCGAAGGCGTTCGGCGTGACAGAAAAGGCTTCGGCTAATGAGCTGGGGATCTTCCCTCTGCGCACGAAGACGGACATCGGCACTATGTCTGTAAACAATCTGCTTGAAAATGACACTGATCCGGTCATCTGGAGAGGTCCTGTCATCGCAGGCACGGTAAAGCAGTTCTGGACTGATGTGCTGTGGGGCGAAGTGGATTATCTGTTCGTTGATATGCCGCCGGGAACCGGTGATGTTCCGCTTACGGTATTCCAGTCTCTGCCGGTTGACGGCATCATTGTGGTGACTTCTCCGCAGGAGCTGGTTTCTATGATCGTAGGCAAGGCCGTTCGCATGGCAGAAATGATGGACATTCCGGTGCTGGGTCTTGTGGAAAACATGTCGTATCTGACTTGCCCGGACTGTGGCAAGGAAATCGATGTGTTCGGCAAGAGCACGGTAGCTGATGTTGCGAAGGAATATGGCATTGATGTATTAGGCAGACTGCCGATCGATCCGAAGCTGGCAACAGCATGTGACAATGGCGAGATCGAAGACTTCGAAGGTCACTGGCTCGACGATGCAGTGAAGAAACTAGAAGTAGAATGAGGTTTTCCGGCACGATTTTCTGCGAGGCGCATCCTTTGATGCTGCAAAAACAGAAACTTTGACGTTTCGATGATGTCGAACGTTTACTGGTTTGCTGACAGAGGGTTAAAATGAAATACTAATTTGTGCAAAACAGGCACCGCAGGGGTTATGACCTTTGCAGCGCCTGTTTTTTTCTGCTTAATCAGCGTTTTTCTGCAACTTTTCAGAAAGAGAGGGGTGGCAGCTCAAAGGAATATGGAAGAATTTGGAGAATCGGTGAAGGCTTTCTGTTTTTGCAGTGAAAAAGGTTGATTTCTGCGCACTGGTAATATATGTTAATGAAAAGCCGTGTGCCTGGCCAATAGATGGCACGCGCAGAAAAGCCGCACGCCTGGCTAGCGGGCCGGCGTGCACAGAAGAGAAAAGGGGGAATGACCGTGCAGAACATCAAACGTTTCGTAGAACATGCGAAGATGGATCATGAAGAAAGGCTGCAGGATATCCGTATCCAGATGAAGAGCCTGCCGCCGGGCGATCTGATCTTCGCACGAAAAAACCAGAAGTATTATTGTGTCCAGAAACTCAATGACCAGCGATTCGGCATTACGAGAGATCAGCAGCTGGTGCAGGGGCTGGCGCTGAAGCGGTATTTGCAGGAAGAGCGGGATGCTTTGCAGGACAATCTGAAAATCCTGGATAAAGTGTTGAAGGACTGCCAGAATACCAGCTTCGACGATATCATGCAAAGCCTCCCGCCGGGATTCCGGCAGCTGCCTCGTGAATATTACCGCCTCAAAAAGAAAAAGAAGAAGTACTGTAAGAATCCTTATTATCCGGAGCATTTGATCTACAAAACCAACGGCGGCGAACTGGTGCGCTCCAAATCGGAGCAGAGCATCGGCAACGCTCTGGAGGATTACGGGATCGAGTATACTTATGATGAGGGCATCATCGTCGGGACCCGTTGCTATTACGCAGATTTCGTCATCACCTGTCGCGACGGCACCCAGATCATCTGGGAGCATTTCGGACTCGTCGATTCAGACAAAGACTATCGGGAGCACGCTCTCCGGCGGATGAAAGACTACCGGGAGCACGGCTGCTATCAGTGGAAAAACCTGATCTATACATTCGAAGAGGACGTTCGCAGTCTGGAAATCATTCGCCAGATCATCGAAGAATTCGTGCTGCCGCGATACTGGTAAGAGGGTGAGAAAGGAGGCTGAAAATAGTAGATTAATTTGTGCGTTTACAATATATGAATAATAATTCCAGATGCTGTAATAAAAGTGTCATTTCACGTCACGCCGTATTTTTGCGTTTCGCACCAAAACGGATCAGGGGGGGGTTAAATTGTGATAAGATACTCTAACAAAAGGGCGAGAGTTCTTTTTATGATTTATCACTTTACTTATCTTATTTTTTGAATCGTCAAAAGGAGTGCGTGTAACATGAAAGACTTTTGGAAACGAAAAAGAAACAAACGAATTGCCGCGTCGGCACTGGCCGTCGTCATGGCAGGGTTCCTCGTATGGGGACTCTTCCCATGGCAAGCGGCGGCAGCAAAAAACACAGTAGCGGATAACGTCACCATCAACAAATGGCATGACCCTGAGGCACTGGATGACAGCACGAAGAACGTCGGCCGTATCTGGACGGACAAGTCTGTGTCAAAAGGAGATGTGACGTTGACCAATAAGGTCGGAGAGTCGGCAACGATCGAAAAGGGAAGTAAGTCCGACTTTCTGGTAGGGTTGTCAGCATTATCCTCAACAGCGAAGATAATGGGACAGACAACGGTGCCACTCGATATCGTGCTGGTGCTTGATGTGTCAGGGAGTATGGATGATGAAAGCGGTGGATATCAGGAAGTTTATCAGCTGGATCCGAGCAATACGTATTATATACTGCGCAGCGGAGAGTATACCAAAGTGTCTTACGACGACTTACGGGACTGCTGGTATTCTGGTATCTGGCCGGGAAGGCAGGTGACACCGAAGACTAGTGCAGACGATAGCGATCCATCACATGTACAATTCTATTCCTCCACAACAAAAATGGAGAGGCTACAGGATGCGGTAAATGGTTTTATTGAACAGGCCGCGGAAAAAAATAAAAAACTGTCGGATACGAACAAACAGAGCCGAATCTCTCTGGTGAAGTTTGCGGGGAAAATGCCTGAAGATAATAATGAGATTGGTAACGATTTTTACAACGGATATAACTACACCCAAATCGTCAAAGGGTACGAGACAAATATGTCCGAGCTTCAAACCCTGGTAAGTGCACTTAAGCCTGCAGGTGCAACATCTGCTGATTATGCAATGGACCTTGCGAAGCAACTTGTAAGTCCTGAAAAACCATCAAGTAATAATGATTTAAATCCACGTAAAAATGCAAAAAAAATTGTTATATTCTTCACTGATGGAGAGCCAACTCATGGGAACAGTTTTGATGGCGATGTGGCTAATGCTGCAATAAAAAAAGCTAAAGTAATAAAATCTGTTGCTGATATCTACACCATTGGAGTCTTTGATTCCGCGAATGCGTCTGATACTAAAGGACCTTTCAACGCCTATATGCACGGTATGTCCAGCAACTATCCTGATGCGGAAAAGTATAAAAAGCTCGGCAAACGTGCCCAGGACAGTAGCGGCAAAGATACGCAGTTTTACAAGGCAGCAACAGATGCTGCAAAGCTGAATGACATATTCAAAGAAATTCAGGAAGAAATCGTAACATCAGCCCAGTCTCCGACGCAGATGAACCAGGGGGATTTACCGCACCAGAGCGGCTATATCACCTTTACCGATCAGCTGGGTGACTATATGCAGGTCGATGATATGAACACTCTGGTTTATGCGAATAAGACATACTATAAACCGAAGAAGACAGAAACTTCCACAGATACAAAGAAAACGATATCCTACACTTATGAAGCGGAGATTCCGGATACCAATCATGTGTATCCAGAAGGAAATCTGAAGGATATCACGATCACGGTGGAACAGGCCGTGGGAGAAGGTTCTCTGCAGAAAGGAGATCTTGTTACCGTCAAGATTCCGGCGAATCTGATTCCGCTTCGGTACTATGAGATCACAAAAGATGGGAAGATGACCATTGATGAGACATATCCGATGCGTCTTTTCTATGATGTCAGTCTGAAAGCTGACGCACAGAAGAAGATCGAAAATCCGGATGCAGCGATGCAGGCGTATATCGCAACAAACACGAACGGTGAAGGACAGGTGCAGTTCTATAGCAACAAATATGAAGCGGAAGCAAATGGCAAGCCAGAAACGATCGGCGCATATTCCCATTTCGTGCCGGCGACCACAAATGACTTCTACTATTTCCAGGAGGATGCACCTCTTTATACAGATGAAGTATGTAAAACACCAGCTAAGGATACGATAGACACCAGTGGTAACACCACCTATTATTATCAGCGTGATTATTACGAAATGCAAGCCGATGGGACAGCTGTCAGCAAAAAAAACACAGTAACGATCCCAGGCAACAGTGATATCCTGGTGGAAGGCTATGCAAAGAAAGACACTAAGACAGGAGAGTACTACATCCCGGCACGCACGCCGAGAACGACCAGTCTGTCCTACTTTACAGAAAACAAAGGAGAAAATAAAACAGGAACTGCCTCTACTTTTATCAAACCGACATGGGATTATGGCACTGAAGGGAGTGGGGTTACCACTTACCTGGGAAACAACGGTAAAATGACCTTAGACCTTCCGGGCGAACTGGACATCACAAAAACGGTAAAGAAGGCAGAAGGACATACAGTGCCTGACAGCCTAAAAAATCAGGAATTCACCTATAAGCTGGAACTGAGAGCGAAAGAAGAATCTCAGCTGAAAGAAAAATATACGGCACAGAAATACACCGAAGCGGAAGCAGAAGGTATCGATATAAAATCAGGAGACACCTTTACATTAAAAGATGGGCAGACTCTCAAGATTTACGGTCTGGAATCCGGAACCACCTATACTGTGACGGAAACCAAAGCAGCACACTTTGCAGGAACAGCCGCACAGACCAACGCCGGAGATAACGCAGGTGTAGACGACACAGCCGAAAATGGAAATGTAACGGCGACAGGAACGATCACCGGCAATAAAAAGACTTTTGTAAACTACACCAACACATATAAAGCTGATCCGGTAACGCTTAACGGTTCTAAAAACCTTAAAGTGAGGAAGGACTTCTAGCTGGCGAACGGCGACTCTGCGTGGGATATGGAATACCTTAACGATTCTCAGTTTACATTCCTGCTGACCGCAAGCGGCAATACGCCGATGCCAAATGGGTATACAGAATCGGATGGAATCAAAACAGCAGAAGTGACAGTTTCTAACAAGAATAACATTACAAAAGCTTTCGGAGACATCATTTTCACGAAGCCTGGTACTTATGAGTATCAGATCACAGAAAAGGATCCTGGAGAAAACGGGAAGCCAGGGGTTTCTTATTCTAACGCAGTATACACGGTAACGGTAAAGGTGACCGATGAAAACGGAACACTGAAGGCTGATGCCGAGATGAAGAAATCGCATGATGACGATGGAACGGAATTGGCTCCTGCGACCGTGGCGGCAGATAAGCCTGCTACTTTCAAGAATGTGTATAATACTAATTCGGAATCTGTTAGTGTAAAAGCTACAAAAGTATTCGTTGATCATACGGGAAGCAGAACACTGAAAAACGGCGACTATAGATTTAAAATCACAGCGATCAATGGAGCTCCGCTGTCAAACAGTAAAAGCTCTATAGTCGCAGAGAATGTTGGCAATGAAGTAACATTTACGAGCAAGACGTTTACGATTGCTGATGCACAGGGCGCAACGGCAACCGATCCATTGACATACAAATACACCTTGGAGGAAGTTCTTCCAAAAGAAGCGACTGCAGAAAATAAATATAAGGTAGAAGGCATCACTTATGATCCGACGCAGTATACGATCGAGCTGAATATATACATTCAGAAAGTGAATGGTAAAGACACGGTAGTCGTAGACAGAACATACAAGGATGCTAATGGTAAGCCTTTGGGTGCGAATGAAGTCCCGGTATTCCACAATTCCTATAATGCAGATTCTGTTATTTTGACAGACAAGACTGCTTTGAAAGGTGAGAAAATCTTGTCCGGCAGAGATATGCTTGAGAATGAAACCTTTGATTTTACGTTAGCAGGAGACGACAGCACGAAGAAAGCGCTTAAAGATGAGGTTGTTACCATCGCAAAGAACGGCGATAGAGCATCCGTAAAAGGCGGGAAGAACGACAAGCCTGAAAGCTTCAAATTCGGAGATGTGACCTTTACAAAAGAAGGAACCTATACCTTCGACATCAAGGAAACCCCTGGCAGTGCGGCAGGTGTGACTTATGACCAGCACACTGCAACGGCGACTGTCGTAGTGACAGACGATGGCAACGGTCATCTCAAGGCAGCGGTTTCATATAACAACGGTACTGTTTCCGATGCATCGGACAGAGCAGTATTCAAGAATAAGTACGAAGCATTTCATGAGTACAGCACCAGCGGCGGACTGAATGTCGAAAAAGTCCTCAACGGCAGGACAATGAAAGCGGGAGAATTCGACTTTAAAATTACACCGAAGGACGGTGCACCTGCCATCAGCGACAGTGACAAGAAATTTACCAACACTGAGCAGAGAGCTTCTGGTGAAGCGGAGATTATGCAGAAGCTGCAGGGACTCGTGTTCACTGAGGCTGATGCAGGCAAGACCTACACTTATACAGTGACAGAAACTGCCGGAGATCTCAGCGGCGTGACATACGACTCGAAGCAATATGTAGTAGAAATAACACCTGTCGACAACGGCAATGGAACGATGCATACTGTAACGAAGATTAAGGTGGATGGTCAAGAGACTACATACAATAGTTCTGTGGAAAATGCAGGCACGCCAACGGTAAGTTTCACCAACAGCTACAAGGCTGCGAACGCAGACCCTGTTGATATTACAAAAGGATTCAATAAAGTCTTGACAGGACGCGACTGGAAAGACAGCGATAGCTTTACATTCACTATAGCGAATACGAAGAAGCCAGAAGGCGTAGAAGAAGCTCCAATGCCGAAAAAAACTACGGTAACGGTTAAGAAAGCTGATGTAAAAGATGGAAAGGCTCTGGTCGACTTCGGCAAGATAACATTTACAAAAGCCGGCGTTTATGAATATGAAGTTAAAGAACAGGATCCTGGAGACAGTGGTGCAGCAGGAGTGAAATACGATACTGAAGCAAGAACCATCACGGTAACGGTTACAGATGACGGCTCCGGCAAGCTGACAGCAGCTCAGACCAGTGTAGCAGAAAGCGAGACTTTTACTAATGAATACAAGACCGAGGCTTTGAAGCTTGATGAGGTTTGTGGTTTCAGTATGACCAAGACTTTAAACGGGCATGATATGGCTGCGAAACAGTTCAAGTTCAGCATTAAGGCAGCAAATAAAGCCTCTGCAGACAAGTGGCCGATCTCTTCAGAGAATGGAACAACATTTGAAAATCCAGCGGCGGCTGCTGATGGAAAAATCGCAACACTCTTTAGTGGTCTGGGCATGACGCTGACCCAGTCAGACATCGGCAAAACCTACAGCTACACCTTTGCAGAAACAAAGGGAAATGCAGCAGGATACAAGTATGATGAGAACACGTATAAACTTGACATCACTACTCACGACGCAGGTGATGGAACGCTGACAGCAGATGTAACGCTAACTAACATTACGACGAATGAAGTTATTTTCAATCATAATGTAAGCCAGGAGAAGAAATTTACTGGAGAGAATGGCGTAGTAATTCCATTCGTAAACTACTATAACGGCTCTACCGATGTAGATGGTGGAACCGCAGCAGCCATCAGTGCTGATAAAACTATGAATGGTCGTAAGCTGCATGCTGGTGAATTCCAGTTCAAGCTGGTAACCAAACCAGCAGATGGAAGCAAAGGCACGCTGCTTCAGAGCAAGAGAAACAGAAAAGACGGAACGATTGGATTCGATGCTCTTAGCTACAGAACTTCCGATAAAGCAGCAGGCAGAGGTACGATCCTCAGCAAGGCTGTCGAAGACGGTTATGCGAAATCTACGAACTCTGACGGCAAGACGATTTACACCCTCAGCTATAGAGTTTATGAAGACACGGAAGACTGGAAACTTCCGAGGAATGTAAGCATTACAACAGGTTCCTTCGACTTCACAGTGACTGTAACCGATAACGGCGATGGAACGCTGACTGCAGTGACTAACTATCCGGAAGGAGCTAATGGCAAGTTCGGATTTGTCAATCAGTACGGAACAGCTCCGGCAAAGGTCAAGGTCAATGGTAGTAAGACGCTAAAAGCGGACGGATTGAATCCAACAGATATCACAGGTAAGTTCAGCTTTAAGCTGGAAGCTGTAACCGACGGAGCTCCGATGCCGAAGAACACGACGGTGACCAATGATGCAGCTGGAAATATCGACTTTGGAGAGATTACGTTTGACTTGAATCTTCTGAAAGATGTACCTTCGGCCAGTGACACGGATCAGTCTGGTGATGTGGAGCAGCCAGGTGAAGGAGAACAGCCAGCTGAAGTAGATAAGTCCAGAACCAAGACCTTTGAATACAAGGTGACGGAAACCGGTTCGGCCGCAGGCGTAACCAATGATTCTGCAAAGACGAAGCCCTTCAAACTGATCCTGACAGATGACGGTAACGGCAATCTGACGGTAACAAGCGATCCGAAGGAAGGCGCGAAGTTTACCTTCACGAATACCTACACAGTTGGCAACCTACCATCCAGCATCACCGACCAGATCAATATTGACAAGAAGCTGACCGGCAGAGATCTGAAGAAGGGCGAATTCACATTTGAACTTCTTGAAAATGGCGACGTCGTTGCGACAGGCAGCAATGATGCCAGCGGCAACGTGACATTTGACAAGAAGATCACATACACCCAGCCGGGACATCACACCTATACGGTACGTGAAGTCAATAACGGCCTTGGAGGAGTGACCTACGATGATCAGCTGTATACTGTTCATACCACGATCACCGACAATAGAGACGGTACCATGAACGCCGAACATAAAGCCTATGCATTAATAGACGGCAAGGAACTGGCACAGGTAGACGAGATCACCTTCAACAACAAGTATGAAGCTAAGGATACGACGGCCTCCATCGGCGCAGTAAAACGCCTGACAGGAAAAGACCTCAAGGACGGCCAGTTCACCTTCCAGCTGAAAGATGAAAACGGCAAGGTCATCGATGAAGCCAAGAACGACAAGGCAGGAGCGATCTCCTTCAAAGCTCTCGAATTCGATAAGGCAGGAACCTATAAGTACACGATTTCCGAAGTCAATGACAAGCAAAAGGAAATCAAGTACGATACCAGTGAAAAGACCGTTACGATCACTGTAAAGGACAGCGGCGACGGTTATCTGCAGGCTCAGGTAGAATCTGAGAAGCAGCTGATTTTCACAAACACCTTTGAAGCGGCAGGCGGATCTGGCACAAAGACCGGAGACAATATGAATCTTGTACTCCCGATCATGATGATGCTGACAGCAGCTGCAATAGGAAGTGTACTTCTGATTCGACGCAAGTATCACAGATAAATAAGATAAGGTAATGCAAAAGACGCCCGGGCTCACGCCTAGGCGTCTTTTGCATGGCTAACAAAGGGCTGCTCAAAGTTTCGGCTAATCAAAGTTTCTTAGGGTTTACCCAAAGTTTCTTGGAACCTGGAACTGGGGGCTGACCTGATTGGAGCTGCTCCGACGATCAATTCATCCTTAACGGGCTTAATTTCCGAAATAAGGATGAAACCGGGTGAAATCGACCTGTGCTTTAAGGCCCTTCATCTTTAAACTTGCGATGCTGGCTAATAGGGATGAAAATCTGCCTAAATTCTGGTAAATTTTCATCCCTATGCTGCCAACGCTAAGCTATGGATTCATCATCCCTATCCCCTCGACCCTAACCCTAAAGACGTTTATCACGCTGATTTCATCCCTATATCCAATGGGTATAGGGCTAGTGGGATGAAGTTCTAGCGTGTTATCTGTTTTACAAGTAGAA
>OFML01001856.1_pt1 | contig 10890 bp, 11 predicted proteins | sample 1541831 | NCBI WGS metagenome assembly OFML01 (sample SAMN04209237, study PRJEB22552) | human gut metagenome | biome: gut; material: feces | host: Homo sapiens | place: USA: Oklahoma | reverse complement strand
AGATATCAGGTAAAAGCGATCATCGATCCGGAGTATAAATGGCGTCTTGTGGAGGAATATGGGCCGGAGAGTTTTGTAACGCAAGAGGATGGAAAACTTTTATTTTCCTTTGGGTTTACTGATGAAAAAAGCGTACTATGTTGGGTTTTATCTTTTCAGGGAGGAGCGGAGATCGTAGAGCCAAAGGATTTTCGCAGAATATTATTTGCCTTTGGGGAAGAGTTACAGAAAAAGTATGGACAATCATGACATATAGGTGGCCTGTTTGATTTGATAGAATGAATGTAATCAAATCAAAGGGAGCGTATTGGTATGGAATATGAAATTGTACTACTCAAGGAAAAGACCATTGTTGGAATAGCCGGACGCACCAACAACCAGTCCCCAGATATGGGAAAGATCATCGGGGGGCTTTGGTGCCGCTTTTACGGCGATGGCATTTACGATTCCATAGATGGTAAGATAAATGATAAAGTTTTGGGTATTTACACAGATTATGAGGGGAATGAACAAGACGATTATACTGTGATTGTCGCCTGTGAGGTGTCGGAGGTCACGGAAAGTGAACAGTTTACCGTTGGAAAAATACCGGCTGGCCGGTATGCAAAGTTTGCCGTCGAGGGAGAAGAACCTGCAGAAGTGGCCAAAGCGTGGCAGAAGATATGGGATATGGATGATCTGCCGAGATCTTTTATTTGTGACTTCGAGGAGTATCAGAGCAGCGATATGGGCCGGAAAAAAATCCATCTTTATATAGGATTGCGGGAATAATATTGATGTTTACTAAAAGGGAGTCTGATTATGGCATCGACGTTGGGATTTGTAAAGTACGTGGCGGAACAGCTGCAGGATGCAGGTAAAATTACTTACCGGAGAATGTTTGGAGAATATGGGCTTTACTGCAATGGCATATTTTTCTCTGTTGTTTGCGATGATCAATTTTTTGTGAAGATCACCTCAGAAGGGGAGAATGCCTTTCCATATCTGCCTAAGTCGCCGCCGTACAAGGGAGCAAGGGACTACTTTCTTGTGGAGGATATAGACGACAGAGAGTTGATGGAAAAACTCGCAAAAGTGACTTGTTCCGCATTGCAGACCCCTAAACCAAAGAAACGGAGAGATTGATATGGCCAGTTTTGACTTTAAGAAGGAATACAAGGAATTTTATCTTCCTCCTAAAAAACCGCAGATTGTGGAGGTTCCTGTCATGGATTTTATCGCTGTCAGAGGTGAGGGAAATCCGAATGAAGAAGAGGGAGACTATAAAATAGCCATCGGCTTACTCTATACGATTGCCTATACCATCAAAATGAGCAAGTTGGGAAAGCACAAGATAGAAGGATACTTTGATTATGTAGTTCCGCCGCTAGAGGGATTCTGGTGGCAGGAGGGAAGGACTAATATCGATTACGCCCAAAAAGAGAATTTTAAATGGATCTCCCTCATTCGTCTACCGGATTTTGTATCGAAGGAGGAACTAAATTGGGCGGTAAAAGAGGCTACGGAGAAAAAGAGGATGGACTTTTCAAAAGTGGAGTTTTTAACCTATGAGGAAGGTGTTTGTGTGCAGTGTATGCACATAGGTCCTTACGATCATGAGCCGGAGACCATATATGAAATGGAACGGTTTGCAGAAGAACAGGGCTATAGAATTGATCTGGCAGGAGAACGATATCACCATGAAATTTACCTCAGTGATGTGCGAAAATGCAAACCAGAGAATTTAAAAACAGTGATCCGTCAGCCGATCCGTTTGCTGTAAAATAGAAATCCCGATGTAAAATAATACATCGGGATTTCTATGATTCAGGGATTATTTTAAAAGCATCTCATAATGGAATTTTCCCATTGCCTTTTTTAAAAGAAGCCAAGCCAACAGTGCACAAACTACACCGATTGCCAATAAAATCCATGTGCTGATCAGCAGGACCCCGGTGAACTGGCCGACGATCAGCAGTAGAACAGGAAGGATAAGAAAAATTGCACCTTGTTGAGCTTCCTCTACACTTTGTGCTTTGGCGGAGAATCGTACAATCAACGTGATGGCGATGAGGGAGATGGCAGGTGAAATCAGCAGCATAATAAACAGCCATTTGATATCGGGCAAGAGGAAACCACCGAAAGTAAAGAAAATCTCAGTCTCCAAAACCACAATCATAGCTAAAAAGGAGAGGATTGATACTGTCATACTGAGCAAAAAAGAAGCCAATACTTTGGAACGAAAGATCTGTTTGAGAGACAGTGGACAATATAGTAGTGTTTCCAAAGTGTGTTTTTCTTTTTCCCCCACGAAGGAACTAGCTGCCATAATGGAGGCGGTCATAATAGGAATCATGAGGAAGAAGACCGGTAAGATATAATTTAAAATGAGTGCTGCCACCGTCTTAGAAAAATCTCCATGTTGTTCGGTTACGGGAAGCATCTGAAGCAGTCTCTGGAAATCGTCGGCTTCGGTAGGAGCAAAATGAAGGGTTAAAATAAAAATAGTAGGTAAGACGATTGTCAGAACGATTGGAACAATCAGTAAGGCGGAAAATAAGCGTTTATTCGCAGCGATTCCTCGTAGGTCCTTTCGGATGATAGCGGTCATTGCATGTTTCATTGAGTTTCCTCCTTTCCTTTGGCAGTTAAGGCGAAGTAAATGTCCTCCAGAGAAGGCTTTTTGGCCGACACATGATAGATATCTCCGCCGCCCTGTACAATCTGGCGGATGATACGTGGGATTTCTTCTTCGGACTTAACATCTATTTCGAAAATCTGTTCTCCCACTTTTCGGTAAGGAAGTTGACTGGTAAGATGCCCTGCCTTGATTCTCACTGTCATGCCGGAGAGAATTTTAGAGCGAAGCTGTTCTAAAGTGCCTAAGGCGAGAAGTTCCCCTTTTTCTATGAGTCCATAACGGGTACAAATCTCTTGGGCATAACGCAGCTGATGGGTGCAGAGAAAGATGGTAATTCCCTTTTCCCGTGCCAGATTACGAATGAGTGAATTGACATTTTGAGTGCTTTCCGGATCCAGTCCAGAAGTAGGTTCATCTAAAAATAGGACTTTGGGTTCATGAATCAAGGCTCGTGCCAAGGAGAGACGTTGACGCATACCGGTGGAATAGACTGAAAGTTTCTGATTTTTGGCATCGGTCAAATCCAGCTGTTTCAGAAGGACTTCGGCGCGTTTTTCACTTTCACTGGTGCTGATACCGAATAGGCAACCGTAAAATACAAGATTTTGAAGACCCGTGAGATTGTCGTACATCTGCGCGTGTTCTGTGACAACTCCGGATACAGCGTGTACCTTTTCCGGATTCTGCACTGGATCCATGTCAAATACCCTACAGCTTCCCGAAGAAGGGGTAAGCATCCCATTCAGCAGCTTGACGGTGGTTGTTTTTCCGGCTCCGTTGGGCCCTAAGAATCCAAAGACTTCCCCCTGTGCCAAGCTAATGCTCACGTGATCTACCGCTTTTTTCCCACCGGCATATGTTTTTGACAGATCATCGATTCCAACAGCATTCATAATGTATACTAAACCTCCTCATTTGCCTTTAGGCGTTGCTTGATCCTTTGAAACTGGGTATTGTCCGCAAGAGGTGCAAACGTCGGATTTTTTACAACAGCTTCCGTCATACTTTTCCGGATGATGGTTTCATCGCGAGGGAGATCACTGCCCAAAGTCAAAGTGGTTTCGAACCAATCGTCCAGTAGATTAAAATAGGAATCCCCGTGCAGATGAAGAGGATAGATGTCCCTGGTGACTAGATCCACGTATTGTTCTAGAAGATCCAAAGCCTTCTCTTCATCGCCTAAAATCATAAAGCCTTGTGCGGCAGAGATGAAAAAGGGCATGAGAAGACCTGGATGCAGATCTTCTATCTGGAATGCTTCAGCGATGGTGTACGTACGCCGATAGGTTTCCTCGAAGGTTTTTGCATCATCACAACACAATCCCATGTAAGAGAGTAAAAGGTTGAGTAGATTAACAATCGACTGGTAAACCCCAATTTGCAATACTCGTTTGGACTGTTCGATATGTCCGGACATATGATAGGCGGATGCCAACAGCGGTTCGACAGAGGTCAAAGAGAGTTCTGCTGGTTCCAGCAGATCCAAGACTTCATTGGCACGGCCGAGAGTCAATAGACACAAGGCTTCCATATTGAGAGCCTGTTTTGCCAATTCAATATCGTCGCTCTCGTCTTTTACTCGGATAAAGTATCCTAGAGCTTCTTCTAGGACATCCGTTGTTTTTTCTCGACTGTTTGCCAGCGTGCTGTGGTTGACAAACAATGCTCCTATCTGGAAAAGCAGGGGAGGACAGGAGAAGTATTTCTTGGCCATTTGCCGACAGTGTTCCACAACCTCGTCAAAGGGCTTTGTAGAGAAGTCCAGGCATAACTGACGATAAAGTTTACGGATATCGGATTTTGTCATCTGGGGTTGGTATCCCATTAACTCGTCGATGCTGATATTAAAAAATGTAGCTAGGCGAGGAAGAAGGGTGATGTCTGGATAAGTGGATTGTGTCTCCCATTTTGAGACAGCCGCTTTGGAAACGCCCATATATTCCGCTAGTTCATCCTGTGTAATCCCACGTTTATGGCGGTTTTCAATCAAGATGGGGCCGAGATTGATTTCTTTTTCTTTCATTACATTCACCTCCAGTCCTTATTATAAGAAATCCAGATACAAAGTACAATGGAGTTACATTCAATTATAGTTGAAAAAGTTAACTAATAAGAAACTACTAAGTGAATTGAAACAGGGACAGAGAGACATTTTTACGTCTCTCTGTCCCTGTTCAGAAGACTTTAGACAAGATCAGTCGCTGTCTTTTTCATAGCTTAGAATATTGCCGTTGGCAGCATCGATATCGTAGTTATATTCCGTTCTGCCGACATGGAACTCGACTTCATATTCCGCTCTCCCGTCGTCATGATCCAGCTTGACGGATAAACGGGTGACTTGATCCTCCGATAATCCCGCGTGGGCGAGTGCAATGGACTTTGCTTGGGAATCACCGATATAATTGTCGGTAGATGAGGGGGAATAGTATTCCGCATCGTAATCGTATGACAAAATATCTCCGTTAGAAGCATCGATTTCATAATCGTATTCTGTATTTCCCTGATAGAACTCCACGTCATACTCTGCTCTGCCGTTGTCATAATCCAGCTTCACACGGACAAACGTCACATCCGATTCTGACGACAGTCCCGCATGATTTAAAGCGATTTCCTTGGCTTTGTCTTCGCCGATATAGCTGCCTGTATTCGCGTCCGATGGCAGTCCCGAAGAAGAGGAGTAGTGTTCTGCATCGAAGTCAGAGGAAAGGATATCCCCAGTGGAAGCGTCGATCTCATAGTCATATTCTTTGCCTCCAGCGAAAAATTCCACATCGTATTCCGCTCGGCCATCGTCATAGTCTTGTTTCACATAGAGGAAAGAGGTATCCTCTTCAGCGACGCCGGCATGAGTAAGAGCAATCTGTTTTGCTTCCTCTTCGGTAATATAAGATGTGGACGTACGGGATGTATTTTCGGACATGGAAACGTTGGTAGTTGCTGTGGAAACTTGATTGGATGCTGTGGGATTGGTTTCAGCAGTCGTATCGCATCCAGCCAAAAGGGAAAGACTGAGGACGGTTGCAGTCACAAGAACAAATACTTTCTTACTTTTCATGATGGTATCCTCCATTCTGTTTCTCGAAGGGTTTGCTTTGTTGTGACTTTATGATACAGCTTGAAAGATTAAGCCTTCATTAAACGACGAAAAATTTTTGATGAGTTTTATGCAGGAAGTGAAAAGGTAAATTTACTGCCTTGTCCCAGTGTGCTCTGGACAAAAATCGAACCACCGTGAGCCTCTACTATATATTTGACCATGGGCAATCCCAAGCCCATTCCTTCCTCCGATGTGCTGCGCGCAGTATCAACTTGATAAAAACGTTCCCAAACCTTTTCAAGATCTTGGGAGGCGATTCCAATTCCGTCGTCTAAAATCTCCCCAAGGATAGTTTCTTTCGTGCGATGGAGTTTTATCCATAAGTGACCGCCTGTTTTGCCGTATTTGACGCCATTTTCCATCAGGTTTAACAGCATTCGCATCAGCATAGTCTCATCGCCGCGCAATAACAGATTCGGCTCAATATCCGTGACAACCGAGATGTTTTTTTCATTTGCCTTTTCCTCAACCTGGTCTGCCACCATCTCGCATAACTCACTTAAGTTGATCAATTCAATGTGCAGTTTGGTTTGCGATTGATCCGCTCGGGCGAGAGTGAGAAGCTGCGAAATCAAAGAGGACATCCGTCTTGCTTGTTCCAGAACCGTGGCTAACGCACTTTTTGCTTCCTCTAACGTTTGAGCATTTTCCAAGGCGAATTCACACTGGGAAATGACGACCGCTGTAGGGGTACGTAGTTCATGAGAGGCGTCGGAAGTAAACTGTTTTTCTCGCTCAAAGGACTCTTGGAGTCGATCAAACATATGATCAAAAGTGGCTGCTAAGGTATAAATTTCGTCTTTGCCGTCCCCGATGGAGATGCGACGGCTTAAATCTCTGTCATTGCTGATTTGCTCTGCAGTTTTGGTGATCTGCCTGACCGGACGAAAGGCCCTGTTGATGAGAAAATATCCTCCGGCGGCGGCAAGGAGAACAAGAATAGGCAATGCAACAATGGCCAACTTCAACATAGCGTCAAAGGCGTTTCCAGAGCCTGCAGAGGACATGATGCCGCGTACCCAAACGGCCTCGTGACTTTCCGGGACATTGTAGAGCATATCGTATACATACCAGTTTGATTTGTTATTCTGAAGGGTTTGTATTTGATGGTCCAATAGGGATGTCTCCCTTGGAAAATGAGAGGGAAGATGGCCATACAAAAGGGTACCCGATTGATCGTAAATCGAGAGATAAACGCCGTCTTGGAAGTAGTCCAGGTCGTCATCGATTTCTAATTCGCCATCGTCGTATTCGATGTCTTTTACGCTGTCCGTTACGACGCTGATTAGGGCGTTCTGAGAACCGCTGGCCACAACTAAATCACCTACTGAGAACAAGTAAATTAATACAATAGCCGTTAAAAGGGTCATCAGCAACGTGAACCACAGTGTAATGCGCAGTTTAATGGATAGTCGCTTCATTCCTCCACCCTCAATACATAACCAGCTCCTCTTACAGTGTGAATCAGTTTTATGGCATGGCCGTCATCTATTTTCTTTCTCAGATAACGAATGTACACATCCACAACATTAGAGCCTCCTTCGTAGTCGTAGTTCCAGATGTGATGACTGATGCGTTCCCGGGAGAGAACGGTACCACTTTGACGGATCAAGCATTCTAATACGGCAAACTCTTTGCTGGCTAAGGTGATGGGGATACCTGCACGTTTTACTGTTCGGGCATCGCAGTCCACAGTCAAATCGCCGACGGTAAAGACGTTGGTGACGCCTTTTGAATTCCGCCGGATCATAACACGTATGCGGGCCAATAATTCGTCAAAAGCGAAAGGTTTGACCAGATAATCGTCGGCACCGATGTCCAAACCGGTTACTCTATCTTCAATGCTATCCCTGGCGGTGAGTAGCAAAACGGGTGTACGATCTCCTTTTGCACGTAGCTGCTTTAGGATTTCCAACCCGCTGGTTCCAGGGAGCATGATGTCCAAAATAACAGCGTCATAGGTGGCACAACGTAGATAATCAATTGCATCGTCGCCGTTTAGACAGAAATCAACGCTGTAGTGTTCCAATTTAAGCTTCTGCACGATTAAACGGTTGAGATCTTTTTCATCTTCCACAACAAGAATCCTCATGGTGTCATCCTCCGTTTCCGCTGTAGTATTACAGTATAACCCATCTCTCATTAAGACCAGATGAAGACTTTAACATTATTTTATCAACAATACTCTCCTTTTTCAACGGTCCAAAGGATAACCTCCCATATGAGAGGATAAAAAGAAAAGACAACAGATTCCGTAGGAAAATCTGTTGTCTTTTTCTAGCATACAAATCTTTTAACGATGACCCTATCAGAAATCAGTCTTGTTTTCCGATGGGGTATCGAGAATCATAGATTGGATAGAGAAGAGAGAATACTCTCTTTTAATTGAGTGAGAGGTGCCATTGTATCATCATTTGGAGATGACTTAATGGTAACGACAGGATCGAGTATCTGCATTCCTTTCATCTCACTTAATAATGCCTTCATCTGGTTGGCACTGGCAGGCGCCCATGAGCCATTTTGGATCAAAGCGACTGTCCGATTTTGCAGATTCAATGCCTTCATATCGTGTAAGAAGTTGAGCATGGCCGGATAAATTCCATTGTTATACGTGGGAGAAGCCAGCACCAAATGACTGCATCGAAATACTTCAGAGATCAACGTGGAGACATGGGTGCTGGAGACATCGTAAACAGACATATTTTTCACACCGGCCTCCACGAGGCCCGAGGCCAGAAGATCCACAGCATTTTCCGTGTCCCCGTACATAGAACCGTAAAAAATAGCCACGGTATGCTCTTCCGGTTGGTATCGGCTCCAATGATCGTATTTGTCCAAGAGATATCCCAAATCATTGCGCCAGACTAGACCATGTAACGGACAGATCATACGGATATCCAGGCCAGACAATTTTTTCAATGCCGACTGTACCTGCGGCCCGTATTTGCCCACGATATTTCCGTAATAACGCCGTGCATCCGATAACCAGTCCCGATCAAAGTCCACTTCATCGTTAAATAGAGCTCCATTTAAGGCGCCAAAACTACCAAAAGCATCGGCCGAAAAGAGAATCTTTTCATTTTCCTCATAGGTAACCATGACCTCCGGCCAATGCACCATTGGGGCAAAATAGAAACGCAATGTGTGTTGGCCGAGGGAGAGGGTATCGCCTTCCTGAACGGTGATGGTATGTCCCTCTAGATCCATGTTATAGAACTGCCGGATAAAAGTAAATGTCTTGGTATTTCCGACAATCTTTAGATCCGGAAAACGCAGCATGAGATCAGCGATATTGGCGCAATGATCTGGCTCCATGTGATTGACAACCAGATAGTCCAATGTCCTGCCGTTTAAGACGGAGAGAACGTTCTCCACAAATTGGCGGGAAATAGAGGAATCCACCGTATCAATCAGTGCAGTTTTCTCATCCATAATCAGATAGGAGTTGTAGGCGACACCACGAGGGATGGGGAAGAGATTCTCAAACAGTGCCAGACGACGGTCACATCCGCCTACCCAGCTGATAGAATCGGTTATTTTTCTGGTACAATGCATCGTACCATTCTCCTTTCCTAATAGGGGATATTATTTGGATCCTTGATTCTTAACAGCTTGCATTTTGGCTTTCACCAGCTGTTCATCACCAAGATAACGATGGTTCACAGCTTGCAGCTGGTCGTTTAATTCATAAACAAGCGGTACTCCGGTGGGAATATTCAGATCAAGAATTTGTTCTGCAGAAAGTCCATCCAAATACATAACCAAGGCTCGGAGAGAATTTCCGTGGGCGGCGATCAGCACCTTTTTGCCCGATTGGATATCCTTCCGGATGCATTGCTCATAATAGGGGATGACTCTTGCCACTGTATCCTTTAGACTCTCAGCCAGAGGGAGTTCAGAGGAAGGTACTGATTGATACATAGGCTGTAAAGCGGGATTGCGGGAATCATTTTGATCCAGCAGAGGGGGACGGACATCAAAAGAACGGCGCCATATTTTCACCTGTTCTTCGCCGTATTTAGCGGCTGTTTCCGATTTATTCAGTCCCTGCAACGCCCCGTAATGACGCTCGTTGAGTTTCCATGTTTTGATCATGGGGATCCATTCCTCATCGAGACCTTGCAATACATAGTTGGCCGTATGGATAGCCCGCTTTAAGTAAGAGGTATAGCAAACATCAAAATGGAATCCTGCATCCTTTAAAAGAATACTTCCCTGATTTGCTTCGTTTATTCCATTTTCAGAAAGATCCACATCGGTCCAGCCGGTAAAGAGGTTTTCTTTATTCCAAAGACTTTCACCGTGCCGAATCATTACCAATTGATAGCTCATATGCATGCTCCTTTTACAAGATAGATTGACCCTTTTCAGCATTCTAGAAGGGACTTCTGTATGCAAAAAGGGAAGAGGTAAAAACTTAGTTAGTTATAACTAACTACAAAAGAAGCATACATCTTTTCTGGGAAAAGATCAAGTGCTGTGGCATAAAACAGACGTATTTTAACATTAATTTTAATATGCTTACAAAGAGTGGTTGTTTTTTTGCAGGAGATGTATTATAATACTCTTAAGTTAGCTTAAGCTAACAATGGAAATGGGACAAAGGGGGAGAGCAAATGCAACCTATTTTGTGGGCGTCCATTGGAACGGGTTTTACGTTTTTGATGACGACATTGGGCGCAGCCATGGTATTTTTCTTTTGGAAAGCGGTCAATGCAAAAATCCAACGGATTTTTTTAGGATTTGCAGCAGGGGTTATGATCGCAGCATCGGTATGGAGCCTCCTGATCCCAGCCATTGAAGAAGCCGAATCCACAGGAGGGATCGGATGGATCCCGGCAGCAGGTGGATTTGTCCTCGGCATCGCCTTTCTCATGTTGATGGATGTACTGCTTCCGCACTTGCATTTGGATGCCAATAAGCCGGAAGGCCTAAAATCCTCTTGGAAAAGAACAACCTTATTGGTGCTGGCTGTAACGCTGCACAACATTCCAGAAGGGATGGCGGTAGGGTTATCCTTTGCATTAGCGGCGCAGCATGGTGGGGATTCTGCGACCTTATCGGCAGCGATGGCGCTCGCTTTGGGAATTGGTATTCAAAATTTCCCCGAAGGAGCTGCCATTTCTCTTCCGCTTCGGCAGGAAGGGATCTCCCCAAAAAGAGCTTTTCTTTA
>OFML01001844.1_pt1 | contig 10945 bp, 9 predicted proteins | sample 1541831 | NCBI WGS metagenome assembly OFML01 (sample SAMN04209237, study PRJEB22552) | human gut metagenome | biome: gut; material: feces | host: Homo sapiens | place: USA: Oklahoma | reverse complement strand
ATATCGCCACCCTCAACCGAATCCGCTTTAATACCGGTTTCTTTATCGCCTTTCGTAATTCCGCCTGCCGCACCCCTGGGGATTTCCTGATCCGTTTCAAACCGATTTGCAGATTTTGTTCATATATACTCTCCTTTACTTTTCAGACCGGCACTTACAAGTTGTATGAACTTACCTGGTTTATTTAATTATAATCATTCTCTTCTGAAATATAAATGATTCTTTATTTATTTCTCATTTTTTGCACAAAAAAACAACCGGGTTTTCCGGTTGTTTTTATTTCCTTATTTATCTGTTTCTTTATTCCAGCAAGGCGTATCTATGCCAATGACATCGGAGGTGAATGTTTCCGCTCCTCCTCTGAAGTGGGCGGTCGCTTTTTTTACATATTTAAAGCCTATATGAAGCATCAGGATATTAACATAAACGATTGTTATATTCCCCAAGTCTTCAAAGGCCCATATACGGTCCAAATCGTAACCTGCTATACTGCTGAGTATCCCGAAAGCGGATACGGAAATACAGAATATTCTGACTATATTGATAAATATTTTGTTGCTGCTGATCTGACGGGCCGAGACTTCCGTAAATGCTACCATACCGATAACGCAGGTGTACGCAAAAAGGGCAAAACACATGGAGAGCAGGAAAAGTATAATTGTCTCAATACCGCCGGGGGTCATGGAACTGACGGACATAAGAAAACGGTTATAGGTTTCCGTTTCTTGCCAGACTTCCGGATTCTGTACCCATTGATGAGCCATGATAATAATAAATGCGGTCAGTGTACAAATAACATGGGTATCAAGAAATACGCCGACTGCTCCTACAAGTCCCTGTTCACAAGGGTGTTTTGCATGAGCGGCACCGGCCGCCATGGTAATCGTACCTTGTCCGGCTTCATTGGACATGAGTCCCCGTTTGACACCCTGGACAAGGGTAATACCGAAAGCACCGCCGAACATAGCCTGCGGGGTAAAAGCACCGCTGAATACGGCATTGAAAAAGTAACCTATACTGCCTGAATTATAAAGAATGAGAGCAATGACGGTCAGGAAATAAATACCTGCCATAATCGGTACCATAAACTCGCAAGCTTTGGTAACGCGTTTTACACCGCCAAAGGACATGAAAGCGACAAGGGTTATAACAAATGCGGATACATAGTAATAAAAATCAGACTGGACAGGATAGTCGATACCCGTCACGATACGCCCCATAGCGGCAATTCCCGTAACGGTATTAAAACTGTCTACAGGAATACCGCACATGCTGTACATGATATAAGCAGCAGAAGCAATAGCACCGACCCATATTTTATTATTGCAAAGTGTTTTTGCATAATAAGGAAGACCGCCTACATATTCATTGTCCTGTCTTTCCTTAAAAATCTGTGCCAACGTACTTTCTGTATAGGCCGTCGCCATTCCGAAAAAAGCGGAAACCCACATCCAGAAAAGTGCTCCCGGGCCACCTGCGGCAATAGCTCCGGTAACGCCCATAATATTTCCCGGACCTACGCGGATACCGGAACTCAAAAGAAATGCCGCCAGCGGGGAGATTCCGAGTTCCTTTTGTTGACTGTGGGCAAGAATATAAAGCCCTTTTTTGAACATTCTGACCTGGATGGCACTGAGCCTGAATGTAAAGTAAATTCCCGAGCCTACCAACAGTATGGTGGAAAAAGAAAATTCTCCTAAAACGGGAATGCTGCTGTACCATTCAAAATTAGTAGGAAATTCCCAGCAGAAATCAGATATCGGGCCGATAATGGCTACAATGATATCTATGACATGAAAAATTTCTTCCATGCTACGCCTCCTCAAGTGAACAGTTTCTTCTGCTCTATTTGTAATACATTGTAACTATATCACTTTGTCTTTATTTTTTCTAAGAAATTTTATTCCATTTTTAATTAAAATTTTTTATAATTACCTGTCTCTCTCCACTCTGAAAAAGCAGACACACAATGAAAAAAGTACAGGCCGCAAAATTAACGGCTTGTACTTTTATATGCGTATTACTCTGCGATTTTATCGCAGAATAGATTTTAAAAATGCTTTTGTTCTTTCGCTTTGCGGATTTTCAAAGATTTGCTCACTCGTCCCTTCTTCTTCTACTTTTCCGTCTACCATAAAGAGAATTTTGTCGGAAACGGATTTGGCAAAGGCCATTTCATGCGTCACAATTGCCATGGTCATATTTTCATCGGCAAGTCGTTGGATGGTCTTGAGAACTTCTCCGGTCAGTTCGGGATCGAGAGCGGATGTCGGCTCATCAAAGAGCATAATATCGGGATTCATTGCCAAAGCTCTAGCTATTGCCACACGTTGCTTCTGCCCGCCTGACAGACGCCCGGGGTAAACATCTTTTTTATTTGAAAGTCCGACTTTTTCTAAAAGTGTTTCTGCCAGCGGAAGTAGTTCTGCCCGCTTTTTCCCTTTTACATAGATGGGAGCTGCCAAAATATTGTCCAGTACCGTCATATGGGGAAACAAATTAAAAGATTGGAATACCATGCCCATCCGCAAAAGAATTCCCCGGATTTCGTTTTCGGGAGCATAAACTACTTTTCCGTTTTCTTCTTTTGCCAGATACTCCCCGTCTACACAAATGGAACCGCCCTGGATGATTTCCAAATGATTCAGACAGCGGAGCAGTGTACTTTTTCCTGCACCTGAAGGGCCGATGATAGAAATCACCTGTCCTTTATCAAGATTCATATTCACGCCATGAAGAATGGTATTTTTTCCGAAATCTTTCCGGATATTTTTCATTTCAATAAAGCTCATATTCTTACTCCTCATAGACGGCATAACGGTTTTCTACGTAAGCCAGAATTTTCGTCAAAACTGCGGTGCAGGCGAGGTAAAATACAGCAGCCACCAGGAACGGTGTCGTATCGAAATCACGCTGTACAAAAGCACGGGTCACACGCATCAAATCGTTCATGGCAAGTATATAAACAAGAGATGTGTCTTTTAAAAGGGTAATGGTTTCATTGCCCAGCGGCGGAATGACTCTTTTTATCACCTGCGGCAAGATAATATGCCACATGGTCTGCTTATAAGTGAACCCGAGCACTTTGGCGCCTTCATACTGTCCTTTGCTAATTGACTGGATACCGCCGCGGAATATTTCGGCAAAGTAGGCGGCATAGTTGGCGACAAAAGCAAGAATGGCCGCCGGAAAATCATTGATTTGTATATTCAGCATAAGCGGCAGACCATAATAAATAAACATGATCTGGAGCATCAGCGGAGTACCGCGCATCAAATAGATGTAGGCACCTGCCAGGCGGCGGAACAGCCCCACCTTTGAGATTCGTACCAGCGCGAGAAGTACCCCGATGGGAAGAGAAAGTATAATTGTCAGTAAAAATATTTTTGCGGAAACACCCAGTCCCACAAACATATTCGGTAATATACGGAGAATATAATCCATCACAAACCCCTTTGTATTCTTTATCACAGTGCAATAGTAAACTGATATATATTATACTTCATCTTCTTTAAAATGAACATACAATAATTTCCCGTCACTATCAAAAATCAGGGGCAGACCCTGTTTGAGGCCTGCCCTTTTATCCTGTCATTATTTCAGCATGACATCTTTTCCGAACCACTTTTGGGAAACTTTGGCGCCTTCGCCATTCGCAATGATTTTATCGATGCCTTTGTTCAGTAAATCCACAAGAGCCTGATTGTCTTTTTTAATACCGATAGCAAATGTATCTCTTGCAACTTCACCGGGTAATTCACGGAACATGCCCGGTTTCTTTGTCATATAGTATTCAATCAGAACCGTATCACCAAGTACTGCATCGGCACGTCCGGATTCTAAATCCATGAAGCAGGCACTGAAATCGGGATACGCTTTAATTTCACCGAAAGATTTCTTCAGATTTTCGTCTCTGTCCAGTGCAATCTCCGCTGTACTCGATTCCTGGATAGATAATCTTTTCCCTTTCAAATCCTCCGGAGTCTTCACAGCACTGTCATTTAATACCACATAGCCCTGTACATTATCCATATAAGGTTTTGTGAATGCCAATACCTTTTTACGTTCATCTGTCATGGTAAAGCCGTTCCAGATGCAGTCTATCCGTCCTGATTCGAGTTCTGATTCCTTGCTGGCCCAGTCAATCGGCTTAAATTCGATGGGCACTCCGATTTCCTTGGAAATTGCTTTTGCCATGTCAATATCAAATCCTACGAGTTCTCCCTTGTCATTACGGAACCCCATAGGTGCAAAAGTATCGTCCATCCCTGCTACAATTTTGGCCGGCTTGCCATTTTTGTCCGGTGCTGGTGCCGCTGCTTTCTTATCTCCGCCGCAGCCGGTCATAAATCCGACAGCGCCTATAGCTAATGCCCCGACAATTGCTAATTTTTTCCAATTCATAATTTTTCTCCTTTTTTCTTTAATCCTTTATCTTGCTAAAGTATTACTATGTCACTATACTACCCTATCTGTTTTCTTTTGTCAACTGTTTTTCTATTTTATTTTTTAAAATCAAAAAATAAATTCTTTTTATACTACTGTACTACCTGTCGAGAAGCGTTTTCAGTGACCATGATATAATAAAAAAGAAAGAAGGTTTATTATGAAAACACCTATTATATTTGATATGTCTATCGGAAAAGAAAAGCCCCATTCGGGAAAACAGAAATCCTGTCCGTTTTGTGATTGGCGTACATTGACCGATATCCTGGACGAAAAAGAAGATATACTCTGGCTGATGAATAAGTATCCTGTCTTCGAGAAAACCTGTCCGACCCTGATTATTGAAACAAAAAAACATGATACGGGATTGACACGGTATGCCCCCGATAAGCTGCATGAAGTCATTTCTTTCAGCTTGGAAAAATGGGCGGCCATGGAGAAAAATCCACATTTTAAGTCGGTTCTTTATTTCAGAAATTACGGTCCTGAATCAGGCGGATCGCAGCGCCACCCGCATTCACAAATTATCGGTCTTAAGGAATATGACTACCGGGAAAACATCTCTAATGAAAATTTTCTAGGTCCTGTTTTTCATGAAGACAGCAACTGCTACGCTTCTCTTTCCTCCTATCCTGTTTGCGGAATGGGAGAACTGAACGTTACCTTAAAAGCAGACGGACAACCTGACACCTTTGCCGATACACTGCAAAAAGTGGCCCGCTTTGTCTTGAAAGATTTTCCGATTCCTTGTACAAGCTACAATTTATTTTTTTACCATTTAAAAAACATTCATGTAAAAATATTTCCCCGGTACACCGCAAGTCCGCTTTATATGGGATATAGAATTACCCATGTACTCGACGAAAAAAGCAGTGATGCCATGCTGCGGATTTTAAAATCCGGTGCGTATTTCGGGGACTGAGGAGTATCTGTTAAATGAAACTTTATGCTTTCAGTGACTTTCATCTTTCCGGAAATCCTCCCACGAAACCGATGGATATTTTCGGTGACCATTGGAAAAATCACAGGGAGAAAATTATCCGCTCCTGGCTCGATACGATTCATGAAGAAGATACAGTTATCATTGCCGGTGATGTTTCTTGGGCGCTCCATCTGGAAGATGCCCTGTCAGATTTAAAAACCATCGGTTCTTTGCCGGGAAGGAAAATTATTGTCCGCGGAAATCATGATTTCTGGTGGAGTACCGTATCAAAAATGCAACGAATGACCGATCATGCCTTTGAATTTTTATTCAACTCCGCCCTGCTTACCGGCCATATTGCCCTTGCAGGCACGCGAGGCTGGATTGCCGAAACCTCTAAAAAACTGACTGAAGCGGATATACCGATTATTCTACGTGAAGAAGGCCGGCTGGAGCGTTCACTCCAAGAAGCACAAAAATTGAACGGAAGTAAAATATTTGCCGTCCTTCACTACCCTCCGTTTGACGAAAAAAAAGAGCCGACCCGTATACTGGCTGTCATGAAAAAATACGGTGTGACGGACTGCATTTACGGACATATCCACGGCAGACCGAACTTTATAAACCTGCCTGACGAACTGGAAGGTATCAAACTTCACCTGACCTCTGCGGATTATCTGGACTTTAAACCGCTCCTGATTTGTGATTTGGAGGAACCGGTATGCACAAATTAGCTGAAAGTAAATTAATGGCCGGATTTATTTACGGCGATCCCGCAACGGAAGAATATGTCTATCTCCCGGGAAGTGAGGTCGGCACTAATAATCCCGTATTGATTTACGAATGTAAAAAAAAGCGACAGGACATTTCCATAGAAAATGCATTGGAGCTCATCGAAAAACGAAGTCTCCGCCTGATGTCCCACCCGCTTTTCGGACAACGAACTTTATAAAAAAAGACTGCGGCCGTTTTTACCGGAACCGCAGTCTTTTTACTTGAGCATCATGACGGCCATGTGACGGCCTGTGATGCCTCCTGCCTTTCGATAAGAATAAAATAAATCATTTTCACCATACGTACATATATGGCAGTCTTCTATATGGGAAGGTAAAACGCCTGCCTTTATAAGTAATGCACGGTTTGCTCCGGGCAAATCAAAAAAATATTTCCCGTTTCCCTTTTCCAGACAAAGTGTCTGCATTTCCTCCTCTGAAAATAAAAGACGAAAAGCTTGTATCACATCTTCTCCGACCTCAAAACTTTTGAATTGTATCGCCGGCCCTATGGCCGCTTTTATATTTTCCGGCATCGCCCCAAAATTCCGCTGCAAGGCCTGCACTGCCAAACCGCCGATATTTCCTGCGCTTCCCCGCCAGCCTCCATGCGCAAGTGCAATAGAATGCGTCACAGGATCATACAAAAGAAGAGGCACGCAATCGGCAAAATTCATTGTCAGAGGAACGCCCGGTTCATTTGTGTACAGCCCGTCACAATCGGCAATCGCCGTGTCCGGTGATAACGCTCCGCGGCCGCAATCTTTTCTTCCCGCCTGCTCCATACGGACTCCGTGTACCTGTCTGCAGTTGATAAGTTTTGATGCTTCCGCTCCCAGCACATCAAAAAAACGTTTCCTGTTTTCTATCACATGACTTTCATCATCTCCGACAGAAAAACCCATATTCAAACTCGAAAAAGGACCTTCACTCACTCCGCCGGGACGTCCTGATACGGCAGCAATCAAAGGTTCCTTTTCAAAAACGGAAAAAGTAAGAACAGATACATTATTTTTTTGGATAATCTGTGCCATTTTTATGATTTCTCCTTAGAAATGATAAGTTTCTGCATATCTTCAGGCAGCGGTGCCTCAAAATGAAGAGCTTCTCCCGTTTCGGGATGAGTAAACCATACGGAAAAAGCATGAAGTGCCTGCCTGTCTATCAAGCGGGTATCGCCACCGTATAAATCATCTCCCAGTAAAGGATGCCCTGCATGCGAAAGATGTACACGAATTTGATGTGTCCGCCCCGTCAAAAGATGTAACCGAAGGACCGTGAAATCTTCCTTCCGCTCCAGCACCGTAAATTCGGTCTGCGCCGGTTTACCGTCATCTCGGACCATCCATTCCACAATGCTTCCGGGTTTACGGCCGATAGGCTCATCAATAAGTCCCGAAGATTCCCTGATATTTCCTTCTGCCAATGCAATATATTCCCGGTACATCAGGTCATGACTTTTAGAAAGAGCGTGCTGGATTCTCGCCGATTTGGCGACAACTACCACGCCCGTTGTATTTCTGTCCAAGCGATACAGCGGGTGGATACCTGCCTCCGTTTTCACCCTGCGGTAATAACCGGCCACCGCATTCACCAGCGTATCCTGCACACTGCGGCTCGTGGGATGAATCAACATCTGCACCGGCTTATTCACCACAAGAAGAAACGAATCCTCATACAAAATATCAACAGGTCTGTCGGAAGGAATAATATCGGAATTCTCGTCCCATTCACAAACCACAACATTTCCCTTACGAAGAATTACATTGGCATTCCTGTTTTCCACACCGTCAATCGTAACCCTTCCATCCCACTTGATTCGTTTCCAAAGTGAAGCGGAAATCCCCTTATAAGAACGGATACAAGATTTCAATTTCCGCCCATCCTGCGAAACAGGCACAATAAATTCCAAACGCATAGAATCCTCTTTTACATAATCATTCGTACCTTATCATAGCAAGGCGGATAACTTTATTCAATAAAAAAGTCGCCTGAAAAGACAGCTCTTAAAAACTCCGTCCCCTCTTTCGGGGTTCTTTTTTATTCTACAAGAAATTTCGCAGCTTTATCAGAGTGTCGTAATTTATGCGGTTTCCGTCCCCTCTTTCGGGGTTCTTTTTTATTCACGCCGATTACGAAGAGTTCAAAAGACAAGCTGAGTCTTTGAACGTTTCCGTCCCCTCTTTCGGGGTTCTTTTTTATTCATGACCAACGCTATTCAATTTATGAAGTAGAGGGCGGTTTTAGTTTCCGTCCCCTCTTTCGGGGTTCTTTTTTATTCAAGTACAGACGGGTTTCCGTTTGATGTCATTTAGTGCTTTTGTTTCCGTCCCCTCTTTCGGGGATGTTTTTTATTCAATGCAGATATTCGAATGGTATGGGAGAAATCTTCATGAGTTTCCGTCCCCTCTTTCGGGGATATTTTTTATTCTTCTCTCTTGCTGTCGGGGGTAAGACCCTGTTGGATTAAAATGTTTCCGTCCCCTCTTTCGGGGATGTTTTTTATTTACTTATCTAATTTTGATACGTCTAATGTTACTAATATGCAGTTTCCGTCCCCTCTTTCGGGGATGTTTTTTATTTACACATCTGATACCAACACAAAGATTAGTAGACATATGGAAGTTTCCGTCCCCTCTTTCGGGGATGTTTTTTATTTTAGGTATTCTCTGATGTCCTTGATGAATTAAGAGAAATTAGATAGTTTCCGTCCCCTCTTTCGGGGTTCTTTTTTTATTCCTTGCATGTGAAAAGCCTGTTTATTACAAGCTGTCGATGATTTTCTCATTCAGTTGTCCGTAGTCCCAGTGCACGTCTTCCCCGCGGATAAGCTTCGTTATGCGATGCAGGAGATGTAAAATTTGTGCGGACGTAAGCCCTTTATCCATGTTTCCTTGTGTAAATTTTTGTATCTTTATCTCGTCAATATTTGTGATTTCATGAGCCACCAGATTTCTGACTTTTTCTTCTACTTTTCTGAGTTGCAAAAAGGCTTTGGTGATTTCTTGATGTTCTTCATTATTTTTTTCACTGTTTTCACTGTAGTATTGACAGATATAAGTTATGATATTGAAATATAACGGCCCGCTTTTCAGAGTGGTTCCCAATTCACTTTCCAGGAATTGAATCATGTGCGGGTCAAATGTATTCATCTTTTTCCGGTCTATTATGAATCCTTTTGTACTTTGGTATCCGCAGCGGCTGATATCAAGTTCTTTGATTTTATCCAGATATCTCTCGCCTAATTCTTTGAGTACCGGAGAGATTTTCATGATGAATTCCGGTAACTGCTTTTTCTTTTGTCTCAGTTCCATAACCCGGAAAAATTCTTCAAAATCTCCTGCTTTACTGATGAGCGGCGTGTCCCGGTATCGGGAAATGATTTTATTTGCCTTACGCCACATCAGATTTTCTCTGTATACGGCATGACATAGAAGCTTTTCTGCGATTTCCGAAAAGAGTGTCTGATTTTGTCTGATGAGCCGCAGTGCCCCCTCATATTCATAGTTCTGCACCAATGATTTGATTTGCAACTTGAGGCTATGTTTTTTTAGAAGTGCCAAATCAGATATGCTGCATCTGTCAGCTTTGGAGGAATCACTGTCTTCATTCTCCTCAAGCATTAGATCCAGCTCTTCTTTGGTTTTCCAGGGTCCATTGCCGCGGTTCGATTTGTTTTCGGGCGTTGATACCTGGATTGCCTTCGCATCGGGATAGTCGAGGGCGAGAAGTGCCATGACCGCTTTAATTTGCGGCGTACCTGAGGATAAATTGAAGTACCATTCTGTTTCGGGATATCGTTTTCTTGCATTGACATAGGCGTCTTGAAGTGCCGTCAAAGGTTCAAATTGATGGGGATCGGTAATGCCGCTTTTGATAAACTCTATGTCACAGTTCGGATTGACCGAGCGGATACCGGCGGTGTAGCAATTTGTTTCTTCTTCTTTCATTTCCATATCCTTTGTCAGGAATATGATGACCTTATCCATAGGCCCATGATGACGAATGATATGCAGCATCCCTCCGTCGTAGTATCCTCTGACAGGGTCTGTATCTCCCGCAGGGGAAAATAAAATTTTCATGGTGTACCCTCCTTTGTATAGTAAGAAATATCTGTTTTTACGGCTCCCATCCCAAGGGCGGTCTTGATCCCGATGCCTGCATATTCTGAAAAAGCAAGCAGCATACCGGCCATACGGGATACTATGTCATTTTTAAAAAGCCCGGTCCTCAGATTTCCGGAAAAGCCGTAGATACGGCGGCCTTCCAGAGAAAACGGACGGGATTGAAGACGATATCCGGTGATACTCATTCCGTCGGACAATTTGTTTTCTAAATGGCTTTCTCCTAAAGTCATGCTGTCTGAATAGGTATTCCACTTCCGGAGAAGCGTATTAAAAAGAAGAATCGTTTCCGGGAAGATACAATAGGTCCCGTTTTTCTTAAAGGATGTGGTTGTCAGGAAGTTCACGTCTATGTGATGAATCCGGTCAGTTCCTGCCCAAAACTTTTCTTCCAGCGACGAAAAAGATGTTTCTTTTATCACATTAAGCGTTTCCAGACCAATCTCACAACCTTTTTGTTTCAGCCAAAGTTTATTTTTATCCATAATGGGACAGACAATATTTTCAAAACTTTCATCATTCAATGTCGCTATACGCCAAAAGATTTTTTCTTCTTTCTTATGGATCTGCTGTTGTTTTTTATCCATGGAAAATCCGGTTCCGACGATTAGTTCCTGGGAGCGTCCGGTATTGAGACCGTCAATCGGATTAACCGGGACAGCCCTTACCTGAGCATGCAG
>OFML01001837.1_pt1 | contig 10995 bp, 11 predicted proteins | sample 1541831 | NCBI WGS metagenome assembly OFML01 (sample SAMN04209237, study PRJEB22552) | human gut metagenome | biome: gut; material: feces | host: Homo sapiens | place: USA: Oklahoma | reverse complement strand
TGTGCCGCCGTGCTGTGCAGGAAACGCCGGGTGCAGAGCATATTACCGCTCTTTGCACCGACCTGCGGACGTTCTGCAAAAGCGGCCCGGAACAGGGGAAATATGACTTCGCCGCCTGCAATCCACCCTATTTTACCGGCGGATATGTCAGCCCGGATGCCCGCCGCGCCACGGCCCGGCATGACGGCAGCTGCACGATGCAGGATGTTGCCGCCTGTGCGGCCCGTGCCCTGCACGATGGCGGCAAGCTGGCCCTATGCCACCGCCCGGAACAGATGGCGGCGGTGTTTGCCGCGCTCTGCGCCGTTGGGCTGGAGCCCAAGCGGGTGGCTCTGGTGCGCAAGGATGAACACAGCAAACCCTGGCTGTTTTTGGTGGAAGCCCAGAAAGGAAGAAAGCCGGGGATCCGGTGGGAGGAGGACGTTTTAACGGGGAATGGGGTTAGGTACGGGAGATGATAGTTAGGAGTTAGGAAGTAGGAGTTAGGAGTTGGCGGCGGGGCGAAGCTGCGACGCGGGGAAAATGAGGAATTGGATTGGAGACGGGTACAAAATGGGATGGAAAAGGTTCCGGGATGCGCAGTGATTCCCTAAGTTCTAAATGGATAGATATAAAAAACCGCCCGTCACACAAAATGTGACGGGCGGTTGAGTTTTAGGGGTTAGGTATCAGGATCAGCCGAACATGTTGATCAGGATGCCGGCGGCGACAGCGGAACCGATAACACCGGCAACATTGGGACCCATGGCGTGCATGAGCAGGTAGTTGCGGGGGTTGTATTCCTGGCCGACTTTCTGGGAAACACGGGCGGCCATGGGAACAGCGGAAACACCGGCGGAGCCGATCAGCGGGTTAATCTTGCCGTGGGTGACAACGCACATGACCTTGCCCAGCAGAACACCGCCTGCGGTGCCGACACCGAAAGCAACAATGCCCAGAACAATGATCTCAACGGTCTGGATGTTCAGGAAGGTTGCGGCATTGGTGGTGCAGCCAACGCTGAAGCCCAGGAAGATGGTGATGATGTTCATCAGTTCGTTGCCGGCGGTCTTTTTGATACGCTCAACAACGCCGCATTCCTTCATCAGGTTGCCCAGCATCAGGCAGCCAACCAGGATGGCGGCATCGGGCAGGGTGAGGGAAACGATGATGGTAACAATGATCGGGAAGAGGATCTTCTCAGTCTTGGAAACCTTGCGCGGGCTTTCCATCACGATTTGACGCTCTTTTTCGGTGGTCAGAACTTTCATGATGGGCGGCTGGATAACAGGCACCAGCGCCATGTAGCAGTACGCGGCAACCGCGATGGAACCCAGCAGGTGCGGGGCCAGGCGGGTGGTGACGAAGATAGCGGTCGGGCCATCGGCACCGCCGATGATGCCGATGGAAGCGGCTTCCTGGTTGGTGAAGCCCAGGATTTTGGCGCCAACGAAGGTGAAGAAAATGCCCAGCTGTGCGGCAGCGCCCAGCAGCAGGCTGGACGGACGTGCAATCAGCGGCTCAAAGTCGGTCATGGTACCGATGCCAAGGAAAATCAGCGGGGGATAGATACCCAGCTTGACGCCTAAGTAAATATAATCCGCCATACCGCCGGATGTACCCAGCAGTTCCCAGTTGATGTGCTGCGTTTCGTTGATGAAGATGTCCATATGGAAGATGCCGTCCAACGGCAGGTTGGTCATCAGCATGCCGAAGCCGATGGGCAGCAGCAGCAAAGGCTCAAACTGGTGGACAATGGCCAGGTACAGCAGCACGCAGGCCACGCCGATCATGACGGCATACTTCCAGCCGCCCTCGGCAAAGAAAATCTGTGCCCAACCGGAGTTGGCAAAGATCTCAGCGATGTTGGTAAAAATTGCTCCCATTGTTTCGTCCCCCTTTCCATCACATAAACGGCGTGGTGTTCTGGGTAACGCCGGCGTCGCCCCAGGCGCCGCGGCGGGAACCAGTAGCCGTCTTTTTCTGAACGCGGTGAATGCCGCGGATGGTCAGGTTTTCACCCAGAGAGGCAACGGCTGCAGCAATGGCAGCAACGATCTCGCCGGGGATGGAGCCGTCAGCAGCGGGTGCTGCGGGGGCGGCAGGAGCAGCCTTGGCGATGTTCTGTGCGGCCGGTGCAGCGGGCGCTGCAGGGGCGGCAGGTGCCTTGGGGGCGGCTTTGGTGCCATTCTTTTTGTTCTTGATGGCGTCAAAAATCTTGCCTTCCACAGTGATAATGAGGCAAAGCGCAACCAGCATGGCGAACACCAGCGTAATGCTGGTCAGAACCACAGTGCCGTCAGCGGCCTCAAGGGCGAGCAGAGCGATAGAATTGCTCATTGGGCAGTATCCTCCTTTAGCTTGCGGTGCACAGCACCGTTGATTTTCCCCCGTACACGGTACAAAAACCGGGCCGGGCAAATTTTACCCAAGTATGGTTTTATTATAACACAGCGGCTCAATTTTTGGTAGCGGGTTTTGAAAAAATGTGACAAAAATATTGTGAAACCGTGTCTTTACGATGAAAAATGTAAATTTGCGCGCAAAGCACTATGCAGAATAAAGTTGACAGCCGGGCGGAAAATGCAGGTTGCACAAACAAGCGGAAAAACAAAACGGGGAACGCTGTGCAAACTGCACATTTTGACAAAAAATGAAAAGTTCTGCTTGACGGCGGGGCTTGCCGGGGTTACAATGTGGACAAATCAAAACCACGGCAATGGCGCCGGGCAGGTACATCCTGCCCGGCGCTTTTGTTATTTAAGCATCTGGCTTAATGCGGCAAGAAAAAATAGAGGAAGCGCCGTGGTTTGATCTTGAGAGGAGTGGTTTGAATATGTACAACTCATCAACCGTCATCTGGGTGCTGGTTGCGGCATTCCTGGTGTACTTTATGCAAGCAGGCTTTGCTTTGTGCGAAGCTGGCCTGACCCGTGCAAAGAACACCGGCAACATCCTGATGAAAAACATGATGGACTTCTGCATCGGCACACCGTGCTTCTGGCTGGTCGGCTTCGGCATCATGTTTGCAGGTTCCGGCCCGCTCATCGGCGGCTTTGCCCCCTTTATGAGCGGCGACTACAGCGCCATCCTGCCGGAGGGCGTGCCCCTTTGGGTTTATGCCGTGTTCCAGACCGTGTTCTGTGCAACGGCAGCAACCATTGTTTCCGGCTCCATGGCAGAGCGTACCAAGTTCAGCGCTTACTGCTGCTACTCGGCCGCTATCAGCCTGATCGTTTACCCCATCTCCGGCCACTGGATCTGGGGCGGCGGCTGGCTGGCACAGCTGGGCTTCCATGATTTTGCCGGTTCCACCGCCGTTCACTTTGTTGGCGGCGTTACCGCCTGCCTGGGCGCCTGGATGCTTGGCCCCCGTATTGGTAAGTACGGCAAGGACGGCAAGGCCCGCGCAATCCCCGGCCACAACCTGACTGCCATGGCCTTGGGCGTGTTTATCCTGTGGTTCTGCTGGTTCGGGTTCAACGGTGGCTCCACCGTGGCAATGGCAAGCGATGACGCCATGGTTTCCGCTGGTCTGGTCTGCTTCAATACCAACTTGGCCGCTGCGCTGGCTACCGTTGCTGCGCTGATCACCAGCTGGGTACGTTACGGCAAGCCTGATGTTTCCCTTACCTTTAACGGTGCCCTGGCTGGTCTGGTTGCCATTACCGCAGGCTGCGATATGGTTGATCCGTTCGGCGCTGCCATCATCGGCATCGTTGCCGGTGTGTTCTGCATCTTCTCCGTTGAATTCTTTGATAACGTTGTCAAGATTGATGACCCTGTCGGCGCTGTTTCCGTGCACTGTATGAACGGCATGTGGGGCACCATTGCAACCGGCCTGTTCTCCACCAGTGAGGGCCTGCTGTACGGCCATGGCTTCCGTTTCTTTGGCGTTCAGGTTTTGGGCGTTATCTGTGTGGCTGCCTGGGTGCTGGTTTCCATGACCGTCATCTTTACCATCATCAAAAAGACCATCGGCCTGCGTGTGACCGAAAAAGAAGAAATCGACGGCCTGGATATCCACGAGCACGGCCTGGCTTCCGCTTACTCCGGCTTCTCCATCTCTGACCCGACTTACGCTGAGATGAGCGTGAACGAGAACACCGACCTGGGTGAAGACGACATCACCATGGCCAGCGAAGCCAAAATCAATGCCGCCGTCAAGGTCGTCAAGGAAGAACCCCTGCCCGCTGAGCTGGATTCCGGCATGCACAAGGTCGTTATGATCGTGCAGCTGGCCAAGTTTGAAGCTTTGAAAGCTGCCATGAACGCTGTCGGCGTGACCGGCATGACCGTTACCCAGGTTATGGGCTGCGGCCTGCAGAAGGGCAGCGGCGAGAAATACCGTGGTGCTGAGGTCGACGCAACCCTGATTCCCAAGGTCAAGGTTGAAGTTGTTGTCAGCAAGATCCCGGTCGACAAGATCATCGACACCGCCACCAAGGTTCTGTACACCGGCCATATCGGTGATGGCAAGATCTTTGTTTACAATGTGGCCAAGGTGGTCAAGGTCCGCACCGGCGAAGTGAACTACGCCGCTTTGCAGGATGTTGAATAAATATCTACCTATTATATAGGCAGTTGGCAAGCAGCTGCCTGTATCGGGTGACGAAAGCCTTCAATATCTTCCCATAATAGAAAAGTCCGGCGCTCTGTATGTGCAGCAGAGCGCCGGACTTTTTGCTATGTCTATTATGATTTGTGTTTCAGCATTTGTACCTTGAAGGCAATGATTTTATTGCCGTACTTGCTGGTGAAAATGGCACCGACGATCAGCATACCCAGCCCGATGCCCAGGCAGGCACCTTGGATGGCCTGCAGCACGGGCGAACCGGAAAAATCAAAGTGGTCCATGACCAGGTAGATCAGGACGGTGGCAATCGAGATCAGGTACATGTAATGGAACCGGTGGGTCACTTTTTCCATCACGTCATTGCTGTAGTCCGCAACCTTGCGGGCGGTCTCTTCGGTGGCACTTTTGGTTTCGGGGGTGTTCATAGCATCAGGCTTCCTTTTTCCGTCTAACAGTTCACGCAGCTCCACGCCGTAAAAATCGGCAAGCTGAATGAGGGTGGGGAGGTCGGGCAGGTTGACACCGTTTTCCCAGCGGGAAACACTGCGGTTGGTCACGCACATGATTTCAGCCAGGTTTTCCTGGGTGAGCTGGCGCTCCTGGCGGAGCTGCTTCAAGAAAGTACCGATTTTCTGTTGATCCATTGGATTCATCCTCCCTATAGCTGCATGATACCACAGCCGAAGCAAAAAACACCACGACACAGTGCGGGAACCGGGGCAAAAATGGCCGGATATGGGGTGTCGGGTTGGGAAGAGTATAGCATAAATGGGAGAAAGATTGAAGTTAGGAGGGAAAACAGTTAGGAGTTAGGAGTTGAATGAGGAATTAGTAATTAGGAATTATGAGGCGGGGCGGGGTGGGAAATAGATAAAAAAGAACCCGGCGTGGGGCCGGGCGGGATTAGACGTTGAGTTTGACGGTGTGCTTATAGACGAAGGCGGCGGCGAGGGCACTGAGAAGCTCGGTGACCCAGAAAGCGTGCCACACGCCGACGGGGCCAAACATGCGGCAGAGAATCCACGCAGCGGGGATCATGATGATGATGTAGCGGCACAGCGAGATGATGAGGGACTGGGTGCCCTTGCCCAGTGCTTCCAGCGAGCCGGAGGCCGTGACCGAGAGGGTGGATACCAGGAAGCCCGCGCTGATGATGCGCAAAGCAACCTGACCGGCGGCGATGGTATCGGCGTTGGTGGTGAACATGCCGATCAAAGCGGGGCTGCCCACCAGGCAGATGATGGTGCCGGCGGCCATGATGGCGGCGTTCATACCCATGGCAAGGTTATAGATCTTTTTCACACGGCCATGCTCCCCGGCGCCGTAATTATAGCTGATGAGGGGGCGCATGCCCTGCACAATGCCGCCCGCGGGCAGGTACAGGAAGGTTTGCAGCTTATAATAAATACCCAGAATGACCACATACCCCTGCGAGTAAGCGGCCAGCAGAGAGTTGAGGAAAGAAACCAACACCGAGGGCAGCGCCAGGTTGAGAATGGCGGGAACGCCGATGGAGTAAAGCTTGGCATCCAACCGCCAGTCCGGCTTGATGCAGCTGAGCCGCAGCTGCACGGGAAAACGGTGGGTGCAGTAAATAATAAGGTAGACGCTTAAGGTGACGCACTGTCCGATGCCGGTTGCCAGCGCCGCGCCGGAGATACCCAGCATGGGAAAAGGCCCAAGGCCGAAGATGAGCACGGGGTCCAGAATGATGTTGGTGATGGAACCGCACAGCAGGGCGGCCATCGTTTCGTTCATGCGGCCAACGGCCTGGAACAGCTTTTCAAAGCAAAGTTCCGCCATGATGACCGGGGCAAAGAAGAACGCAATACTGGAATACCGCACGCCGAGGGCAATGACGGCTTCATCGCCAGTGAAAAGCCGCAGAAAGCCGGGCATCATGGCGATGCAGACAACGGCAGCAATCAGGCCGTGCAGGATGGAAAAGACCAGGCCGTGGGTGGCGGCAGTATCGGCACGGCAGCGGTCCCCCGCGCCGGAATACAGCGCGATCAGGGCGTTGATGCCGACGCCGAAGCCAATGGCAATGGCGTTGATCATGTTCTGCACCGGGTACACCAGCGAAAGCGCCGTCATGGCCTGCTCACTGATCTGGGCAACAAAAAAACTGTCCACAATGTTGTACAGCGCGTTCACTGTCATGGAAAGCACCATGGGCAGCGCCATGGAAACCAGCAGCGGGAAAATAGGCCGCTCTTTCATAAAAGTATCGTTCACGGGTAAAGCATAGCTCCTTTTTAGTTGGAATGCAGTGGAAATGGCGGGCAAAAACGGCACAAAAAAACCACACAACCACGCGTTAGCGCGGTTATGTGGCGAAAAGTAGCAGTGCTGTAAAAATCCACACCGGGTTTTAGTAGGTATAGAATAGCATACACGGTGCGGGGTGTCAAGGGGCGAGACGAAATGTTTTTGCGCCAGGGGCTTTGCAGGCGGGCGGGGGCGTGGTATAATATGTTCCCACATTATTATATTATAGGAGTGAAAAACGATGAGCAACACCGCACTGCATACCGATAAAGCCCCCGCCGCCATCGGCCCGTATTCCCAGGGCATCCAGGCAGGCAACACCATTTACGTTTCCGGCCAGATCCCCATTGACCCGGCTACCGGCGAATTTGCCGGGCAGGACATCAAGACCCAGACGCGCCAGAGCCTGACCAATATTTCCAACATTCTGGCCGCTGCAGGCGCAAGCATGGCTGATGTGGTAAAAACCACGGTGCTGCTGAACGATATTGCAGACTTTGCCGCCATGAACGAGGTGTACGCTGAGTTCTTTACCGAGCCGTACCCCGCCCGCGCCGCTTTCCAGGCAGCAGGCATCCCCAAAGGCGCACTGGTAGAGATCGAGTGCGTGGCCGTGAAGGGCTGATAACGAACCCGAAGCGACAAAATGCGCCCCTGCGAAAAAAACTGTAGGGAAATTTACGCTTTTGTATTGACAACAGCGTTTGTGCTGTGGTATAGTATTTGAGGTAAAAAAAGCAGCGTCCGGCAGTGTGCCGTCGTTCACCTTGCGGGCCAAAGGGCTCCGGGTCATACAAAGATCACGCAATGATTGCGTGCCAACTTCGTATTCAGGCGGCTGCTTTTAGGGGCAGCCGCTTTTTCATTTCAATCTTTCAAGACTTGTAACGGAGGTGTATTCCAATCGCGAGCAACAGCAATTCCAAGGAACTGGAAATCAATGAGCAGATCCGTGATAAGGAAGTCCGCCTGATTGGCGCGGACGGCCAGCAGAAGGGCGTTATGAGCCCCCGCGATGCGCTGAAAATGGCGCAGGCGCTGGATCTGGACCTGGTCAAGGTGGCTCCCCAGGCCAAGCCCCCTGTCTGCAAAATTCTCGATTACGGCAAGTACCGTTTTGAGATGCAGAAAAAGGAAAAGGAAGCCAAGAAAAACCAGAAAGTGATCGAGCTGAAGGAGATCCGCCTTTCGCTCAACATTGATACCAACGACTTTAACACCAAGGTCAACCAGGCCGCAAAGTTCTTGCAGCAGGGCCACAAGGTAAAGGTTTCCATCCGGTTCCGCGGCCGCGAAATGGCGCACACCAGTCTGGGTATTGATGTGGAGCAGCGCTTTGCACAGGCGCTGGAAGGCAAGGCTGTGGTTGATAAGCAGCCTAAGCTGGAAGGCCGCAGCATGATGATGTTCCTGTCCCCCAGCCCGACCAAGTAAATACTCTATCTTACGGAGGAAAAGAAAATGGCTAAAATGAAACTTAAGACCTGCTCCGGTGCCAAAAAGCGCTTTAAGATGACTGCTTCCGGCAAGATCAAGCGCAACGCTTCCAAGCGCCGTCACATCCTGACCAAGAAGACCACCAAGCTCACCCGCGGCCTGCGTATGCCCAAGTACGTTGACAAGACCAACGAGGCTACTGTCCGCAAGATGATGCCCTACGGCGGCTGATTCGGCTGAATCATTTTCTGACTTGACTTAATGTGACTGTGTAAAAGGAGATATTACCATGGCTCGTATTAAAGGCGCAACCATGACGCATAAGCGTCGCACCAAAACTTTGAAGCTGGCTAAGGGCTACTACGGCTCCAAGAGCAAGCATTTCCGTATGGCCAAACAGGCTGTGATGAAGTCTGGCAACTATGCTTTCGTTGGTCGTAAGCAGAAGAAGCGCCAGTTCCGCAACCTGTGGATCACCCGCATCAACAACGCTGTTCGTGCCCAGGGCATGAACTACTCCACCTTCATGAACGGCCTGAAGAAGTCCGGCATCGAGCTGAACCGCAAGATGCTGAGCGAGATGGCCATCCACGATCCCGCTAGCTTCAACGCTCTGGTCGAGACCGCCAAGAAGGCGCTGTAAGAATCAGCTTTTTCAAAGACGCATGCGCCGCGCGCGCGTGCGTCATTTTGTTTATATGGAGATCATACGGGGGTACCAGATGGAAACCATCACCAGCCGCGAAAACGCCAAAATCAAATATGCCTGCCGCCTGCGGGAAGAAGAAAAGCTCCGCACGGCGGATGGCCTGTTTTTTGCTGAGGGCCCCAAGCTCTGTCTGGAGCTGGCCCGCGGCTGTACCCTGCAAACCCTGTATGCCACCGAGAAGGCCCTGGCCCATACCCCAGAACTGGAAGCCTTTGCGGGCAAAACTGTGCTGGTAACAGAGCCGGTGGCACAAAAGCTTTCCGGAACCAAAACCAGCCAGGATGTGTTCGGCGTGTTTGAACACCCTGGCTGGCAGGCGGCAGATATTTTAACAAAGGGACGCCGTATTCTGGCACTGGAAGCGGTGCAGGACCCCGGCAATGTGGGCACCCTGCTGCGCAGCGCGGCGGCCTTTGGCTTTGACGGTGTGCTGCTCTCCAAGGGGTGCGCGGCACCCTTTGCCCCCAAAACACTGCGGGCATCCATGGGGGCAGCCGGGCGGCTGCCGGTGGCCCCGGTGCAGGATCTGCCGCAGGCATTGCAGCAGCTGCGCGCACGCGGCGTGGTCTGCCTGGCTGCGGCGCTCTACCATTCCCGCCCGCTGGATGAAGCCCCGCAGAGCTACCCGGACGGCCTGTGCACCGTGATCGGCAGTGAGGGACAGGGCTTGACGGACGCTGCCGTGCAGGCCTGCGATATGGCGGTGCGCATCCCGATGACGGACCTGGTGGAAAGCCTGAACGCCGGGGTTGCAGGCAGTGTCTTGCTTTGGCACTTCAGAGGTGTATAATAAGGTATGGACAGCACACTGTATTGGCTGTGGCTGGCCGAAGCACTTGGGTCCGGCTGCCGCCTGGCGGGCAGACTTCTGGAAGAATACCCGGACCCGGCCGAACTGTATGGCCAGGTAAAAGCGGGCTGGAACCCGCCGGAATACCTGAGCACAAAAGCCCGCGAATTTATGCAGGCGGTGGCCCCGGCCCAGATGGTGGGGCTGAAAAAGCGCTGCGATGATTTGAATATTTTTATCCTGACACCGGACGGCGCCGATTACCCCCAGCGGCTGCGGGACCTGCCCGACCTGCCGTTGGTGCTGTACGGCACCGGAAACCCTGCCTGCCTGAACGGGCGGCGGTATGTGGGCATGGTGGGCACCCGCCGCCCCACAAAGTATGGGCTTTCCGCCTGCCGGGATCTTTCGCTGACAATGGCGGAGCGGGGTGTGGTGATCGTAAGCGGGCTGGCCGAAGGGCTGGACGGCGCAGGCCACCGCGCGGCGGTGGAAGCCGGGCAGCAGACCGTTGCTTTTTTGGGCACGGCCATCAACAAGACCTTCCCAGCGGTGAACGTGACCCTGCGCGCGGAGCTGGAAGCTCTGGGAGGTGCCGTGCTGAGCGAATACCCGCCGGATTATACGGGCAAAATGACAGGGACCTTTTTGGCCCGCAACCGGCTGATTGCCGGTTTAAGCGAAGCCCTCTGCGTGGCGGAAGCCCGCACCCGCAGCGGAACGCTGAACACGGTGAGCCATGCCGAAGAGTACGGCAGGCCGGTGTTTGCGGTACCCGGCAGCATTTACAGCCCCACCAGCGAGGGCACCAATGAACTGCTGCGTACCGGCCGCGCCCGCGCCCTGTGCACGGCGGATGATGTGCTGGATACCCTGCACATTGCACCCGGCGGCGCCGAGCTGGTGCAGGAGGGGGTTATGCTGGATGAGCTGACCCCCAACGCCCGCACCGTACTGGCAGAACTGGGCCCTAAAGCGCAGACGGCAGATGATTTGGCCGCCGCAACGGGGCTTGCTGTGCAGGCTGTTCTGGCGGCGCTCATGGAGCTGGAATTTGCCGGCGCCGCCGTGGATAACGGCGGGGGCCGGTATACCGCGGCATAAGGGCAAGCGGCCCCAGCCGCAGCGGGCGGATGTGGCCCGCATGTATGGTGACATTACGGAAAGTATCCGATTAAGATAGGGCAATACCGCATAATTCTAAGTGCCGATACGGCGAGCGAGGTGCGGCAG
>OFML01001836.1_pt1 | contig 10999 bp, 9 predicted proteins | sample 1541831 | NCBI WGS metagenome assembly OFML01 (sample SAMN04209237, study PRJEB22552) | human gut metagenome | biome: gut; material: feces | host: Homo sapiens | place: USA: Oklahoma | reverse complement strand
CCGACACAATGCGCAAGTGCCGGATAGGAACGGCAAAATTTTTTACACTTCTATTACTTCTTTATCGCACATCAGTAAAAAGCCAGGGTATGAAACAGTTGATGGCTGGCGGCGGTGTCGCCCTCATCGGCATCACCCTTGTACCTCTGCTCTCCGGCCTGTTCGGTTGATCGTCTGGCGGTGATCGCTTATGGGCGGCATACTCGACAAACTCGATGAATGGCTCCGAGGGCTGCTCATCGAGGGAATCACGGGAAACCTGTCGGGCATGTTCGATACGGTCAATACCAAAGTAGGCGAGATCGCCGGTGAAGTGGGACAGACGCCGCTGGCATGGAATAGCGGCGTCTTTTCTATGATCCGAAACCTCTCTGAAACGGTGATCGTTCCAATCGCCGGGGTTATCCTGACATTCGTAATGTGTTATGAGCTGATCCAGCTTGTGACAGAGAAAAACAATCTGCACGATGTAGATACCTGGATGTTCTTCAAGTGGATTTTCAAGACCTTCTGTGCCGTTCTCATTGTGACGAACACATGGAATATCGTCATGGGTATCTTCGATGTCGGGCAAAGCGTTGTGAACAGCAGCGCTGGTGTCATCATCGGGAATACCTCCATTGATATCGGCAGCGTCATCACGGATATGGAGGCGCAGCTTGAAGCCCTGGGTACGGGAGAACTGTTCGGGCTGTGGTTCCAGTCCCTTTTCGTGGGGCTTACCATGAATGCCCTTTCCATCTGTATCATGCTTGTCATTTACGGCCGCATGATCGAGGTGTATTTGACGACTTCCGTTGGACCGATTCCGCTTGCCACTATGACAAACCGGGATTGGAGCCATACAGGACAGAACTACTTGAAATCCCTGTTTGCATTGGCATTCCAGGCATTTCTAATCATGGTGTGCGTGGGAATCTACTCTGTTTTGGTACAGAGTATCGCCACGGACGGAAATATCTCAGGCGCGATATGGGCCTGCATGGGCTACACGGTCCTGCTGTGCTTCGCCCTGTTCAAGACCGGCAGCCTCTCTAAGAGCCTGTTCGGAGCGCATTAAGGAGGCTTGATAAATTGGCGTATGTAACCATTCCAAAGGATTTGACGAAAGTAAAATCCAAAGTGCTGTTTGGGCTTACCAAACGGCAGCTTATATGTTTCGGAGCGGCGGCACTCATCGGAGTACCGCTTTTCTTTTTGCTCAGACGCACGGCCAGCAACAGTGCCGCCGCGTTCTGCATGATTATCGTCATGCTCCCGTTCTTTCTACTTGCCATGTATGAGCGGCATGGTCAACCCCTGGAGGTGGTGGCCGGACAGGTCATCCGCTGTATGTTCCTGCGGACGAAGGAACGGCCTTACCAGACAAACAATTTCTACGCAGCCCTGGAGCGGCAGGCCCAGGCGGAAAAGGAGGTGAAAGCCATTGTTCAGAAAGCGAAAGCCAGAGCCGCAGGCACGGCAGGCGGCAAAACCCACGGTAAAGCTAACCGCTGCGGAAAAGCGTGAGATCAGCCGTATCCTGGAAACCGCCAGAGGTGACGGCAAGGTACATTCCGCACAGGATACCTTACCGTTCCGCCAGATGTACCCGGACGGCCTGTGCAAGCTGGACGATCACACCTGGTCGAAGTGTATCGAGTTCGAGGATGTGAATTATCAGCTTGCGAAACCTGACGATCAGACGGCGATTTTTGAAGCCCTCTGCGATATGTATAACGCCCATGACGCTTCTATCGGGATGCAGCTCTCCCTTGTGAGCCGCCGCATGAACCGGGAGGATTTTGTAAAGCGTATCGAGATCGCGGCGCAGGGAGATCACTTCGACCATATCCGTGAGCTTTACACGCAAATGCTCCGCAAGCAGCTTGAACGGGGCAACAACGGTCTTATCAAAACAAAGTATCTGACCCTCACCATCGAGGCACGGGACAGTAAAACCGCACGGGCACGATTTTCCCGGATCGTCATGGACGCCCTTAACCATTTCAAGGTCATGGGTGCTTTGGCAAAGGAACTTGGCGGCAAGGAGTGGCTGGAAATGCTCCACGGCATCCTGCACCCGGACGGGGAACGGTTTGCCTTTGAATGGAGCTGGCTTGCCCCTTCCGGCCTGTCGGTCCAGGATTTTATCGCACCTTCTTCTTTCCGCTTCGGTGAAGCAAGGAAGTTCACGATGGCGGATAAATTCTGTGCCGTGTCCTTTCTGCAGATCAGCGCACCGGAAATGGATGACCGTATGCTCACCGAACTGCTGGATACGGACAGCGGGCTGCTTGTCAGCCTCCATATCCGCAGTATGGATCAGAACGAGGCAATCAAAACGGTCAAGCGGAAGATCACCGACATTGACAGCATGAAGATCGACGCACAGAAAAAGGCAGTGCGGGAAGGTTTCGATATGGATATCATCCCCACCGATCTTGCCACCTACGCAGGCGAGGCAAAGAACATCCTCCGTGACCTGCAAAGCAGAAATGAGCGAATGTTCCTGATGACCTTCCTGGTGGTGAACTTTGCGGACAGCGGGCAAAAGCTGGAGAATGACCTGCTCCGTGCGGCAAGCGTGGCGCAGAAATATAACTGCTCCCTGGTGCGGCTGGACTTTCAGCAGGAGGACGGCTTCGTGTCGGCTCTGCCCCTGGGTGTCAACCGCATTAAGATACAGCGCGGGCTTACCACTTCGGCGGTGGCGGTGTTCGTTCCCTTCACCACACAGGAGATTTTCCACGGCGGCGAAGCTCTTTACTACGGGCTCAATGCCACTTCCGGCAATATGATCCTTGCTGACCGCAAAAAGCTGAAAACGCCCAACGGCATGATCTTAGGTACGCCCGGCAGCGGCAAGAGTTTTTCCGCAAAGCGTTCCATCGTGGGTGTGTTCCTGAATACAAAGGACGATATCTTGATCTGCGACCCGGAGGCTGAATATTTTCCGTTGGTGAACCGTCTGGAAGGACAGGTCATCAAAATCTCACCTACCAGCACGCAGTATGTGAATCCTATGGATATCAACCTCAATTATAGCGAGGACGATAACCCGCTGGCGCTGAAATCCGACTTTATCCTGTCATTCTGCGAACTGGCGGCAGGCGGACGGAACGGTCTGGAGCCGGTGGAGAAAACGGTCATTGACCGTGCTGTGCGGATCGTGTACCGCCCCTATATTGCAGACCCCCGCCCGGAGAATATGCCGCTGCTGGAAGATTTGTATGACGAGATCAAACGGCAGCCGGAGCCGGAGGCACAGCGGATCGCGGCGGCACTGGAACTGTATGTGCATGGCAGCCTGAATGTTTTTAACCACCGTACCAACGTGGATATCAACAACCGCATTGTCTGCTTCGATATCAAGGAGCTGGGAAAGCAGCTCAAAAGCCTGGGTATGCTGGTGATCCAGGACCAGGTATGGAACCGTGTTTCCCAAAACCGGGATCAGGGTAAATCCACCTGGTACTTCGTGGACGAGTTCCACCTTCTGCTGCGCGGCGAGGTCGGTACCTGGAGCGTGGAGATTTGGAAACGCTTTCGCAAATGGGGCGGTATCCCCACGGGGATCACGCAGAACATTAAGGACCTGCTTTCCTCCCCGGAGATCGAGAACATCTTTGAAAACAGCGATTTTGTGTACCTTCTGAACCAGGCCAGCGGAGACAGGAAAATCCTCTGCGAGCGCCTGAATATCTCCAACCAGCAGGCGGCGCATATCAGCAACGCAGGCCCCGGCGAGGGGCTGATCTTCTTCGGCAATGTGATCCTGCCTTTTGTGGATGACTTCCCGAAGGACAACGAGCTTTACAGCATTATGACAACAAAACTTGGTGAAACCGGGAAAGGAGAAAACGAACATGAATGATCCCCGCTATTTGCATACAGAAGAAAAACAGGAAGGTGAAACCTTCTTTGATGTGATGAACCGGCTGATCGCCAGAAACAAGGCGGTCACGGCGGATATGGAGGCGGTCCTTGCGGAGCTGGAAAGTGAGATCGAACCGTTCCGCGCGCCGAAGGACCATGAATAAACTGACCCATGTGAGCCTGTTTTCCGGCATTGGCGGTCTGGACCTGGCGGCGGAGGCTGCCGGGTTTGAAACCGTCTGCCAGTGTGAGTGGGCGGATTTTCCGCACTCCGTCCTCTCCGCACGATGGCCGGATGTTCCCAGGTTCCGGGATATTACTACTTTCACGAAGGAGGCGTTTTTTGAAAAAACAGGACTTGAAACAGTTACCGTTATCTCAGGCGGCTTTCCCTGTCAGCCCTTCTCCACCGCCGGAAAACGGAAGGGCTTTGCGGATGAACGCTACCTGTGGCCGGAAATGTGCCGCGTTATTACCGAGCTGCGGCCCCGTTGGGTGCTTGGGGAAAATGTTGCTGGCTTCATCAATATGGGGCTCGACAAAACGATCTTTGACCTGGCAAAAGCGGGATACGCTGTTCTCCCATTCGTATTTCCGGCTTGCGGCGTCGGCGCATGGCATGAGCGCCAGCGAACTTTTATCGTCGCGGCTGATGTTTCCCACACCCCTTGCCTCCGACAACAACACCGCCAGGGACGCGGCAAGCCTGGATGTGTTCCTGTCGGACAATGGGATATTCCGCAAGAGGAACCGAAACGGGGCGATCTGGAGCCTCAGCCTGTCGGCGGCGGTATTCTATCTGACCCCGGTGGCGTCGGACGGTTTCCGCTCAACCTTGAAGCCGTCGGCCTTCGATCCGGCGAAGAAGGACGGGAACCTATCGGCGCAGATCATCTCTCAGGAACAGCCGGTGTCCGAAACGGCAGCACTGAACCCGGATTGGGTGGAATGGCTCATGGGCTTCCCGAAAGGATGGACGGACGTATCCTCTGGGCCGCCGAGCCAGAAGGAATCCCCCGCATGACCGAGCGCATGGATGACCGGGCACTGCGGCTGAAAACATTGGGAAATGCGGTCTGCCCGCCCCAGGCCTATCCCATTTTCCGCTATATCGCCATGATCGAGAATGGCACCTGCGGCGACTTTTGCCCTTATGGAAAGGAAGGTGACTGCCTATGAGGGAACTGAAAGCGACCGATAAGATCACGCAGAAAATGACCCGTGACGGTGCGGTATCGGAAAACCTTGCCACGGGAGAGGTGGAACATATCAGCAGCTGGGAGCCGGAAACGGAACTGTCCGCTTCTTCGGAAGAATCCGCTGGCGCTGCGGCTGATCTTGCCCTGCGTGCGGCGGAACACCATGAGAAGAAAAGCGCACGAAAGGCTGAAAAGGCTGATACCCAGGCGGTGCGGGATGGTTCTGCCGCAAGGCGGCGCCCGTCCTCCCGCCTGCAATTTACCGAGGAAGAACGTGCCGATCCCGCACTTGGAAAGTACATCGACCGTTCCGACCGTGCGGCGGACAGGCTGGACGCGGCAAAGGCCGCTATCCCCACAAAGAAAGTTCTCCGTACCGAGCGTGTTTTTGACGAGACAGCCGGAAAAGGCAAAACGCAGCTTCACTTTGAAGAAGTGGAGAAACGCCCCAATGGACGCCTGCGGCACAATCCGCTTTCTCGGCCGGTCCATGAGATCGTCCATGCCGCCCATGCGAAGGTACATGAGGTGGAACAGGAAAATGTGGGTGTTGAGGCCGGACACAAGGGCGAGGTGCTGACGGAACGCGGGCTTGTCTACGGAAAAGGCAAAGTCCGTGCCGCCGTCCACCATCACCGCACAAAGCCCTGGCGTGACGCGGCGAAGGCAGAGCAGGTTTCTTTTAAGGCAAACACCGACTACCTTTACCAAAAGGCACTGCATGATGATCCTGCATTGGCGGCTTCTAACCCGGTATCCCGCTTTCTGCAGAAACAGCGGATCAAGCGGAACTATGCAAAGGAGCTGCGACAGGCAGAGAAAACCGCAAAGAACACAGCGGCCACGGCGAAAAGCGCGGCACAGAAAGCAAAGGACGCCTTCAAGGAAACTTTCCTCTACATCAAGCACCATAGCCGGGCGGTGCTGCTGGTGATCGGCATTGGTACCTGTGTTGCCCTGCTGTTTGGCGGGATATCTTCCTGTTCCATGATGGCGGGCTCCGGCGTGGGCGGTGTATTCACTTCCTCTTATCTCTCCGAGGACACGGATATGCTGGCTGCGGAGGCGGCCTACTGCGAATTGGAACAGGAGCTTCAATATGAGCTGGACCACTATGAGGCTCTGCACCCCGGATATGACGAATACCGTTTTAATCTGGACGAGATCGAGCATGACCCTTATGTGCTGATCTCCATTCTCACGGCGTTCCATGAAGGGGTGTTCACCATCGACGAGGTTCAGGCGGAATTGCAAATGCTCTTTGAAAAGCAGTACATCCTGACGCAGACCGTGGAAGTGGAGGTGCGCTATCGGACGGAGACACGGACAGACAGCGAAGGAAACGACTATGACGTGGAAGTGCCATACAACTACTATATCTGCAAGGTGAAGCTGGAAAACTTCGACCTATCCCATGTGCCGGTCTACATCATGGACGAAGAAACGCTTTCCCTGTATGCGGTCTATATGGCAACGCTGGGGAACCGGGAAGATTTGTTCCCAGGCTCCGGCTATGTAGACAAGTACACCAAACCACCCACCACCTATGATATTCCGCCTTCCGCACTGGAAAATGAAACCTTTGCAGCGCTCATTACCGAGGCGGAGAAGTACATCGGCTATCCCTATGTCTGGGGCGGCAGCAATCCGAACACTTCTTTTGATTGCTCCGGCTTCGTGTCCTGGGTGCTGACGCAAAGCGGCGTCTGCAATACGGGCAGGCTGGGAGCCCAGGGGCTCTACAATATTTCCACCCCGGTATCCTCTGCCAACGCAAGACCTGGCGACCTGATCTTTTTCGTCGGCACTTACGATACACCGGGCGTTTCCCATGTGGGTATCTATGTGGGCGGTGGAAAAATGCTGCACTGCGGCGACCCCATCCAGTATGCAGATATCAACACAAACTACTGGCAATCTCACTTTTACGCTTTTGGGCGACCGCCCTACAACTAAAAAACGATATGGAGGTAATTTGATTTATGGCAACGACACAAAAGATCCGCAATGACATTGCGAAAACCAAAGAAAAGATTGCGGAGCAGCAGAAACGCCTTCGTGCGCTGGAGGCCCAGCTTGCGGAGGAAGAAAATCTGGAAATCGTCCGCATGGTGAAAGCCGTGAAGATGGATAACAAGGAACTGACCGCCTTCCTGAAAGCCTATGCCAGCGGTATGATCTCCCTGCCGGAAGGTATGCTGCAGGAGGGCAACACCGAGAATGAGGAAACGGAGGGATACGAGGATGAAGCATAACTTTATGACAAAAATGGTATCGGCTCTTTTGGCGGTGGTGCTCAGCACTGCCGCTTTTTCTATCACCGCCTTTGCCAGCGGCGGCGAGGAAACCACGGAGTCCGTGGCTGAACAGGAAACGGTCGGGGATGTCTCTGATCTGCTTTCCGCTCTGGCAGGCAGCCAGGTCACGGTATCCGTCACCGAGGACGGTATCCAGTTCAGTTCCGGTGAAAATGACTCCGGGCAGACCGGCACCGTCACCACGGGCGGCGGCAATCTGAATGTCCGCACGGGTGCGGGAATGGATTATACCGCCTTCACCCAGCTTCCCAATGGAACGACCGTGAAGGTGATCGGCACGGACGGCGACTGGCTGAAGGTCATCCTGCCGGAAAAGGTCGGCTATGTCTATTCCGGCTACATGACGGTAAGTGACGGCGAGGCTGGCTCCGGGGAAGGTCCTTTCTCTCTGGACGCGGAAACGCTGGAAAATCTGCTGGGGATGCTGGGCGGCGGTCTGAATGGCGGTGCCGCCCTGACGCCGGACGGGAACCTTTCGCTGATCGACGATATCGGCAGCCCTGCCACCAGTGGCAAGCAGTTTATCACAGTGGAAACGAAGAACGGCAATGTGTTCTATCTCATTATCGACCGTGACGACGAGGGCGAGGAAACCGTGCATTTTCTGAATCAGGTGGATGAAGCCGACCTCATGGCACTCACGGAGGATGGAGAAAAGGCGGAAACACCTATTGTCTGCACCTGTACGGAAAAGTGCCAGGCCGGAGCGGTCAACACTGCTTGCCAGGTCTGCGTAAAAAACCTCAGTGAATGTGTTGGCACAGAACAGAAAGCTGCGGAGCCCACCGAGCCGGAGAATCCGAAGCCTGAAAAGAAAAGCAATACCGGGGCGATCCTGGCGGTGCTGCTGATCCTTGCAGCCGGAGGCGGCGCGGCGGTCTATTTCCTGGTGCTGAAACCGAAGCAGGGCAAGAAAGTTCCCACTGATCTGGATGATTTCGACCTGGAGGATGAAGAAGAATACCTGACCGAGGATGAGGAAATATCCCAGAAAGAATAACACAAGCCCACCGCTTTTGACGGTGGGCTTTGAGATGGTTACTTTGGTTGGACGAGAGTAATATCATTTGCATCCATAGAATCTTTTACATAAAGCCTTGGGGTGCTATCTTCTGGGATACCTTCCAACATGAGCTGGGCAAGTGCTTGATTAAACGAAGTTTGCAATGAGCGACCAAAGCCAATGGATGAATATAGCTGAGATGCAAATACACATGCCGCTTCATCGCCTATGGAAGTTGACATTCCTATTGCGGAGTCAATATGTTCAACAACACTCTCGGCTTGAGGCTCTGAAAAGCAAGCATTAAAAACAACAAGCCTAATAGTGTCTGACGCAGTTGCCATTGAGATTGCTTCTTTGCTAACCAGTTTAGCACTACCATCTGGATTTAGTAAAACAAGATCACCGTCGGTCGTTCCATGGCCGCTAAAATGAACAATAGTGGGATTTGTTTCATTGATTGCTTGCAGTATATCACCAGCGCGAGTAGCCCATCTACTTTCAAAGCGGATAGAATCGCGGTAATCGGCCATACGAATTTTTTGCTGGATAGATCGTGCTTCTTCATCAAGTTGCAAGGAAGTTGTTCCTATAGGATTAGCAGCAAGGAATAAAACGGTTATGACTTCTGGTACAGTCTGTAATTGCTCAATATCTTGTTGCATCTGTCTTTGTATCCTTTCGTTTTCTCGGAGCCGCTGTTCCAACTGCCGTGCTTGGCGATTAGCCTCCTGCATACGTTTTTTATCTTCGGCTTCTTGTTTCTTTTGAACTCGAGCTTCTTCGCTCCGGTAGTTTTTTTCGGCTGTGGCTACCTCTTTTTCCTTGGCGGCTATCTTCTTTTGAATGTCACCAATCTTTTTTTGTACATCGGCGATTGACTTTGTAGCGCGATCAATGTCGCCGAGACGAGATTTTATTGTAGATTGATTTTTTGTTCTGCTTATTGCACTTTTAGCGGATATGATTTTACTTTGCAGCGGCGCTAACTTCGCTTGCTCTTTTGCTAAGTTCTGGCTCAGTTTTGTTAGCTCTTCTTTTTTTCGCAAAAGAGTATTGCGATAGTTATCAAGTTGGGACATTTAATCACCCTTTTCTCTTAGAATAATTAAATTATATCACAAAATGACAGCAAATCAATGTTAGGAGGAATCGAATGAGTAAACTGATTATCGCAGAAAAACCGAGTGTGGCAAAATCTATCGCGTCGGCCTTGGGTGCTTCATCCAGGGTCGATGGCTTTTATGAGGGCAGCGGCCTTCTTGTGTCCTGGTGTGTGGGGCACTTGGTATCCCCGATGGATGCGGGCGGCTATGACGAGCGTTTCAAGAAATGGCGTTATGACGATCTTCCCATTCTGCCGGAGCCGTTCCGCTATGTGCTGGCACCGGGCAAGGAGGATGCTTTTGAAAATCTCCGTGCCCTGATGGACCGCCCCGATGTGGATACCGTTGTCAATGCCTGTGACGCCGGGCGTGAAGGGGAACTGATCTTCCGTCTGATGTATGAAATGGCTGGTTGCCGCAAGCCGGTCCTCCGTCTCTGGATTTCCTCGATGGAGGACAGCGCTATCCGGGAGGGCTTTTCTGACCTGCGCCCCGGCGCCGATTATGAAGCCCTGTATCAATCTGCCCTCTGCCGCCAGAAAGCGGATTGGCTGGTGGGGATCAATGCTACGCGACTTTTCTCCGTTCTCTATCACCGAACTCTGAATGTGGGGCGTGTGCAGACGCCGACCCTTGCCATGCTCGCTGAGCGTGACGCGAAGATCACGCTGTTCCACAAAGAAAAGTATCATCTGTTGCGTCTGACGCTGGACGGAACCGAAGCGGTGTCGGAAAAGTTCACCGATTCGGCGGAGGCGGAACAGGCAGCGGCTATGTGCAAGGGTGCGGCCGTCACCTGTACCTCTGTCAAGAAGGAACAGAAGAAAGAACAGCCGCCGAAACTCTATGATCTCACCACCTTGCAGCGGGAGGCAAACCGCCTGTACGGATACACGGCGAAGCAGACCCTTGACTACGCGCAAAGCCTTTACGAAAAGAAGCTGCTGACCTATCCCCGCACGGACAGCCGGTATCTGACCTCCGACATGGCAGAAACGGCTTCCTGCGTGATCCACCTGGCGGCAAAGCTGCCGCCCTTTGATGGCTGCGGCAACTTCTTTCCGCTGATGGAGGCCATGATTTCCGACAAGGACGTATCCGACCATCACGCCATTATTCCCACGATGGAGATTGAAAAAGCGGATATCAAGGCTCTGCCCCTGGGCGAACGCAATTTGTTTCTGCTGGTCTGCTGCAAGCTGCTGTGTGCATCGGCAGAGCCGTATATGTATGAGGCGGTCACGGCAACTTTCAACTGCTGCGGCCATTCCTTCACCGCAAAGGGCAAGCGCGTCCTTGCCGAAGGCTGGCGGGAGATCGACCGCATTTTCCGTGCCTTTCTGAAAGAAAAGCCTGCGGATGGGGACGGCGGCACGATCCCTGACTTCACCGAAGGGCAGATTTTTGATGGTGCGGAGATTGCTGTTACCGAGCATTTCACCCAGCCGCCGAAGTCCTATACCGATGTGATATTTTGTGAGCGTAAGGAGTGGATAGGAATTGAAGAAAGGAGTT
>OFML01001828.1_pt1 | contig 11027 bp, 7 predicted proteins | sample 1541831 | NCBI WGS metagenome assembly OFML01 (sample SAMN04209237, study PRJEB22552) | human gut metagenome | biome: gut; material: feces | host: Homo sapiens | place: USA: Oklahoma | reverse complement strand
GGGGCGGGTTTAAACTATAGATTTGTAATGAAATTTATCTTTATGTGATCAGAAGAAGGAGCGGTTTGGCGATGGCTGAATATGCGGTTGAATTGAGAAATATAACAAAAACTTTTGGGAGTGTCGTAGCCAACCGCAATGCCCAGTTAAAGCTGGAGCATGGACAGATCCTTGCCTTATTAGGCGAAAACGGATCAGGAAAAACGACGTTAATGAACATTTTGTCCGGAATTTATAAGCCGGACAGCGGCAGTGTATGGATTGACGGAAAGGAAGTAGTGATTCATTCTCCGGAAGACTCCAAGCGTTTTGGTATCGGAATGGTGCATCAGCATTTTAAATTGGTTGATGTTTTTTCCGCCGCAGATAATATTTGGATTGGAGCGGCTAAAACGGGGTTGTTTTTAAAGAAAAGCCGATATCAAGAAATTGAAAAAATTGCTCAGAAATTTGGGTTTGATTTGGATCCCCGCAAACAAGTTTGTAACATGTCTGTTAGTGAAAAGCAAACCCTCGAAATTATTAAAGTATTGTATTATGGAGCTAAAACTATTGTTTTGGATGAGCCGACGGCGGTTTTGACGGTACAGGAAACGCAAAAACTGTTTGATGTTTTGCGCCGAATGAAAAAAGAAGGGCATTCGATCATTATTATTACGCACAAACTTGATGAAGTGATGGAAATCAGCGATAAGGTTACCATCATGCGTAAAGGAGAATATATCGATACAGTAAATACGGCGGAAGTTACCAAGCAGGCTCTGACAGATATGATGGTCGGAAGAAAAGTAAGTTTAAATATTGAAAGACCGGTTGTTGAAAAAACGGAGCCTTTGTTGGAGATTCGGGATTTAACCGTACTAAATGATGAAAAAGCCGTTGCTTTGGATCACGTAAGTTTTTATATCCGCGGCGGTGAGATTTTAGGAGTCGCGGGAATTGCCGGCTGCGGGCAGAAAGAGTTGTGTGAAGCGATTGCCGGGTTACGTAAACCGCAGAGCGGGATGATGATCCATCAGGGAGAAGATATTGTACACCTGTCTCCCAAACAAATTATTGAAAAGGGTATTTCCATGAGCTTTATTCCCGAAGATCGTTTAGGAATGGGCTTGGCTCCTTCCTTGTCGATTACGGATAATATGCTGCTGAAGAGTTATGGAGAAAATGCTCTCAATCCGTTTATTGACCGCAAACGCGGCAGAAAAAAAGCACAGCAAGTGATTAAAGAACTGGATGTTGTTACGCCGTCGACCGAGACCCCGGTTCGGAAGTTGTCGGGTGGAAACGTTCAGAAAGTTTTATTGGGACGAGAAATCGGAACAGGACCCAATGTTATTGTAACGGCTTATCCGGTTCGCGGATTGGATATCAATTCGTCTTATGCGATCTATGATATTTTAAATCAACAGAAGAAAAACGGCGTGGGCATATTGTTTGTCGGGGAAGATTTGGACGTAATGATGTCTTTATGTGATAAGATTATGGTTCTGTGTCATGGGAAAATGATGGGTGTTGTTCATGCGGATAAGACAACCAAGGAAGAACTCGGACTCATGATGACAGGAACTGTTGATATGGCCGAAATGAAACATAAGCCGATGGGTATTGCAAAGGATTCAAAGATTGTCGAGCAAGCCGGGGAAACCAATCCGGAAGATAAATAAATCGGCCATTTCTTTAGAAAGGATGAAATAGGGTGAGTAAAATAAACAAGACGGGTTCTTCACAGGACAAAGCAGGTTCGGTTGTTCGTCCTGCATCCGTTCGCAAATTCCCTTTGCGTGTTGTAAAACGGGAGCATATGAATCCATGGATTCAACTCATTTATTATGTTGTAGCCGTTATCATTGCTCTTTGTTTGGGGGCTTTGCTTTTAGCTGCAATGGGGGTATCCCCGATTGAGTATTACGAAAAAATGGTTACCATCGGAGCGATGGGAAATAAGTTTGCCTATAAAAAATTTGAAGGGTTAATCATTACTTTTATTCCGTTGGTCATTACTTCATTGGCGTTGTCTTTATCCTTCCGAATGAAGTTTTGGAATATCGGCGGTGAAGGTCAGTTTATTGTTGGCGCAATTTCTTCTGCCTGGTTTGCGTTAATGTGGGGAAACACGCTTCCCGGTTGGATGATGATTTTGGTGATGGCTTTAGGCGGCGGTATTTGTGCTGGAATTTATGGATTGGTTGCCGGCGTATTGAAAGTCAAGTTTGGTACCAATGAAACGCTGATGACGCTGATGATGAACTATATTGCTTTGTATACGCTGCGGTTTTTCGGCGAGACAAAAGCAGATTGGAATATTTTTGTGGACCCCAGTTCCGATCGTCCCAAATTTATGGAACTACCCGAGGCAGCGGCCATGCCTGTTATTAAAATAGGCAAGTTCTCTTTGAATATTGCCTTGATTGTTGCGGTTCTTTTAACTATTTTTATCATTATTTATCTAACAAGAACCAAACACGGCTATGAGCTTTCGGTCGTAGGAGATAGTATTCCGACTGCCAGATATGCCGGGATGAAAGTTGGCCGGATCATGTTACGGACGGTATTTTTGTCTGCATTTTTAATCGGAATTGCAGGCGCATTTACAGTGTCCTCCTCCAGCCCTCCAATTTTATCTACGGCAATTACCAATGATGTGGGTTGGACGGGAATTATTGTCGCCTGGCTTTCGAAATTAAATCCGATTGCAATTTTTATTGTTTCGGCGTTGATTAGCGTTTTACAGTTTGGTTGTATTTCGGCCAACGCAAGTTTTGGGGCGATTGATTCCAATTTTGCAGATATCTTGCAAGGCATTATTTTATTTGTTGTATTGGCCATAGACTTTTTGATTCGGTTTAAAATTGTTCGGGTCAGAAACATAGAGAAGGAGGCGCAGAAGTAATGGATCAATGGAATGTGTTCACTCTTTTTCTTGTGAGTATGGTGGTGTACAATATTTCTCTTTTATATGGCACGGTAGGAGAAATTTTGACTGAAAAGTCTGGAAGTCTGAATCTGGGCGTAGAGGGCATTATGGCCATTGGCGCAATGGGCGGATATTTGGCCGGATGCGCTTTTGATAATTTGCTGATTGGGATCTTGGCGGCATTTTTCTTTGCAGCACTTTGCGGGCTTCTATTTGCGTGGCTGACCGTTTCGCTGCAGGCCAATCAAAATGTTACAGGATTGACCATTACGACCTTTGGATTAGGGTTATATTTCTTTTTGGGAAGCGGATTAAAAGCTGCCGGAAAGTGGCCGGAATTGCACAATCTTCCCAATTTGTCTGCTAGTATTGCCGAGATTAAAATTCCACTCCTTTCGGATATCCCGGTTATTGGACGCGTGTTGTTTCAGCAGAATATTTTGGTTTACTTAGGTATTTTGATTGCCATTATCGCCTTTTTGTATTTGCGCTATACGAAGATTGGGCTCAAGACGAGGGCGATTGGTGAAAATCCGGCCGCGGCGGATGCTGTCGGCGTAAACATTACGCGGTATAAATATTTAAATATTATCGTTGGGGCCGGGATTATGGGAATCGGCGGCTATCAGATGGGTTTGAATTTGGGCGGAAGTTTTGAGGGCAGCAATTGTTGGATCGGTGGATATGGCTGGATTTCGATTGCGCTGGTTATTTTTGCAAATTGGAATCCTGCTTGGGCGATTTTAGGTACTTTTGTATTTGGATTTTTCAGTACGCTGAAGACCTATGGAACGTCTTTGGCAACGGCTTTTCCCGGGACTCTTGGTTGGTTGTCTGCTATTCCGCCTCAGTTTTTACAAGCTCTTCCCTTTATTATTACAGCGTTGATTTTGGTTATAAAATCTATTTCGAAGAATAAACATAACGCGCAGCCGGCTGCGATGGGTGTTGGATATTACCGTGAAGACCGATAAGCGTAAGTTTTGAAAGCTGTTTTATTTTTTCTTTGGAGATTTTGATTTAAAGCAAGGAGAAAAAAACGGAAGGTATAACCTTCCGTTTTTTTTTATTGTTATAAGAGTTTTTCTTAAACTATAAAATTTATATTTATTCTTTACAAAAAATTACAAATTTTTAAAAATGCATTGCAAAATATACGCTGTTATGTTAAAATAATATAAAATGTATGTTTAATGTTTGTGCTAAGTAAAAGGGTGAAGAATACAAGCGATTCATGGGTTGTATGATTTTGCATTCACTGTATATTTATCCTTTTGTGTAGGTCCATACTTTGAGTGTTTTGAAAAAAATCATTTTTTAAGAAATGACACGTGTTTTATTTTGAAGAATAAAATAGAGGAAGGGTGTTATTTTTGGATTTTGGGTCATTTGTCAATCAGCTTATTGCCAATCCCATGCTATTGGTATCCGTATTGTTAACATTGGGTGTTATTTTTGTAAATGGATGGACGGATGCCCCCAATGCCATTGCAACATGTGTTGCTACCCGTGCTATGTCGCCGAGAAGTGCGGTACTGATGTCTGCGGTGTTTAATTTTATCGGGGTATTTGTGATGACGCTGATCAGCAGCCAAGTAGTAGCCACAATCAGCAATATGGTGCGGTTTGATATGGATGTTTCGGAGACAGGAGGTCCCAGCGAAGCTTCCGTTGCATTGTGTGCTGCTATGGTTGCGATTATTGTTTGGGCTGTGGTGGCTTGGTATTTTGGAATTCCGACATCGGAAAGCCATGCCCTTATCGCCGGTTTATCGGGTGCTGCGATTGCATTACATAATGGATTAAGTGGTATCAACGGGGATGAATGGATCAAGGTTATATACGGATTGATTCTTTCTTCTGTTTTAGGTTTTGTTTTAGGTTTTGTAATTACAAAACTCATCGAGTTAGTTTTTTATCATGCAGATCGAAGAAAAACAACCGGCTTTTTTCGTGGCGCACAAGTGTTTGGCGGAGCCGCCATGTCTTTTATGCACGGCGCTCAGGATGGACAGAAGTTTATCGGCGTTTTGCTGTTAACGGTAAGTTTAGCTAACGGGCAAGGTGAAACAAGTATGGAAATCCCTATTTGGTTAATGCTGATTTGTTCTGTTGTAATGGGGGTTGGTACCTCCGTTGGCGGATATAAGATTATAAAATCAGTGGGAATGGATATGGTAAAGTTGGAAAGTTACCAGGGCTTTGCTGCGGATCTTTCGGGCGCCCTTAGTTTACTGGTTGCATCTGTCACAGGCATTCCAGTTTCCACAACACAGGCAAAAACAACGGCGATTATGGGCGTTGGAGCAACGAAGAGGCTGTCTGCTATTAACTTTGGAGTGGTAAAAGATATGTTTTTGACTTGGATTTTGACCTTTCCGGGGTGTGGCCTGATCGGTTGGATTATGACAAAGTTATTTATTATGATATTTTAATGGGGGGAATCAATCATGTCCAAAAAAACAGACTCCTTTTATTTTGATACGTTTATTGAATGTGCAGAATATTCTTGTCAGGCAGCGGATTTGTTATGTGAAACATTGAAGTCGTATCAACTTGAAAAAATGGATAACGAAGTGCAACGGATGCATCATATTGAACATTGCGGAGATCGAGCAAAGCATGAACTTGTTAACACATTGATGAAAGCTTTTATTACGCCGATTGAGCGCGATGATATTTTGCAGCTTAGTTCAAAAATTGATGATGTAACCGATGCAATTGAAGATATTGTAATACATATGAATATTACGCAGGTTCGTGTGGTTCGTCCAGAAGCCGTTCAATTTGCTGTTTTGCTGGCGGAATGTTGCCGATCGATGAAGAAAGTCTTGGAAGAATTCCAGAGCTTTCGTAAATCCAAGAGTATTTCGGAACGTATTATTGAGCTGAATCATTTAGAGGAAAAGGGCGACCTGATGTATATTCAAACGATGAAAGATTTGCATATTCACTCCAAGGATCCTTTAGAGTTAATTGTTTGGAGAGAATTGTTCGATTGCTTTGAGAACGCCTGCGACGCCTGCGAAGATGTCGGGGATATTGTGGAAAGTATTATTATTGGAAATACTTGATTTTGTATAGAAAGGAACATGCCCGCGCATGTTCCTTTCTTTATATTAGATGTTTTTATTTTATATTTGAATTACCGCTGCCGTATGAACTAAAATGCCGAGAATATTGCGGAGATTGCTTGGAGCAAGAAGCATGGCGGACAGGGGTTTGTACTTTTTTTCTGAAAGATTTCGGTACGGCGGATGGCCGTTCGAAAGCATAAAAACCTCCTCAAGTTTGTCAATGATGATTTGATGGTTGATAGAATTTTATTTGGGCTATGAGAAAAAGTGCAAAGTGTCTTAAAGAAAAAAAGACAATAAAAGATTTATTATTTAAAAAATATACCCAACCTTTTACGCTTTTTTTTAGTCTAATAAGTGAATCCCATAGGAAAGGAACAAAAAAAATGGATAGCTACTACGATAAGGACGACAGTACATTGGTTCAGATGACCTTACTTGGCGACGATGCGGCTTTTCAAGAACTTGTTGTCCGATACGAGCGTACCGTACAGAGGACGGCTTATCATGTTACTGGCTGCAGATTTTCAGCGGAAGATGCAGCGCAGGACGCTTTTGTTTCAGCCTGGATGAATTTGTCGGCATTGAGAGAAAGCAAAAAATTTAAAACGTGGGTATGCAGTATTGCCAAAAATCATGCAAGAATGCTGCAAGCACATTACCGCAGCACAATTCCAAATATCAGTTTGGACGAATTTGAAAACTTTGACCTTCCGGATACTGTGGAGACAGATGTCTTTCAATATTCCGATTTGCATGAAAAGATTGATGCATTGAACGAAAAAATTCGTGAAGCGGTAAAACTGCACTATTTTTCCGATTTATCCGTAAAAGAGATTGCAAAGCAGTTGTCTGTTTCTGAGGGAACGGTGAAGTGGAGACTTTCCGAGGGACGAAAAAAACTGAGGGAGGGCTATGGCGTGATGGAAACAACTTATAACGAAAAGGAATCCATACTTGTTCGTGTTATGCGACAGGTTGATGCACTCAAACTTTGGAAGATAAGAGAAGATAAATCCGGCTTTGAGGCAGAGTATAAAGCTGTTTTGAAGTTGATTGATGAGTTGCCGGATTCAAAGGAAAAAAAACATGCTTTAGCCGATACCTGGATGTTGGGCGCGTGGTGGATTCCGGGACAAAGAAACGATGAGGTATATGCTAAAATCAAAAAAGCTGCGCAAGATAGTCATAACGAAGAAGTGATGCAGTCGGTCGCGGGCTACGAACAGGGTAAATATCAAGGCGAGGATCGTCGGCGTTTTATGCTTGATGTCCAAATCCCGTATTTTAAAGAAAACGGTTTTCAGAATGCTTTAGGATACACTTGGTTCTGGCTGGGATATGAATATCGGGACGCAGGACTGTATGAAAAGGCCATAGAAGCGTTTAAGGAAGCATTAAAAGTAATGCCGCCCGAAAATGAATACTACGCTAATGCCAAAGCTGCTATTTATTGTGAAACCAAGGCGTTAAAGGCAATACATCGGAAAAATTTTAAGAGAGTCGACATACACGCAACAGGAGAAAAATACCGATTTATTAACGGCAAATTGTATTTTTGGACACGAACCGGATATTTTATTTCAGACCCTAAACATGTCGGTTTAGAGGAAACAAATGTTTTAGATGTATTCTGGAATCTTACTCCTTTCAATAGTCTTATGATGGATCCGGAAATGAAGGTCGGAGATGTTATATTCTTTGAGTTAGGCACAGCGAAAAAGACTTTTCTTTCAGATTCAGAAGTTTGCAATACCTCTGCAGGAACTTTTGAGAATTGCCATGTGTTTGAATTTCAAGGCAATAAGTATGGATTTACATACTGTAAAACATTTATTTGTGCCGGTATAGGGATAGTCCGACAAGAAATCATACGACATGGTGTGCGGTTTGTCTTGGAACTATCTAAGTACCATATTGTTGGAGGGGAAGGAATGATTCCCTTTGCGCCTGGGAATCGATGGGAGTATAGCCTAGCAACGCGCGATCCGGCTATTCGGTATGACCTGGAGAATTTTTTTGAGGTAACGGCATTTGAAAATAATACAGTAACAGTATCATCAGTGGTTTATCGTGAACTTTTAGAATATGTTGATAGTTTTGAAGGCAAGATTAAGGAAGTTAAAGAGACCTACTGTATAGGATTATATAATGATGGAAAATTAGTAGATGTCAGAAGACCGCTGCAGCGAGCCAAGGAACTTGCCGAAACAAAACGTCAAAAAACTCGTGTACAAGTGATAGAAGATGTAATGCTGAGAATTCTTAATACCGATCCTGAATTTACACCCGATTATACGGAAAAAGGCTTCTGGAATGCTTATATTGGCAGTGATATATTCAAAGAAAACGGCAAGGTAAAGTGGTCAGGAATAGCCGGTGAGTATATTGAATGGGGACGCGCAGATGTTCTTGAGCGGAGAACTATAGAAAAGTTAGAACTTGAAAGCATAAAGGTGTTATATGGCTTTTTTAGTTCGATTGTGGATTCATGCGGGTTTGAAGTTTGGTCGGATGAATGGGTACCCGGGTTTACTGCCAAGTCCCAAAAGCCATTGAAGGAAGTTGTGGTTTTAGAAGACGATACCGTTATCACCCCTGCCGGGACATTTAAAAAATGCCGGCATATTTGCTTTGATCTTGATTTGACTTCCTATTTGGGCGGGAAAAGCGATTGCTGGTATGCAGAGGGGATCGGATTTGTAAAATTCACGCACAGAATTGATGATCACACAATGGCTGTATGGCAGCTCACGGAGTATACGGGCGTAGGCGAGGGGTATTTCCCTGTTGTAGATGGACTGTATCGCAAGTATGAGCCTGATTGTATTGGAGACGGATATCGAGCGGCTCTGGAGTATACTTTTGATTCTGATGAGCAGGATACCTGTGTTTTCTGTAACATAACCGGTGTTCAACGCAGGAGTGATTATGAGAAAACTCGATCTCATTAAATCGTATATAAATCAAGTGCTGCAAAGCTGATGATTCGGACGGCATGCAGAGTTATTCTGAAAATAATTTTGATGAATGTGAGGATGTCGGAAATCTACAGCAAGAATCATAATGGGAATCGCTTTGTTTGCGCAACATAAAAGGAACATGTCATTGCATGTTCCTTTTATGTTGTATCCTTATTTAGAAAACATAATTCGTTCGCTTTTGAACATTTGAGCCAGAATTGCCGTACAGACTCCGGTATAAATGAGGTTGCTGATTACCGTAATCACTAAAGCGGAAGTGGTAACCTCAAAACTGAAAATAGCGGTCATGCACTGTACGCTGTTGTAAATCGGAATCAAATATATGAAAGGATTATCAAGTGCAAATCCGCCGAACATGCCCATGACACTGATTAAAACGGCTATGATCATCAGTGGAGATACATAGGTTTGCGCTTCTTTGGTTGTTTTGGCAAAGGCCGAAACGATCGCCACCAGAGCAACTAAAAACAAAACGGAAGATAATACAACGAATCCTAACATCAAATACTCCGTGGCTCCGTAAAAGGACCCGTCAACATTGAGACTGTCAAACTGCATCAATTTTGGTAACGATAAAATTGTTCCTGTTGTGCTGGAGATCCCGGAAAGCAGTGCGATAACGGAAAGCGCTAAAATCTTTCCGATCGCGATGTGGCTGCGCTTGACTGGAGTAACAAGCATGGTGGCAATCGTTCCGCGTTCTTTTTCTCCTGCAATGGATTCCGGCGCAACAGCCAGACATCCCGAAAACATAAAAATCATCAGCAGCATCGGCAACATCGTTGAAAAGATCGTAGCCGTCAAGTCTTTTTCTGATGCCAGATCGTAAGTTTGACCGTCAGCATTGGCATTGATATCAAATTTGTTGGTCATTGCAGACTCATATTGATTCAGAATTTCTGTAAAAGCGGTGTATGCTGCCTGCGAGTGTGTTTCGGTGGAATTATAAAAGACTTCAATATTCGGAGCTTTTTCTCCGGAAGCTGTGCTATATTGTGCGACTTGTGTGATAAAGTTTTCCGGAAAAATCACCAGTAAGTCTGTTGTAGCCTGTTCAATCTCTTCTTTTACAGACTCTATTTGTTGTTCGGATACGTCAACGACCTCAAAGGCCTGAAACATAGGTTGAAGTTCTTGAGGACATTGTACAATTTTTACAGTCGGACGATATGTTTCTTCCGGAAGAAATTGATTTTGAATGGCACTTCCCATAAAGGTGTAAATCAGGTAGATCATCAATCCCGGAAGCAGAATCGTAGAAAACAAGATGCGACGATCTTTAAAAAAACGGCGGATTTCTTTAATAAAAACAGTAAATATCGTATTTTTCATTGTTTTTCACCTACCGTTTCCGAATACAAATCAAAGAATCTGTCTTCTAAAGTTTTGCCGTCGCAGATTTGCTTGAGGTCGCCGCACTGTGTCATTTGACCGTTGATAATAATGCCAACACGGTCACAGATCTTTTCTATGAGGCTGAAGATGTGGGTTGAGACGACAATGGTTTTTCCTCTTTGGCGTTGCGCTAGTAAAAAGTCGGTAACGGTTTTGGCCGTCAACACATCTAATCCGTTGGTAGGCTCGTCAAAGATGATCACGTCAGGATCATGTACCAAAGAAATAGCAAGCGCTGTTTTTTGCTTCATTCCAGTTGACAGGTCAGAAATTCTTGTATCGGCAAAGTTCCCGATTCCAAAGGTGTCAAACAGAGCTGTTTTTCGCCCTTTTCGTGTTTGATTGTCCACGGCATGTAAATCTGAAAAAAAATCAAACAGTTCATTTGGGGTAAAAAATTCATCTGGTTTTAATTCACTGGTTAAAAATCCGATTTTCCCGCGCACTTGATCCGGTTCTTTTACGATACTGGATCCTGCAATGTAGGCGTCTCCCGATGTCGGGCGAATCAGGGTAGACAACATGCGAAGTGTTGTTGTCTTTCCTGCTCCGTTGGGGCCCAGTAGTCCAAAGATTTCGCCCTCATAAACAGAAAAAGACAGATTGATAACTGCTTTTTTTATTTTTTCTTTGGTGTGCTCGGTTCGTTGCTGCTTT
>OFML01001824.1_pt1 | contig 11039 bp, 8 predicted proteins | sample 1541831 | NCBI WGS metagenome assembly OFML01 (sample SAMN04209237, study PRJEB22552) | human gut metagenome | biome: gut; material: feces | host: Homo sapiens | place: USA: Oklahoma | reverse complement strand
TAACGGTCGTGCCCGTGTGGTCGGTCGAGCCGATGATGGTCATCTCCTGAGTGATCCTGCCGCGGGAGAATTTCATCTCGTAGATGTTGCCGTTTTTGTGCACCTGCACCGTCAGCCATTCAGACAGCGCGTTGACAACGCTCGCGCCGACGCCGTGCAGACCGCCGGAGACCTTGTAGCCTCCGCCGCCGAACTTGCCGCCCGCGTGCAGCACGGTGTAGACGACCTCGAGCGCGGGACGGCCCGTCTGCGCCTGAATGTCGACCGGAATGCCGCGGCCGTTATCCACAACGGTGATGGTGTTGCCCTCGTTGATCGTCACTTGAATTTCCGTGCAGTAGCCCGCGAGCGCCTCGTCGATGGAGTTATCCACAATTTCGTAGACGAGGTGATGCAGGCCGCTCACCGACGTCGAGCCGATGTACATGCCCGGGCGCTTGCGCACCGCCTCCAGTCCTTCGAGCACCTGGATCTCTGAGGCGTTATAGTCGTTGTTTTCATCCACCGCCGTGGATTGCAGGATCTCATTTTCTGCCATTTGGGTTCTCCTTTCGTCATCAGGCAGGAAGAACCGGGTCGGAGCCCTTTCCGGCCCGTTTCTCCCTGCCTCGAGCACTATTTTGATGGGAAAGCCGCTTACATCGCGGCTGTTGTTTTCTTCTTTTGAATCACGCAGTAAATACCGTACACCAGCGCCTGACTCATTAGGTACAGAAACAAAATGCCCGTGATCGGCCCGACGGGAAACGTCGAATCCGCACCGTGGAACTGCCAGAGCACTTCGCATGCAAGGTAAAAGAGCGCCGACACCTTCATTTTCTTCCGAAAGAGCCACTTGTCGCCCTCGTCCGTTTTGAGCCGCCACGTGAAATACACCGTCAACAATACATCAAGCTCCTCCGTCAGCTTATCATAAAGCGGCTCGCCGTTTTCATCAGCCGATATGACCGACTTTTCAAAAAGTCCGCCGTGAGCGGCTGTAATCTTATAGTCGGCAATATCGGTACTTGTCTTTACTATCATGTCCAGTATAGACGAATACTTGGATTTCACCTGAAGTATCTCACGCTTTTCGCACTCGGTGATACCTGCTCTCAGACAAATATCCCTCAAAAAGAACGAGCCTATCAGCAGTACAAACACACCGACAATTACAACGGCTGTTATAACTTTACGCTTGACGCTTTTCTTCTCAGCCATTATTCTCACCTTCTTCGGTCACATTCTCTTTATCAATAGACTGCATTGCCGCAAGTGTATCTGCAAGCAGTGCAAGCGGTCCGCCGTGTTTATCCGTGCCGTTTACACGGAAGTTAGGCTTGTCGGTGGCAATGTTCTGCATCATATCCTTGCCGAATTTTCCTCCTACCGCCGAAACACGTTCCATCGTTTTCTTATCGGTCTTTTCGGGATAGAATATCATAACGTCGCCGCTCTGGATTATTTCGGTCAGGTGCATCTTCTGAGCAATCCTTCTCAGCTTTGCAACCTCAATAAGTCCCTCGACCGCTCTCGGCACATCGCCGTAACGGTCAATAAGCTCATCGGTCACATCATAAGCGTCCTCGTCATTTTCTATCATCGCTATCTTTCTGTAGCAGTCAACACGCTGTGCCTGATTAGAGATATACTTTTCGGGGATAAACGCATCAATTCTTATATCAATAAGGCACTCCGGAGTAATTTCGGGGGCTTTGCCCTGCTGTTCTAAAATCGCCTCGTTGAGCAGTTTTATATACATATCATAGCCGACAGACGCAAGATGTCCCGACTGGCTCTGACCGAGAACCGAGCCTGCGCCTCTTATTTCAAGGTCTTTCATAGCTATCCTGAATCCCGAACCGAAGCGTGTAAACTCTCTTATTGCGTCAAGTCGCTTGGTGGCAATCTCGCTGAGCACCTTGCCCCGTCTGAAAGTGAAATATGCATATGCACGGCGGTTTGTACGTCCGACACGGCCTCTGAGCTGGTGGAGCTGGGCAAGTCCCATACAATCCGCATTCTCAATGATAAGCGTGTTGCAGTTAGGTACATCTACACCGGTTTCGATAAGCGTTGTGCAGACAAGCACATCTATCTCGCCTTCGATAAGCCTTCTCCATACATCGAGAAGCTCTTCCTCGCTCATTCTTCCGTGTGCAATTCCGATATTTGCTTCGGGTACCATAGAATGAATATCTGCGGCGCAGGAATATATGCTTTCAATGCGGTTGTGGACATAGTAAACCTGTCCGTTGCGGCGAAGCTCCTTATTTATCGCCTGCGCTATAACTCCTCTGTCGTGCTCGACAACGTATGTGGTTATCGGGTGACGGTCGCCGGGCGGAGTTTCAATGACACTCATATCCCTTATTCCAGACATCGCCATATTTAGCGTTCTGGGAATGGGGGTTGCAGATAACGTCAGAACATCTACGTTTGTGAACGCTTCTTTCAGCTTTTCCTTATCGTTTACGCCGAAACGCTGTTCTTCGTCTATAATAACAAGTCCTAAATCCTTGAACTTAACATCGTCCTGCACAAGCCTGTGTGTGCCTACTACAAGGTCAAGCTCGCCTTCTTCCAGCTTCTTCAGAATTATCTTCTGTTCCTTTGCTGTGCGGAAACGTGACAACAGCTCAACTCTTATATCAAAGCCCTCCATACGTTTTAAAACCGTCTGGTAGTGCTGCCACGCAAGAACGGTAGTCGGCACAAGTATAGCGCACTGCTTACCGTCACCTATACACTTGAATGCGGCACGGAGTGCGACCTCCGTCTTTCCGAATCCTACATCTCCGCAGAGAAGTCTCTCCATAGGGGCGGTACGCATCATATCGTGCTTTATTTCCTCTATACAGCGGAGCTGATCGTCCGTTTCAACATAGCTGAAATGATCCTCGAATATATGCTGCTGCTCGGTATCGGGGGAGAATGCAAATCCCTTTGCTTTCATACGGCGTGAATACAGCTCGATAAGCTCCTTCGCCATCTCCTGTGTTGCCGCTTTTGCCTTTGTCTTTGCCTTTTTCCAGGTATCTGTGCCAAGCTTGTTCAGCCTTACCGTATCCGCATCTCCGCTTCCTATATAACGTGAAATGAGGTCAAGCTGGGTAACGGGAACATAAAGCACATCCGTACCTGCGTATTTTATCTTTATATAATCCTTTGAAACCTTGTCTGCTGTGAGCTTCTGAACGCCCTCGAATACGCCTATACCGTATGAGCCGTGTACCACAAGATCTCCCTGAGAAATATCGCTGAGCGAACGTATCTGTGCGCCCTTTTTGAATTTCTTCTTAGGTGTAGAGGTTTTTGATGATGAAGCGCTTGTACGGGTGAGTACGGCTATTTTTTCTTCCGGATATTCAAAGCCTGCCGATAATATTCCCTCGACTACCGTAATTCTGCCGAGGTAGAATTTCTTCGGGTTTTTGGCATAATCAGCCTTGTAGCCTTTATCGTGCAGATCCTCCGCAAGTATCTTTGCCGCTTTGTCCGTGCCGCCGAAAATCACGCAGGAATAGCCGTTCCTGCTGTAATTGTCAAGCTCCTCGAAAAGCATTTTATACTCTCCGCTCCATGCGGAAAGCTGTATCGAATCCACCTTCAGAATATCGCTGAGGTCGATTCCTCCGCCTCTTATGAACGTATCCATATAAAGCCGCACATTATTCTTTACCGTGTCCTGATATTCTGCTTTGCTCATCAGGTACCTGTCAAGTCCCTTGCACAGAACTCCGTCCTCGGTAAGCAGCTTAAGATCCTCAAGGTGAGCCGAGATAGCTCCCTTTGCCGCCTCTGACGCAGTAAAGGATTCGCTGACTATAAGAGTGGACGCATAATCAAAAATACTGCCCGGCTCTTTATAGCAAAGCGGAAAATAACGGTTAAGACAGCATACGGAAATACCGTCACGCAGTCTTGCTATATCACGTCTTATACGCTTTGCCGCTTCATCGTTCTTCTTTTTGTTCTTTTCGGTCTTTTCAAGAAGCGTCTGCAGCGTCCCCGAAAGAACGCCCTCCTCGAAAATCGTTTCTCCGCAGGGTGTTATGCTGACACTCTTTACCGTATCTATTCTTCTTTGCGTATCAAGGTCGAATGAAGCCACCGTGTCGATTTCATCGCCCCACAGCTCTATCCTGACAGGATAATCACTGCTGACAGGGTAAATGTCGGCAAGCGAGCCTCTGAACGAGAACTGTCCCTTACCCTCTATCATATCACAGCGTGTATAGCCTGCGCTGACAAGCGTCTTTGCAAGCTCGTCGAGCTTTATCTCATCGCCTGCTTTAAGCGTAACGGTGTGCTTTTCCAGTACGTCTTTGGGAACGGTAAGCTGTACCGCCGCTTCAGACGAGGATATTATCAGCCTTGCCTTGCCCGAAAGCGCTGCAGACAGCGTTTCGATACGCTTATACTCGTACTCCTGCGACTGTGCCTCAGTATCGGCAAGGGTCAGATCCGACGCAGGAAACTGATATGCGGCAGTATCACCGCACATTGTGTTTATATCCTCTGTGAGCTTTGCCGCAGATGCCTCGCTCTCGGTTATGACAAGTACCGGTGAGGGAAGCTTTTCGTAGCATAAGGCCGCCAGGAAGTGTGCCTTGTGTATATGCGAAAGCCCCGTGACCAGTAAGGGCACGGGTTCATCGCTTAAAATATGTGCGACTGACTTTTTGTACTCGGTCAGCGTGTCAGCCATATTTTTAAGAAGTTCCATATTGTCTGTCTTTCTTATGAATTGTACTTATTCATTGCGGCATCAATCTTGCCCGCAATTATCAGCTTTGCCGCCTCTGCGGCATTATCGAGCGATTTTTCGAGATTTTCGCCGTCTTCCTTCTTAAAGCCTGATAATACCCAGTCGGCAAGCGGAAAATCAGGATGCGGCTTTGCGCCTACGCCTATCTTTATACGGGGGAAAGCGTCGCTGTTTGTGTGCAGAATTATGCTCTTTATCCCGTTATGACCGCCGTCACTGCCTTTTCTGCGTATCCTTGTTCTGCCGACATCAAGCGAAATATCATCGTACATCACAAGTATATTCTGAGGGGGTATCTTATAGAAGCTCATAGCCTCGCCTACCGCCTCGCCGCTGTTGTTCATAAAGGTTGACGGTTTCATTATAATGCAGTGCCTGCCCTCTATCGCACAATCGGCTATGAGGGATTTGAACTTCAGCTTTTTTATCTGTACGCCGAGTTTTTCCGCAAGGGTATCCGCCGCCATAAAGCCTGCGTTGTGCCTTGTGTTCTCATACTGAGTGCCGGGATTACCAAGCCCCACTATGAGATATTCGACAGCGCCCTGCGGTGTAGGCTCTCTGCCTGCGGCTATCTTATCAAATATATCGGATAATGACATTTTTATTTGTCCTTTGCATTTGCTGTTACCGACGGCTTTCTGAGATAAGCTGTTGCGAGCTTATTCATAAGACGTGCGGATTTTTTATTTGCGGGCTTTTTCATTCTCCACGTCCAGTTTCCTCCGACAGTCGAGGGAACGTTCATACGTCCTCTGCCGTCTATGCCGAGAATGTCCTGCATCGGAATTATCGCAAGTGCGGCAGGGCTTGCATAAACGCTTCTTATGAAGCTGACGTTCTTATGCTCCAGAAAATTTGCGTTTATGTAGCTCTTTGCCATCTTTGCGGCTTTCGCATCTGCTGATTTAAGCCAGCCCATTATAGTATCGTTATCGTGTGTGCCTGTATACGCTACGCAGTTATTTACATAGTTATGGCACAGGTGAATACTGTCCTTGCCTTCGCTGTTGAAGCCGAACTGTAAAACTCTCATACCGGGGAAGCCCGTATCGCTGAGAAGCTTTTTTACGCTGTCGAATATATCGCCCAGATCCTCCGCTATGATATTGACATCGCCCAGCTTTTCCCTGACCGTATCGAACAGCTTCATACCGGGGCCTTTTTTCCACTCGCCGTATTCGGCTGTTGTTGCATCGGCAGGAATAGCATAATAAGTGTCAAACGCACGGAAGTGGTCTATTCTCACCATATCATACAGCTTCATTGCGTGGTCTATTCTTGACAGCCACCAGTTATAGCCGTCACGCTCCATAGCGTCCCAGTCATACAGCGGATTTCCCCACAGCTGTCCTGTGGGTGAGAAATAATCGGGCGGTACTCCTGCAACAAGAGTAGGTCTTAGCGAAATATCTATCGTGAACAATTTCGGGTTTACCCACACGTCCGCACTGTCCATTGCGGCATATATCGGAATGTCGCCTATTATGGATATGCCGTTCTTGTTGGCATATGCTTTCAGCTTGTTCCACTGGGTAAAGAACATATACTGTACGAAACGGTGAAATTTGATGTCCTCTATATGCTCTTCCTTGAATGCGGCAAGCACTTCGGGCTTTCTGAAGCGCAACTCCTTGTCCCATGTCATCCACGAACGCAGTTCGTTATGCTGCTTTATCGCCATAAAAAGCGCATAGTCCTCAAGCCACCAGCTCTGCTCCTGAATAAAGGCAAGATAGGAAACGTCCTCCTTGAACGAGAAAAACGCCTTACGGAGAAGCTCCTTTTTCTGTGCGATTACCTTTTCATAATCTACTGTGGACGGGTCCTCGCCGTATTCTCTGCCCTTTATGTCATCGGGTGCAAGAAGCCCCAGCTCTACAAGCTCCCACAGGTCTATAAGCAGTGGGTTTCCTGCAAATGCCGACGGTGACTGATAGGGTGAGTCGGCATAGCCTGTCGGGTGTATCGGAAGTACCTGCCAGTATTTCTGCCCTGCCGCTTTCAGCCAGTTCACAAACTCAAAGGCAGGTTTTCCGAGTGTTCCTATGCCCTCGTTTGCAGGGAGGCTTGTTATATGAAGTAATACTCCGCTGCTGCGTTTAAGTTCCATAATATCGCCTTTCGGTTCTTGTTCTTACTTTTCGTCATTCATACTTGTTCTGAACGGGGCAACGGGGATGCCGTTCTTGCCGTACAGCGTTACATCGCCGTAATTTGTCCAGAGGTAACGTACATACGCAGGCTTCTTTACTTCATCTGCGTAGACGCTTATCGTTCCGTCCTCGTCTATAACTGCGCAGGCAGGCTTGTATTCCTTATCTGCGCCTGCAACCTCAAAGCCGGTTATGCCGTTGTCGCCCTTTATATCAAAGCCGCTCTCTGCGTGGTCAAAGCTGATAACAGCTCTGTCGCCTGTTACGATCATATTCTTGTAAATAGGGCCGAATGCCTCCGTTTCATTATCGCCGTAAACGTGGTGCATAGCCTGCAGGTAAAGTCTGTGACCTACCGGTACCTTGTTCTTGGGGTGTATCTCATTGAATTCTCCGCAATCGAGAATAACCGCAATACCCGTATTCTTTACCGTCTTGAAGGTACGCATCTGCGCCTCTCTTATAAGGCACCAGTGCTTCCAGTCGGGGTCGGCTTTATAGCGGTGCATCGGGAGCTGTACAAACATGAACGGAAGCTCGTCATCGCCCCAATCGTCTCTCCAGAGCTGAATAAGCGCCTTGAACAGCTTGAAATAAGTTTTCGGTCTGTTGTCGTCCGTTTCGCCCTGATAATAGATAACGCCCTTGATAGTATACGGGCATACACGCTTTACCATACTGTCATAAAGCGCTGTTGCGTGGAAGGGATTTAATGGCGTCATAGGGCCGGGATACTTGCTTACACCGCAGTAAGCCTGACACTCGTCCCACGTTCCGTCGGGATGTGCGCTGTAGAACTCTACCGACTTCTTCTGCCACTCTTCCTCATATTTCACATAGTCAAGATATTCCTTGTCCATTTCCTCTCTTGACCTGCCTGCTACCGCATTGTCGAAATCGTCAAGGTATGCCTTGAGGTCTGTATCCTTTTCGAGAGATTCACGGCTCATCCAGTAGCTTGCGCTTGTACCGCCCCAGTTACAGCCGATTATTCCGACAGTAACGCCAAGCCTTGCGGCAAGCTCCTTTGCGTAGAAATACGCAACTGCGCTCCACGCTCTTGCGCTTTCGCTGTCAAAACAGCTCCAGCCTGTGTTTTCTTCGTCACGGAAGAACTTTTCATCCATATTGCAGTTTTTCTGCGTGTAGTAATAACGGACGTTTTCGGTCTTATCGTTAGCAAGAAAATCCTTGCCGCCCATGCAGTTCTGAAGCTCAAGCTCCATATTGCTCTGACCGCCTGCGAGCCATACCTCGCCTATCATAACGTTACCGAATACGATAGTTTCTTCGCCGTTGCTTATCTTCATCTCATAAGGGCCGCCTGCTTTCATCGCAGGAAGTGTAACACACCACTTTTCATCGGCTACCTCTGTTACCGCTTTGTTTCCGCATATCGAAACTATTACGCTTTCGCCGTTTTTGCCCGTGCCGAATACTCTTACGTTCTTCTCTCTCTGAAGCACCATATTGCTGCTGAATACCGCAGCCGCTTTGAACTTAGCCATTGTTTATGTTTTTCCTTTCCATTTTGACTTTTATACGATTTCTGCCGGTTTTAACGGCAGGAATTTTTCTGTCGCTTTTTTCCTGCAGTGCAGGATATTTTTCCTTTAATAGCGATGAATAAAGTTCCTCGTCCTTTTCTTCGGACAGCGTGTATTTCTTTACCCATCTGTATTCGCCGTCCGCTTTCTTCTCAAACCTTACCGTGACCTTTACGGAGTGCTTATTGCAATGCACTACAGCCATATAGTTCATCGGGCTTAGCCATATAAGCCTGCTTTTCAGCGTTGCGGGTTTACCGCAGACAGGACAGATATAGCGGTTAAGCTCGGATAATCTCGGCACTGCGTTCATACGGGCGGTCTTTACCGTACCCTCCGAGGTCTGTCTGAGGCTCAGGAAGGGATTGCTGTGAACATAATCTATCTTTTTCTGCAGCTCTATTTCGCTCGGTATGTCGTTTATCTTAGTAAGAACCAGTGCGGTATAGTACGCATCGTTTATTGCGCTGTGGTAGTCAAGCTCCTGCTGTACACCGGTTATCTCAACGGCAGATTGAAGTGTTATCTGCGCTCTGTCTATCCCGTACTGCCTTGTCATCAAAGGCTGAAGGTTGAACCATTCGGGAAGCCAGCCGGTGTCCCTTTCGTAGAACTCGCACTGCTTTACAAGCGTAGGTATGTCATCGGGTCCCCACGTTACTATAATAACGTCCTTCCCGAATTTTTCGAGCCATTCTCTGAAGCTCTTAAGCACCACTGTAAGATCGTGGGCGTTCTTAAGGTCATTTTTTGTAATACCCGTCAGCTTCTTTATCCTGCCTTTAAGCTCGGTATAATATCTCGGTCTTACATATTCCGAAAAGAAATCCTCGCTTACGATACCGTCCGTCACGGCAACTGCGCCTATCTGTATGATTTCCACCTGTAGAACTCTTGTGCCTGCTATACGCATTTTTTCTCTGCATACCGGCTGGCTCCATTCCAGGTCAAGTACGATATATGTCACCTGTGTGCCTCACCTCCTGTATAAACACTCATAGCCCCGCAAAAGCAATGCGGGGCATTATGGTTATATCGCTACTTCGATTTTTTCGTCGAAATCGTGATATTTATAGTCTTTCAGCGTAAAGCTGTTTTTAGTGAATTTATAGAAATCGGTTATATCCTCTACAACCATTTCGGGTGCGGGATAAGGCTCTTTTTCTATAATGCGTTTTACTGCGTCGATATGTCTGTCGTAGATATGTGCGTCCGCTATGACGTGTACAAGCTCGCCTGCCTTAAGTCCCGACGCTTTTGCGAACATTATCAGAAGTGCGGCATACTGGCACACGTTCCAGTTGTTCGCAGTAAGCATATCCTGTGAACGCTGATTGAGAATAGCGTTCAGCGTATCTCCCGTCACGTTGAAGGTCATACTGTAGGCGCACGGCGCAAGTCCCATCTCGTGCAGATCCTTATGATTGTACATATTGGTCATTATACGGCGGCTCGCAGGGTTGTGCGAAAGATCGTACAGCACTCTGTCCACCTGGTCGAACTCACCCTCGGGATAGATGCTCTTCTGTCCGAGCTGCCGTAAGCCTTGCCTATCGTGCCGTTTTCATCAGCCCACGAATCCCATATATGAGTGGAAAGATCCGCAACTCTATTGCTTTTTTTCTGATATATCCACAATATTTCCTCTATTGCGGAACGGTAGTAGATACGGCGGAGCGTCATTACAGGAAATTCCTCCTGCAGATTATAACGGTTTACCACGCAGAACTTTTTTACTGTATGTGCGGGTGTGCCGTCTTCCCAACGGGGTCTGACCTCGCTGTTTGTATCCCATGAGCCGTGCTCGATTATGTCACGGCAGTTTTCTATAAAATATTTATCGGCTAAACTCATTATAATCCCTTAAATTAATTATTTAAATCAGCTTTAGAACCGCTGAAAATCAAAAATTATTTATATTTTCGATAACAGCTTTGTTGTCGAGAAATCTATCTGGTCAATCGTGCGGCTCTCGAACATATTGAGGCTGTCGATACCGCTCATATTGTAGATAGAAACACCTGCGCTTGAAGCGTATGTCTTTACGTTTTTAAGCAGCGTCTGCGCTTCTTCGGGATAATCGTACTTCTTCTCGTCATTTACAAGAGCCTCGTCATAGCTTGTTATCTGAGCGTCGTAAATACCGTCAAAGCCGTAGATGTATATTTCCGAGAAGCCCTCATACAAAGCAAGCTGTAAAGCAATATACAGATCATCGACACGTCTTAAAGCCTCGCTGTGCTGTGTAGAGCCGAACGAGGGCAGCTGAGGGATAAAGCCGTTGCCCATTATATTGAAGTAGGTAGGCTTCTTTTCAAACTTATCCTCAAATACGGTCACATTGCTTGCAACAAAGCAGTCCATAGCTTCGATATACTTGCCGTTTCCGAGATAATGCTCGGCATTTGACAGTATGTACTGTGTGGGACGGAGAGGTGTCTTGCTGAAGAACTTGCATATACCGTTGTAGCTTATGCACTTTTCATTGAACAGCAGGTTCAGCTCATCGAGCTTTACACCTTCCTTATAGCCGATAATAAAGCAACGCTGACCGTGGAACTTATCCTTGCATTCGGCAAGCTGCGG
>OFML01001802.1_pt1 | contig 11134 bp, 9 predicted proteins | sample 1541831 | NCBI WGS metagenome assembly OFML01 (sample SAMN04209237, study PRJEB22552) | human gut metagenome | biome: gut; material: feces | host: Homo sapiens | place: USA: Oklahoma | reverse complement strand
GGGGGGGGGGGGGTAAACTAAGGACAAGCACTCCTGCCGGGTGAGGCCGACGCGAATGCAACGAGTTGTAACAACAAACAAGGAGGATGACAAGATGAAACTGTTCAAGAAAGTTCTGGCTGTGGCGCTGGTGGGCGCTATGGCAGTCTCCATGCTGACGGCGTGCGGTGACAGCTCTAAGACCGCAGATATCAAGAAGGCGCTGAAGGATGCAGGTGTCAAGACGACCACCACTCTGAACACCGAGGCAAAAAATGCCGCAGCCAAGCTGGATACCCTGACCCAGAAAATCGATAAGCAGGAACTCAGTTTGAGCAATGACAAAGATGTGGGGACAATTGTTACGGAAATGCAGGGCATGAATGATTTCAGCTTCAGCAATAACTCGAGCGCTCCGTATGACCTCTATATTTGGACCAACGGTGTTGCAAATCAGCAGAATTCGGGGCATAATTATCCGTATCTGATGAAACTTCAGCAGCGTCATATAAATGCGACCGTTCTGAAGCGCATTTTGAGTAAGAATTTTATTCGGCAGGGCGAGTTCAAGGGTACCAGTGCAGACCTGAACAATCTGGAAGCACTGCTGAAGAAATCTACTGACGTTAAGAGCGTTGGCATTTCCTGCAAGAAGATTTACGGTTACGATGTGCTCTTGGTAGCTGTGCCCAGTACCACGCAGATTGACCAGACTCCGGCAGGCGAATAAATCTTTCTCTTATTGCTCCATAATACCCAATAAATGCTCTCCCCCGGCGGACGATAAGCCCGCCGGGGCTTTCTTTATGCCCGGAAACGCCGTAAACCGCGCCTGAACCGCCGCCCGGCGGGGCGAAATGACAATATGCACAAAACAAAGCCGGGAAGTTTGGCAGGGTAAAAGCCGGAAATTTCAAATGAAATATTCAAAAATCGTTTTGGGTGTGGTATTATCTTTGTAAAATATGCCACAAAAACGGAGAGAATGCTCCGTGCGGCGGAAATGAGGGAAAAACCGATATGAAATACGCAAGCAACAACATCCGCAATATCTTGATCGCGGGCCATGCCGGCAGCGGCAAAACGACGCTGACCGAGGCATTGGTCTATTTTTCGGGCGCTGCCGAGCGTATGGGCCGGGTCGAGGACGGCACCACGATTTCGGACTTTGACCCCGAGGAAGCAAAGCGGAAGGCCAGCCTGTCGGCATCGGTGGTGCCGGTGGAGTATGAGGGCATCAAGTACAACCTCATCGACGCTCCGGGCCTGTTCGACTTTGAGGCAGGCGAGTACGAGGGCATCCGTGCAGCCGAGAGCGTGCTGGTGTGCGTGTCGGGCCGCAGCGGCGTGACCGTCGGCGCGGAAAAGGCCTTCCAGCTGGCCCGCAAGAACGGCAAGGCCACCATGGTCTTTGTCTCCAAGTGCGATTTGGAGAACGCGAACTACTTCAAGATCCTCGAGGACATGAAGATAAAGTTCGGCGCCACCGTCTGCCCCTGCGTCGTCCCGGCCAAGCTCGACGACGGCACCCCCGTGTACATCAACCTGTTCAGCCAGAAGGCCTTCAAGTATGAGGGCGGCAAGCAGGTGCAGGTGGACCTGCCCGACATCGGCCACCGCTTCCAGGGCCTGATCGAGGCCATGAGCGAGGCCATCGCCGAGACCGACGACGAGCTGATGGAGAAGTTCTTCGGCGGCGAGGCATTCACCACCGAGGAGATCGTCGAGGGGATGCGCAAGGGCGTCAAGGACGGCCTCATCACCCCCGTGTTCTGCGGCAGCGCTGTCAACCAGCAGGCTCTGGATATGCTGCTGTACAATATGCACAAGCTGCTGCCCAGCCCGGAGCACAACGCCGTTCTGGCTGAGGATGCCAACGGCGAGCCCGTCGAGCTGACCTGTGCCGAGAGCGAGCCTACCGTGGCCTACGTCTTCAAGACGGTGGCCGACCCCTTCGTGGGCAAGCTGAGCTATCTGCGCGTCGTCAGCGGCAGGATCACCGCAGGCGCTTCTCTCGTCAACGCCCGCACCGGCGAGACCGAGAAGATGGGCAAGCCCCTCACGGTTCTGGGCAAGAAGCAGACGGAGGCCGAGAGCATCGGTGCCGGCGACATCGGCGCTGTGGCAAAGCTGGTCAGCGCAAAGACCGGCGACACCCTCTGCGACCCTTCCCGCGTGGTCAAGCTGCCCGCACCCGTCTTCCCGAAGCCCAGCCTGTTCATGGCTGTCACCGTCGCCAAGAAGGGCGACGAGGGCAAGATCAGCAGCGCTCTGGCCCGTCTGATGGAAGAAGACCCCACCCTGAGCTACCTCAACAACGCCGAGACCCATCAGCAGATCATCGGCGGTCTGGGCGAGCAGCACCTCGACGTGGTCAAGGCCAAGCTGAAGAATAAGTTCGGCGTGGAGATCGGCCTCGAGGCTCCGCGTATCGCCTACCGCGAGTCCATCCGCAAGGCCTGCCAGAAGCAGGGCCGTCATAAGAAGCAGACCGGCGGCCACGGCCAGTTCGGCGATGTCGTCATCAACTTCGAGCCCTGCGACGGCGAGCAGGTCGTCTTCGAAGAGAAGGTGTTCGGCGGCAGCGTGCCGAAGAACTTCTTCCCGGCTGTTGAAAAGGGCGTCCGCCTTGCCGCCGAGAAGGGCGTGCTGGCCGGTTATCCCGTGGTCGGCCTGAAAGCTACCCTGCTGGACGGCAGCTACCACCCCGTGGACAGCTCCGAAATGGCCTTTATCATGGCTGCAAAGCTGGCTTATAAGGCCGCAATGCCCGAGGCCGGCCCCGTCATCCTCGAGCCTATCCACACCCTGAAGGCTCATGTCCCCAACGACAATACCGGCGACATCATGGGCGACGTCACCAAGCGCCGCGGCCGCGTGCTGGGCATGGAGCCCGACGAGGACGGCCAGCAGACCATCATCGCTGAAGTGCCTCTGGCTGAGCTGGCCAACTTCACCACCTTCATCCGTCAGACCACTCAGGGCCGCGGCTGGTTCACTACCGAGTTCGCCCGCTACGAGACCCTGCCTGAGATGCTGGTCCCCGCCGTGGTCGAACAGGCCAGGAAGCTGGGCAACCTTGATGAGTCTGGTGAAGATTGAGCCTGCCAATGAGAACAGCGCCCGGCTGTCTCCGGACGAAGCCATCTCTGCCCGACATGCCAAGGCCTCCCCTCGGTAGGGGAGGTGGCATCGCGCAGCGATGACGGAGAGGTTGAATAAGACATTTTCCAAGCCCTGTCGGCACTTCCCTCTGTCGGCGGGGCTTTTTTGCGGCCTTTTTGGCCCGCAGGGCGGCAGTTTTTATTGACAAGGCCGCGGCTTGCTATTATAATGAATAGGTCAAAATGGCATTCGTGTGCGGTTTTATGTTTTATGACACTCTGCCGTACCCCAAAAAATAGATAAGGAGATTTCCAAATGGCACAAGAGATCAAGATGTCCGCTGCTGGCCTGAAGGCAATGCAGGAGGAACTGGAATACCTGAAGACTGTCCGCCGCAAGGAGCTGGCAGAAGAGATCAAGGAAGCCCGCAGCCACGGCGACCTGTCCGAGAACAGCGAGTACGATGAGGCCAAGAACACTCAGGGTCTGGTCGAGAACCGCATCACCGAGCTGGAGCAGATGATCAAGAACGCTGTCGTCATCGACGAGAGCGAGCTGAGCGTTGAGAGCGTCTCTGTCGGTACTCACGTCACCATCCAGATGGAGGGTGAGGACGAGGTCGAGGAGTACGACATCGTGGGCCGTACCGAGGCCGACCCCCTGAACGGCAAGATCAGCGACGAGAGCCCCGTGGGCCACGCCCTGCTGGAGAAGGCTGTCGGCGACACCGCCGAAGTCCTGCTGCCCACCGGCCTTACTGTCAACTACAAGGTGCTGGGCATCACCCACGCTGCAAACTGAGCCAAGCGGGAGGAAATCATGGAAGAACAGAAGAAGAACCCCGCACAGGGCCTGTCTGAGAGCGAGCAGGTGCAGGTGCGCCGCCAGAAGCTGACAGACCTGCAGGCTGCAGGCCGCGACCCCTTTACCCTGACCAAGTTCCCTCAGGATGCTTACTCTGCTGACCTGAAGGAAGAGTTCAAGGACCTGCCCAACGAGACCGACAGCGGTAAGAAGGTCGCACTGGCCGGCCGTCTGATGTCCAAGCGCGTCATGGGCAAGGCAAGCTTTGCCCACCTGCGCGACGATAAGGGCGACATCCAGCTCTACGTCCGCCGTGACGAGCTGGGCGACGACGCTTACGCTGCTTTCAAGAAGCTGGACGTGGGCGACATCATCGGCGTCAAGGGCGAGGTGTTCCGCACCAAGACCGGCGAGCTGAGCGCCCGCGCCGAGGAGATCACCCTGCTGGCCAAGAGCCTGCGCCCCCTGCCCGAGAAGTTCCACGGCCTGACCGATACCGAGATGCGCTATCGTCAGCGCTATGTTGACCTCATCGCAAACCCCGAGGTCAAGGAGACCTTTGTCAAGCGCAGCAGGATCCTGAAGGAGATCCGTGCTTATCTGGACGAGAAGGGCTTCCTCGAGGTCGATACCCCCATCCTGACCCCGTTCGAGATCGGTGCGTCCGCACGTCCCTTCTACACCCATCACAACACCCTGAACATGGACATGGTGCTCCGCATCGAGACGGAGCTGTACCTGAAGCGCCTCATCGTGGGCGGCATGGACCGCGTCTATGAGGTGGGCCGCATCTTCCGCAACGAGGGCATGGACCCCAAGCACAACCCCGAGTTCACCACCATCGAGCTGTATCAGGCGTTCACCGATTTCCACGGCATGATGGACCTGGTGGAGGAGCTGTATAAGCGCCTCGCTCAGAAGATCTGCGGCAGTTTGGTCATCCCCTATCAGGGCAAGCAGATCGACATGGGCCACTGGGAGCGCCTGACCATGATCGAGGCCGTCAAGAAGTATTCCGGCGTTGACTTCAACGACTGGAAGACCGATGAGGACGCCATCGCCGCTGCCAAGGAGCACCATGTGGAGCTGCCCGAGGTCCCCACCAAGGGCGCCATCTTGGCCGAGTTCTTCGACGCCTTCGTCGAGGACAAGCTCATCCAGCCCACCTTCATCTATGATTACCCCGTCGAGATCAGCCCGCTGGCCAAGCGCAAGCCGGACGATCCCGCTTTCACCGAGCGTTTTGAGTACTTCATCGACTGCACCGAGTACGGCAACGCTTTCAGCGAGCTGAACGACCCCATCGACCAGAAGGGCCGCTTCGAGCGGCAGGTCGCCGAGCGCAAGGCCATCGAGCCCGACTGCAAGGCACAGGTCGATTACGACTACGTCAACGCTCTGGAGTACGGTCTGCCTCCCACGGGCGGCCTCGGCTTCGGTGTTGACCGTCTGGTCATGCTGCTGACGGACAGCGCTTCTATCCGTGACGTGCTGCTGTTCCCCACGATGAAGCCGATTGAGCAGTAAAGCGCAAAATTAAAACGTAGATGCGATGAATTTTCAAACAAAATTCGGGCGACATCTGCGGTACTACACCCGGGCTACACCAATTTTGGGACGTTTTCCCGAAAAGGAGCCTTACAAAGCGGTGTGGTGTAAGAATTGAATAGGCGGATTGGTGTAGTGGCTACACCGAACTCCCAAAACGAAGATACGGCAGCTATGTTGTGAAAATACAACGTAGCTGCCGCTTTTTGTTTCATATAAGGATTTTATGCTACCAATCGGCGTTCCCTGCGGTTAAATCAGCTTGTCGCTGGTGATTATAAAATGCACCTTGATTCAGCATACGCCAAAATTTACGCCAATGATTCACAGCACACGTTCCACCCAACGCAGTGCAGCGTTAAGACGCTCACTTTGCCGGTCATGATGGCCGTAGTCATCCAGCACAGTTTTGGCTCCACATGTCGCTTGCAGGGCAGTGTGGACTCGTTGGGCATAGCTATAGGCATCACACAGGCGGTTGTTGTGGCCTTCGCCCTCCCGGATACCATTTTGCAGATAAACCTGTGCGGAGTGGTTTTTGGGGACATGTTCCTCTATGAAATCGGCAACACCCGGATACCAGAACGACCCACAGAGGGAAAATACTGCAGCAAAGGCATCTGTTTCCCAGAGACTCATGGTTGCAGCCAGACCGCCCAGCGAATAGCCGCCATACGCCAGCTTTTCCGTGTCAAGGGCGTATTCGTCGATAAGCGCCGGGAGAATTTCGTTGTTCAGTTCTCGAAGATATTGTCCTAGCTGCCCGCCAAAATCCGGTGTGCCCGGTCGAAAAGCCGGTTCCGGCCACGGGGTATATTCTGAAAGTCTGTTATTGGGGAATACCCCCACCAACACTGCTCGTTCCGTGCGCAGATTCAACTGCTCAATCAGTTCCCCATCGTTGAGTAGGAGTGCAGGATTTTTGCCTTTGCGCAGTCCCTTTTCCGGGAACCGGACTCCAATTCGATGTGAACCGAGATTTAGAATTTCCATCCATAACCGCCCTTTTTTGTTAATTATTACGCAGTGTGGGGTGCTCCCCACATAGACAAACGGTAGCATTTTGTGCTATATTAGCATTAACTAACCGCTTTTGCACAAAGGAGCTCCCAATGAATCAAATATCCGCGCTTCCCAATCCGCTGGAAATTTTATTTCAGGAATACAATCAGGGCCGAATCGAGTCTGTCGGCTTCCGCAGCTTTACCCTGCACACTGGTGAGAGTAATAGCTACCGCACCCTGAAAAGTGCACTGATTGTTCCGGTGTCGGGTCGGGCCATCTTCTCATTTGAGCACGAACCCTTCATTGCCAAGCGAGGACTATTCCTGCACGGATGTCCCGACAAGACCCTGACCATTTCGGCTTTGGGCGAGCAGGATTTCCACTATATCAATATGTACTACGAAAACGACCGGCCTTTGCTGTTCTCCCACAAGCTCAAAAATCCGGAACAGACCTTTTCCATTCTGGAGCAGATCCTAAAGCTCCACCCGGACGCTGACATCCGCAGCCAGTACCAGCAAGAAAAGCTGACGGAAGAATTCTTCGCCCAGATTTTCGCAGATTTTCAGCCAGAGGAAACTTACAATGAAAGCCAAATCATGAGCATCCTGCTGGATTTCATCGCAGAGCACTATGCAGAGCCGCTGACGCTGGACGCACTGGCCGAGCAGGTCAATGAGAAAGCTGGACATGTCAGCTATCTCTTTTATAAGTACAAAAACATCCGTCCCATCGATTACCTCATCAATTATCGTGTCCGAATAGCCACTGAGCTTTTGCGTTCCGGCGACTACACTGTGACACAGGCCGCTCATGAGGTCGGCTACCGAGATGCCTGTTATTTCAGCCGCATTTACAAAAAACGGATGGGCTTTCCGCCCACCCGTATTCTGCCATAACCGAAATTTTTGATTTCAGGTTCCGTTAAGATGCACTGTACATGAAGTTGTACAGGGTCTCAGCAGAATCGATGACCCGTGCACCGTAGTCCATTACGTCATCATAATCCATCTCGATGACCTTCTGGTTGGCGATGGCGGGAACCTCCTGCACGACGGCGTTGGAGGTCAGCTGCTCCACCGCGTCGGCATCGGTGGAACCAAAGCGGTCTGCGCGGACGTAGACGATGATATCCGGGTTCATGGAGACCAGATTCTCCAGCGTCAGGCCGTTGCCGCCTTTGTCCAGAACATTCTCAGCGTTCAGGGCATTCAGCATACAACTGCTCATCTTGGAATTGAAGGCCACGAAGGTGCCATCGGCGTAGCCAGCCATGAACAGAACCTTCAGGGGCTCTCCACTCTGGCCGCTGACCTTGTCCATCAGCGCGTCGATTCTTTCCTGCAGCTCGTCAGCGTAAGCGTTTGCAGTCTCCTGCACGTTGAAGATCTCGCCGATGTTCCGCACATCCTCTACAATGTTATCCAGCGACTGATCAAAGGAAGCGCTAGCCAGCTCAGTGTAGACGGGAATGCCCAGCTCCTGATAGGACTGGACGGTGCCAATGCTGCTTTCGGTGAACATCAGAGGACCCTTGCCGAGAATCAGATCCGGCTCCGTGGCAAGGATGGTCTCCTTAGAAACAGACTTCTTATCGCCAAGGCTGTTCAGAGATGCAATTTCATCAGCAATGTCACCCTTCAGGGCATTGTCATTATCGAACACGCCGACGATTTTATCCTTGAGCCCCAGCTTGATGAGCAACTCAGTCATGGACAGCTGTGTGGACAGCACCTTCTCCGGTGCATGGTCGTAGGTCATATCTACAGCATTGCCATCAGCGTCATAAATCTGCAGGGTCAGGGGGTAAGAGGTCTCTTCGGCGGAGACGGTGCTCTCGGCAACAGACGAAGCAATCTCGGAGGAGGCAGCAACGGACGATGCCACAGAAGATGCAGTCTGACTGCAGCCAGTGGCCAGCATGACGGCTGCCAGTGCCGCGGCAGCAACACTCAGGGTTTTCTTTTTCATAAAGGTTCCTCTTTCTGCGGGGTACTCCCGCATTTTTGTTATAGATATTGAATCATCAGTTTTCCGTTGATCGGGCTGGGGTAGACACAGGCTTCGACATCAAAGATGCGGTGCAGGTTTTCGGGGGTCATCACCGCTTGAGGCTGGCCCTGCGTTACAATTTCGCCTTGTTTCATCAGATAGAGGTGGTCGCAGAACTGCGCCGCAAGGCTCAGATCATGCAGAGCAGCCAGGACCGTGATCTGCAAATCTTTGATGATTGAAAGGATTTCTAACCGATAACGGATATCCAGATGATTGGTCGGTTCGTCGAGGATCAGGATCTTGGGCGACTGGGTCAGCGCGCGGGCCAGAACCACCCGCTGTTTTTCACCGCCCGAAAGGGACTGGAAGTTCCGGTCGCGGTAGCTTTTCATGCCTACCTTGTCCAGTGCCTCCAAAGCCATCTCATAATCCCGCTCTTTTTCCTGCTCCAGCAGGGAGTGAAACGGATACCGTCCCATCAGGGCGATGTCCAGCACGGTATAGTCAAAATTGATCTGGTTGAATTGTCCCATCACCGCCATGTTCCGCGCCAGCTTTTTGCCGGAAAAGTGTGTGATGTCCTCGTCATCCAGACGAACGATGCCGCTGTCCATCTTTTGTGTGCGGTAGATGGAGCGGAGTAGAGTGGTCTTGCCGCTGCCGTTGGCACCCAGCAAGGCCGAGAATTTCCGGTCCGGCACCTCAATGGAGAGATTCCGAACGATGGTTTTTCCAGCAATCGAAACGCTGACGTTTTTCGCATCCAGTTTCATTCAATTGCCTCCAAATCCATATTTTTTACGCACCATCACATAGACGAAGAACGGCGCACCCACCAAGGCGGTGAAGATGCCCACAGGCAGCTCGGTGTTGGGAATCAGACTGCGGGCGATGGCATCTACCCAAAGCATGAACAGTCCGCCGGATAATGCTGCAATGGGCAGTAGTTTTCGGTGGGCTGTGCCGGCAATGGCGCGGGAAACATGCGGGATGATGAGCCCCACAAATCCGATAGTGCCGCAAACCGATACAAGTGCACCGGTCAGCACCGAGAGTACCAGCAGGTAAACCAACCGACACCGGAAGGTGTTGATGCCAATGGTGGAAGCTGCTTCCTCACCAAGCATCAGACCATCCAGTGTCTGGGCCTGCGTCCGAAAAAAGACTGCTGCTGCCAGTACGATCAGTGCAATGGGGCCGATGTTTTTCCATCCGGCGCGGGTCAGGGAGCCCATCGTCCAGAACTTAATGGACATCATACCGTCCGAATCGCCTGCTACCGCAATGATAAAGTTGGAAAATGCTGTCAGCAGTGCATTGACGATCATGCCGGAGAGAATCAGCTTGACTGAGGTGGTCTTGCCATCCGCCGATGAGAGAGCCAATACGAGAAAGCAGGCACCGCCTGCTCCTACAAAGGCCCAGAAACCGGAAATCACGCCCAGCCCCAGAAAAAGCGAACCGGTGGCTCCCAGCGTTGCACCTGCCGACACGCCAAGAATGTATGGGTCTGCCATTGGATTTTGGACAACGGCCTGCATCACACAGCCGCAGAGGGCTAGCCCGCTTCCGGCCAGAAAGCCCAGAATAATTCGGGGCATTCGGATCTGCCAGACGATCTGTTCAAATGCCACAGATACCGAGGTGCCTGTGTCTGTCCCGAACAGGTGCCGAAGCAGGATCGATAGTGTATCTTGTACCGGAATGCGGACTGCTCCCATGCAAAGCGTAATGATTGCAGAAACAAGCGTTAGAATCATCAATAGAATGATCGTCAGTCGTGTCTTTTTCATATAGAAATCACCCTCTCAAGTGGTCAGAGGTTAGTTTTGACTACCCGAAAAGTATTTTACAGGCTGCTTACAGATTTGTCTATGGACAATTCTTTAAAGAATGGACGATTCTTAAAAACCGGATAGCCAAATTACTTTTTGTCAAGAGGGCTGGCACCGTCCGGCCCTCTCTCTTTTTATAAGCAAAACAAAGCCTGAAACTTCTTGATGTACCGAGAAGTTTCAGGCTTTTTCTTTTATGGATCTGCAAACGGACGGCTGGAACTTTCCACCGCAGGAAAAGCAAATGTGAAAAACATGGAGGTTTTCTTACATCTTCAAAACCGACTCCCAGATCTCCTCGACCACCGGAACACCAAGCTCGCGGTTTTCTTTGATGGTGCGCAGCATTCCCTCGCCGGGCCAGCGGACTTCGCCATCCGGTCTGGCCGGGGTGCTGGCCTTGATGTCCGCAAGGATGGCGCTGATGACGGCGTCGTTTTCCTCGACGGTGCCAAATTTAGTGGGGTCGATCGCGATCATGATCTGGGTCAGACCGATCTCGTCGCCGAAGGTCCCGATGGTGTGGACGGCATTGCCGCCGGAAAGGAGGGTGGCGATCAAATCCAGCAGGATGGAGAGGCCGCTGCCCTTCCAGTAGCCGATGGGCAGTGCGCGGCCGCTCTTTTCGATGGCGGCGGGGTCTGTCGTGAGCTGGCCGTCCTCGTCGCAGCCGCCGGGTACGGGCAGCTGCCTGCCCGCCAGACGGGTGCTTTCCAGCTTGCCGTAGCTGAACTGGCTCAAGGCGCAGTCCACCATGACGTGCTGGCCGTCGGAGCGGGGGACAGCGAGGATGATGGGGTTATTGCCGATGCGGCAGTCTTTGGCGCCCCAGGCAGGCATATTGGGGGCGGTGTTTGACCAGC
>OFML01001793.1_pt1 | contig 11180 bp, 7 predicted proteins | sample 1541831 | NCBI WGS metagenome assembly OFML01 (sample SAMN04209237, study PRJEB22552) | human gut metagenome | biome: gut; material: feces | host: Homo sapiens | place: USA: Oklahoma | reverse complement strand
TATCATAGAAGACCTAATGCTTAATAGCTATTTACAGAAAAACTTTCATACTCTCTTCTGGAAGTACTATTTATCTTACAGAAGCTAACTGGGGTCCTGCTAATAATATTGTAGATGCGTCTGACGGTAAAGTAAAATCATTTACAACTTCTACTATCAAATCTCGAAGTGGTTATAACATTCTTGGATATCTTGTTCTGTAATTTAAAATCTTAAAAAAGGTATCACGCTGGTTTACATAAACCAGCGTGATACCTTTTTTAGTTTCCTGCAACATAGTAAAACTGATTTTCATTCACCATTTCAATCGTAACCGAAAGCTCCGTTCCTTCCGCATCTTGACAAATAAATTTCCAATTTTTCTCGTCCTTTTCAATTCTCATAATTTCCATTGGACCTCCGCCAACACCAACGGTTTTTGAAAACAGGTAACTTTTCGTATCCGGTTGGTAAGATTGCGCTGTATGAAGATACTCTTTGTCAACCTTAAAATAAAGTGTGATAAATGATTCCACATCACTCTCAGGCACCAGAACCTCGCTATGACTGGAAAGATATCCAGGATCTTTCTGTTCTGTTTTTTCCAGAAAACTTTCCAAACAATTATAAGTATAAAATTTAATCAAACGATCCGCTGAAATTTCTTCTGGAGAATCCCAGTTGTCATACATAAGACCGACAATATAGTACGGCTCTATGTATTGGCGAAACAGCTCTTTTTTCTCTGATTCAGAAAGAATTTCTTCCTCTTTTTCAGATGATGTATCAGAGGATTCTTCCGACTTGGATTCTTCGGATGGTTTATTTTCTTCTATTTTATGATTTACACTTGGAGTTTGCGGACCGTTCTCCTCCTTATCAATAGTTCCACTTTCCTCATTGGATTGTACAAATTCCTTTTCAGAACTCTCATCCATAGAGGTTTCGTTGAAAGAATCTGTTTTCTTGGAAATTTCTTCTGGGAGCTGATCTTCCTCTTCATCATCTTCTTCCATAATATTTTCCTGTACCGTGTCATTTTCTTCGGAAGTGTGCTCTTCCTGCGGTGCAGCTGTTTGGCGTGTACAGGACATGAAACTGAAAACCATACTTGCTACCAAAAATAAAACAACAACCTTTCTCAATTTCATATTGATTTCTCCTCTCTTTTTCTGATTTATATTATTTCTTTAATTAAAATTTTCTTAATTAGAATTTCTTTACATAGTTTACATTTTCCCTTCCCTTTTCCTTCTTATATAGTGTAAGGGCAAAACAGAACACCTACAGCCGCGGAGTAAGTTGTTTGTTTTATCCTTAAAAATTTTTATGAAAGAAGATGTTTTTATGGCACTTCCTGTTTCTGGAGGTATTTACACCTTTCAGTGCCTCGGCGCTGAAAATATGTTTTTAAATTTGTATTATTATAGCGGTATTTCCAATGGGCAGAACGTAATCCTTTGGGATGGCGATGGTAGCAAAGAACAGCAGTGGAAATTTGATGGAAAAAAACTGCTGCCAGTTCGTGATACCAGCTTTGCATTGGACAAGTATACTGTTGCCGGAAATCCAAATAATAATAACGCCGATGTTTGGGAAGCAAATGACCCAACCAATCAGAATATTGTTTTTGAATCTACCAACAGTGGCAGCAATGTAGTAAGAATCAAACTTGCCTCTTCCAATATGTATCTGACAGCATACGGCCTTGTACACGGTACAAATGATGGTAAGACTCCTACTTCTAAAGGCAATGTTTTTTGGGCTCCTAAGAAAACCAGTACCATGCAGCAGTGGGTTTTTACCAAAGTTGGTGGGTCTTCTAGCGGAGGACATCCTGAACAAAATCTGGCTGTTCCAATCAATCATGCCAAAATTCAGTGTGGATATCATAATCCCCAAAAAACACCTGCTTCACAATGGCAGCAGTGCCCACTTTATTCGACTTTAGGTTCTTTTGCAAAAGCTGGGCATTTTGGAATGGATTTAACAGGAACAGTAAACCCATTTTACGCAAGCGGTAATGGTGTTGTATTAGGTTTAAGCAAAAATGCCAATAATGTAATCGGAAAATGGCTTGCCATCAAGTACTATAACGTCAAAGGATATGGAGATATTATTGCTCGTTATTTCCATTTAAACGACATTTTTGTTTCTGTTGATCAGGAAGTTAATCTCAATACTTTGATCGCTACCTACGGAGCCACAGGCAATTATGTGACAGGTGCCCACCTTCATGTAGAACTTGATACAGACACAAAGGCATGGAATTATACACCTACTCTTTCTGCCGATAATGGTGGTTTATGTGCTGGTATTCGTGGTAGTCAGGATACCACTCTAAACCCTGCATATGTTTTTAAACTTAAAACATCTGAACCTGAAAATCAGACTATGACTTATCCTGAAACAGGATGGTATAGTGGTCCTCACTTTGATACATTCTAAACTCATTTTTGTTCCATTCCATGCCATATAAAGATATGGCATGGAATTTTTTATTCCTCACTGTTATAGAGAAGCTCGCAGGAATCGAAATAAAACCCTTCTTCCGTCATTACAACAGTAACACAGCATTCCTGATAAGAATGATACTCGTCATCATTATATTCAACAATCAGATTTATCTGGCTTCCATTTGTTGAATAATCCTTCATAAGAATTTCAATCGGAATCGGAGGAGTTGGAGAAAGGCTATATGCATCCAGTTCGGAACAATAAGAAGGTGATTTTGTCGTAAAGTCCTTGATATTGATTGCAAAGTAGTTCTTTGAAAATTCCTGAAACCCTTGTGCTTTAAAAAATGTCCCCCTTAAATTCTTCATTTCTTCCGTTGCGTTTTCTTCGGTAATTGTTATAAGATTTTCTTTCTCTGGGGTATTCATGCAATATCTGGAATAGATATCAATCAGATTACTCAATGTCAGATCATCTCGATCCGAAAAAATCATCCATATTCTTTGGTCTAGTGCTTTCCACACTTCAAACGCTTCATTTGCTATATTTTGTATCTCTTCTTCTGTTTTCTTGCTTACACTTGGAGTTTGCGGACTCTTCTCTTTCTGATCAGAGAAAAAAGAAATGCTTTCTAAAATCTCACGATGTAGTTGCATTGCTTCTTCGTTATATTTCCCAACCGCATAGATTTGGATGGTAATGTACATATCCTGATAAGGAATATAGTAATTATAGCAGTATTCCTTCTGATCTTCGGGTGGTTCCTCCTCATTCTTATCCCATAAAAACAAATCAATACTTAAAAGCACTTCCTGACCATTGATATTCACTATCTTGGAAGAAATATAAGTTGGGACAAGATCCACCTTTGCTGTAGACCAAATCGTTTGGCCTTCGGGAATTATTGTAGCCCAAAATCCTTCTGCTGCTTTGCTTCCATCTTCATGATAAAACATCGTACCTGTATCAGACTGTATCCAATCAGCTGGTACCTCCAGAGAAAGTTCTATTGTTTCTCCTTCTATTATTCCTGTCTCACTCCCCTGAACAGTACAGCTTACATCGACTCTTTTCATTGTTTGTGATGAATCTTTTTCTTTTTCCTGATCTAAAGTTGCATCATCATTTTTTTCCTCTTTGGGTGGGAGATCTGCTGACTCTGACTTTTGTGCATCTTCTGGATTACTGAAATCATCCACTGTTTCTTTTGGGGAATGAGTAGAATTTTCTGTTGTGAAATCTTCCTGCTCCATCTCTTCCATTACCGTTGTCTGCTTCTCTTCTTCACTCTGCCCCACTGTATCCAATCGACCTGATGCAAGCAGAACACAAAGAATCACCAATGTGATTAGAATCAATGTCAACAATAGAACAATTGCGGTGTTTCTTTCTTTTCTCATATCTTCAGCCCCTTTTATCCTTGATAACACTTCTTTTTATTAGTGTTTCATTTTCCAAAAAAATTTTTAAAGTGTTTAGTTTTTTCTGATTTTTTCACTCTTTATATGGTAAAGGATGTGATAAAAATGTTCTAAAAAATCCACAAAGCAGAAAGCAAACGATAAACAACAGAAAGGATGTCAGTATGTACAAGCAGAAATTAACCCTTGATCCAAAACTCGCAGAAATCTGTGAGGCAACCCTTACCGTCTGTGATGCAGAACCATTGCAGCAGGAAACTCTTGAAAAAGCAGCCAATTTCAAAGTGTTGGGATGCTCCAAACTCTCTGAGCAGGAAATGAACGCCCATAAACTGATGAGAGTAGCAGCTCCTTTGGCTACAGGACAGAAGGATGTCGCAGTAACAGAGCTGAAGTGTGTCTCTGTGGAAGGCAACGTTCTCCCGGCAGAGTTCCAGATGCATTATGTCTTCCATGTAGCTAACTATTCGAATGAAGCAATCGCTTCTGTACCGGTGACCATCTACTTCAATACACCGGATCATGCTCTGGTAGAGCAGGGAACAACAACGGTGAAAAACATTCCGGCAGGACATTACCAGGCTCTGGAATTTACCTTCCCAGGTGTCATGGCAGGTCAGTGGAAGATGTCGATGGAAGCAAACAAGCCAAGAGCGTTTGAAGAGAGCAACTATGCAAACAACCTGCTTTCCCGAACTTTCACCTATGTGAATAAAGCAGAACTGATTGCCGAATCGGTATCAGCAGTGGATGATGATCCAAAGTTTGATGCAGACGGGCACCAGATTTTGTACTATGATGTACCGACAGCATTGGAGTTTGTATTGAGCAATGTGAGTGCGATTGATGCAAAGAATGTGCTCGTACAGGTTCCAGCGGCATTTGAAGATATGACAGGCGCTCATCCAGCTAAGCTGGCAGAAACCAGAATGGATGTACCGGCACATACAAGAAGAACACTAAAGCTGGATATTACCTTTAACAAGCCAGCGACAGCGCAGATTGGTCTACTGCTCAACAATGACAGGGCTTGCGATGAAGTTAACTATGAAAACAACGAAACGCATGAGATTTTCTCTATTACCAAGTACAATCCGGGAACTGGACCAGATCCGGAGCCGGAAGAAGCAGTAGATATTGATTTTTCTGATCCAAGTATTGTAGCCCTGATTCCTGGAAGAATGACAATGCCGCTTTATGATCAGTCGGAAGATGCGACATGGAAAGGCATTGATGAGACAAAGGATAGAGTAACTATAGATGCACTGGTAAAGAGCGGATGTGGTATTTGTGCATTAGCAATGGTTCTTACATATATGAATGATTCTGATGATGGTGCTTCAAATGTTACGCCAGCAGATGTTTATCATCGTGGTGTTTCGGATCCGAATAGTGTTTCAATTGATCATTGGGATAAAGCATCTCAAAACTACACTTTTGATAGAACATCTTTGACATCTGAACTGACTTCGAATGTACGAAGCACTCTTAAAAATGAAATCGTTATACAAAAGCAACCCGTGATTCTTCATTACTTTGGCTCTCCGACCCATTTTGTAGTAGTCAGTGGTTATGAGTTTGATCCTAAAAAGGTTGGAACAAGCGGCTATGCCTCCGATCCATACGATCTATCTCATTTTAAAGTGATGGATCCATACAAAGGAGAAGCACATACTTTACAGGAAGTTGTTAATTCTCCTAGATTCAGCTCCTGGGATACCATGAGAACAATAAGATAAAACCGAAAGGCAGGGCTATTTTCAGCCCTGCCTTTTCCTCTCATCCTACCCTGAATATTCATACTCAAGAACATAGTTTTGAGAAAGAGTTTCGTCATCAGAAAAGCAGAGTTTCAGGCAGCCGCCGGTGTCATATCGATTTTGATTTGTTGTCACCTCTCCAAACAGGTCATAACCCTCTGGAACGATAAAGGAAATTTCCAGCCCCTGAACGGTGCCGGTTAATCCACTGGAATAGGAAACCTCTTTTTCCACTTCTTGAACGCTCAGCCTTTGGATACGACAACTCTCGAAACTCAATAGTTTCTCTTTTGCTTTCTGAGAAATCTGTGCGTTTTCGATGAGAACCGAGACAGTGCGGTCGGGATTTGATTCAAAGAAAATTCTGGGGTAATAAGGGGGATCACAGTCATGAATCATATCGGACATTTCATAGTAAATGCAGAGAACATCCAGATAAGGAGAGTCCTGATTGATCATGGTTCGATAGATTTCCCAAGGATTTGGGGTGGAAGCTCCTGCCTGAAAAGAGCGCGGATGGTCTCCTAACAGCGGCTGGAGATATTCGGTGTAGTTTTTTTCTTCCCGATTGTATGCCACCGTAGTTGGAAAATCGCAGATATCCAAAATCTTTTGACCGGAATAAGGGAAGGTGATGACCTCTTCCTGCTGCTGAAAACGGATCTTTTCAAAATCCAGCATAATGGGATAGATTTCCATGGGAATCAAATCACCGTTCTCCTTTTCATAGAGATAGTAGTTGATACTCCAAATATCCTGCTTCAGCCCAATCAGCAGATAGTCTGGCTGGTTCAGGATGACGATGGATTGTTCCTGAAAAAGATCCCGCATCCTCGTCATTTCATTCTGTGACATGGAGGGCAGCTGCGTTTGAGAGAGAACATTGTGAATGGAAAGGAGACAGGAAAAATCTGCTTCCAAGGTTTTGGTGGGCTGCGGTGGTACGGGGATTTCATCGCTGTACTTCCAGAGTGTATCAGAGGCGAGAATAGAGCTGTTCTCCTGTTCATAACTTTTGTCGGATAAATGATAGAACATGGTTCCGAAGACTCCCTGTGCATGAGCCTCTGGTTCAAAGTAGGGGAAGATAACCTGTTTTTCCTTTGCCCGATAGTCAATATCCTCCCAAGCAATTCGCTTCCCCTGCGTGTCAATCTCGGTGATGGAATTTGTTTCCCTCTCATATAGCAGATAGTGCATCTGATTCTGCACATTTCGCAGACCAATAAGATACCCATCACCGGCTTTCATCATGTCAATTTCCTCTCCGCCCCAGTATTCCGGTGTGCGGTAGGGCTTACCTAAAAGACCGGAGAGTAGGTCGTGCACTTCTCGCAGCATGACGAGTTTATCTTCGATAATCTCCGTTTCTTCTGGAGATTTTGTTCCCTGTGGTAAAGCAGTATCAGCGGTGGAAGGCAGGGAAGAAGCAGCTTCGTTTGAGAAATTGGTAGAGTCATCTGTTTCGCTGGAGGTACCGATACTGATGGAGGAATCCACCTTGTCTGACTGCTCCCCACATCCCACAGGAAGGAGACTCAAGCTCAAGGTCAGAATCAGGCAGAGGAATTTTCTGAAAAGATGGTGTTCTTGTAACATGGCGATTCCTCCTTTTTCTTTTATTATACGTCTCTCTGAATAAAAAGAAAAGTCAAGCGTAGAACTTACATATTTTATGAAAAAAATACAGAGCAGTTTTCTAATGCCCCCTAATTTTGATTCCATCTCTTTTTTGGGGAACAAATTCTTCAATCAAGCAACAATCCTACACTGTATTTTAAATATTATAAATCATCACCCTCAGTAGTAACGGCTGCAAACCTACAAATAGGTGTCACGCCCCAAAATGAGAAAAATTACACTTCGTATATTGCTCCTAAAAGCAGGTATGACAAACAGACCTGCAAAGGAGATCATTTTGCAGATCTGGGGTTCCGCAGCGCTGCGCAGCTGACATCATCAGACCATGCTGTTTTGCGGCATGGCTGGCTGCCGTCAGCCGTATATAAAAACGGGTCGTTACACTACACAGCCGGTTTGTAGATCTATCGTATTTAGATATTCTTTTACCTTCGCGTAATAGATTCGCAGAAACTTTGCACCGCCTGCCACAGTATAAACATAGAAGTGCTTACCTTCCGCCCGCTTTCTGTCCATGAACTGAAAGACCTCGTTTTCAGGATCGGAGTGTTGAAGGATTACGCTGAAAATGGTAAACAGTACCCGTCTGAGATGCGGAGATCCTCTCTTTGAAACAGGGCAAGATTTGGAATCAAAAGTTCCCAACTGAAACGGCGGAGCGTCCACACCAGCGAAAGCAACCAGCGCACCTTTGTTTGTGAAGCGGCGCACATCGCCAATCTCCGCCATGAGCTGAGGCCCGGTGATTGGCCCGGCTCCCTGTATTGCCATAACAACCTCATATTCCGGCAGCACCGAGGCCAGATGCTGCATCTCGTTGCGCAGGATTTGCAGGGTATCATACACCTCATTCAGGCTGTCTACGGCTTACGTAATGATCAGCTTGGTGCTATCATTCTTGGTAAGCGTGACAAGCGAGTTGCGGGCAATACCATAAATCCGTTCGGCATCCGAAAGAGAGTAGTGGTATCCGGTTCTTTTGCACCATTTTGGGAAGGTGTCTGCAAAAGTAGACAAAGACGAGGCTGCCACGCAATCTTTATGCCAAAATCGCCGCACAAAATCCACCCACTTTATGTGCCCCACCTTGGTGCGCTGTTCGTCGAACAGCTTATTTGCACCAGGAAAAGTCTGATCCAATTAAAGATAAAAATATCATTCTATCGTATTCTATCTGTGGATATTTTATAATCTGCTAATTTCAATATTTGATCACAAGAATTTATTACATTTAAATCATGTGAAATAATGATTATTATCTTATTTTCTTTTATACTTTCTATATAATCTATAAAAGATTTTGTGGTTAAGCCATCTAGAGCCGAATTGGGTTCATCAAAAATGAGCACCTCCTTTTCACATAGTAACGATCTCGCAATATTAATCTTTTGCTTTTCCCCTCCCGAAATATTGTTAGGAGTAATTATTGTTTCTATCCCTTGTTTTTGCATTTTAAGATATTGAGTCAAATTTAGCATATCAAATATTTCCGACTCTATATTATTGTGTTTTAATCTATCAAAGTAAATGTTGGTTTTAATGGTATCATTCAATATTGGTGATTCCTGTTCTACAACCTCAAAATATTTTTTTCGGAGAAAGTACATATTACATTCTTTAATTGATTTTGTATTTATAATGACATCACCTGTTGTAATACTATCCGTTAATAATCCTAAAATGATTTGTATCAAAGTGCTTTTCCCTGTACCATTGCTTCCAACAAGTGCATATGTTACTCCCTTCTGAAATGTATAATTTATATGACTAAAAACTCTTTTCTCTTTGTAGTTAAATGATAGATTTTTTAAGCATATTTTTTCAATATGATTGGGTATATAAGCACCGTCACTTTCCTCTCCCCATAATAATAATTCTTCGATTCTATTGAACGATACCAATGTTTCTTGATAAAACTCACCTAATTGAAGGTAACAACTAAACAGGCTAATTATCTTAGGAAAATAACTTGAAAGTACAATAAACATACCAATAGAAAGTTCACCCACGATAACCTCTCTGCCTCCTATGACAAACAAAATGATATTAGCAATACACTTTATTGCCTCATCTAAAAACGATAAACCATAGAGTATTGTTTTAAAATTTACAGAAATTGCTCTGTAAGATTGGTATGATTTTTCTAATCTTTTTTCAAAGAAATTCATCAAGGAATGGATTTTAATAAATTTGATATACTGTAATTGTTCCCCCACCTGAGCAAAAAATGAACTCTGCTCTGTCTTTTGCTCTTTTGCTCTGATCATCAAAACATTCTTAACGGAAAGATATAACACATAATAAATAATTGCTATTACAATCAAAATCAATGTAATTTTAAATGAAATTGAAATCATAATCGATAAGGTAATAAATAACGATATCGAATTTAACATAAACTGTGTAAATATATTTATTGTATAATTAATGCAACTTGCAGCATCATGATTTATCTGTTGATTTAAATACATTGGATTTGCCTGATTCACTTTTAAAAGAGAGGCCTTTTGTAAACAATGTATTATATCTTTAGTTATTAGATACACAGAATCCAATCTGATTTTTGTTAATAGCGTCCTGTTTATATATTCTAAAAAAACATACATTCCCCATACAACTGTTAATAATATAATACCGCCATATAGTTCTTTTAACTCCTGATTATTTGTTAGTATATTAATAATATTACCGACTAAATATGGATTAAAAATCGATAGTAGCATGACAACTACACTAATCAAACAAAATGGAATAGCGTATTTCTTTTTTTTTAGAACATATGTTACAGCAAACTTTATAATCTTCATATTAATTCAGACCCTTCAAAAATTCATTATTATGTTTGATGTATACATATGGCGCAATGGAATAAATATCTTGCATTGTCTGAAAACAGTTTGGTTTATACAAATTATTTTTATCCGAAATACCTAATGGACAGCCACCTCCACATAATAAAGCATACTTGCATTTACGACATTCTGGAATGGTCTCAATATTACGTGAATAAATACCATTTTGTTGGTATTCAATCTTCGGAAAGTAAGTTCCTACTGAATAATGTTTTTTTCCAACAGCAGTTATACATGGATAAATGTATCCATGTGGATCAAAAACTAAATAATTATTATGTGCATAGCAATAGTTATACATTGGTCTCATCGGTCTATTATATAGTAAATATTTAAGCAATGGGCTGTTTTCTGATAGGAACGCATGGTTGCTAATATCCATTTCTTGTTCGTTCTTCCCTATATCTAGTGATATTAATCTTTTAGTGAGCATGACTCGTTCTTCTTCGTTAACCTGAAAAACCGGTGTTATCTCAAAACTTAAACACTGATCGGCATTAGGAAGCGTTTCCATTAATATCTTTTTTTGTTCAATACATTCCTCAAGGTTTTCTTTATTAACATTCATACGAATCCTAATCGGAATATTATTTTTCAAACATTTTTCTACTCCATTTATAATTTTATCATATGTAGGTAAACCGTTTGACAAAAAACGCCTAGAATCATGAGTTTTTTTAGAGCCATCTAATGTAACTGTAATACATCTGATTTTTACTTGTTTTAATAATCCTATAAACTCAGATAAATAATATCCGTTTGATGTAATTTGATATTCAACTTCATTCCAACGTTGAAAAACATATTGCACTATCTCATATGTTTTAGGTAGTAGAGGCTCCCCTCCAAATAAATGAATCCTTTTTACTTGACCATATAGCATTGAAAAAATTTTGTTTACCATTTCTTTCGTCATAATTTTAGCAGATGGCGGGTTATCCAATTCAAAGCAATATGGACACCTAAAATTACAACTATAAGTTAGAACTAGCGTAATATTTTCTTTGATTTTTTTGAGAGTATGAAAGTTTTTCTGTAAATAGCTATTAAGCATTAGGTCTTCTATGATA
>OFML01001778.1_pt1 | contig 11224 bp, 10 predicted proteins | sample 1541831 | NCBI WGS metagenome assembly OFML01 (sample SAMN04209237, study PRJEB22552) | human gut metagenome | biome: gut; material: feces | host: Homo sapiens | place: USA: Oklahoma | reverse complement strand
CTACACCGTGACCGACCCGGCCACCGGCGCAGCCTATGCAGCAGCCGGTGCATCCGATGCGTCCGCTGCGGCACAGGATTTCGACCCCGCACAGTGGAACGTGTCCGACACCTCTCCCGAGGCCGAGGCCACCCGCAGGATGTACGCAGCAGGTCTGACCCTCTCGGCACTGAACGGCGAGCCTCTGGCTGACGAGCTGATCCCTCCGATGGATACCAGCGCCGAGGCTGTGGCACGCCGCAAGCTCTACGCCGCCGGTCTGAGCAAGAGTGCGCAGGACGGTGAGGAGCAGGCTCTGCCCTATGCGGACTGGTCCGCAGAAAAGCAGGCCGCTTATCAGCTGGCACAGGCCGAACTGACCACCGGGCAGACCAGTGCCGGCGCTGTCAGCGCAGACCTGACCGAGGTGGACGCCCTTTCCGGCGCGACCATCACCTCGACCGCCGTCACCAACATCGTCAACAACTCGTATTTCTATGTAACTGAGGTGCTCCGCGCAGAGTGACCTCAACGGAGGAATGGAACCTATGGCAAAAACTGATTTTCTGACGGCTGACATGACCCGCCGTCAATTTATGAAGATCTCGGGCAAGAGCCTTGCAGGGCTCACCCTCTCCGCATCCATGCTGTCCCTCTTCGGCTGCTCGCAGAAGCAGGTGGACAGCGGCGCAGTGGCTACCTGGGCGCTGCCCCAGGGCCTGCTGGTGGTCAACGCCGACCTGTGTACCGGCTGCCAGCGCTGCGAGATCAACTGCACCCTGACCAACGATGGTGTGTGCTCCTCTTACATCAGCCGCGTGAAGATCCAGCGCCGTCTGAATCTGGACGGTGCCGGCAACGGCCTGCTGTCCGGCAACGACAACTGCTTTGTCTACTTCCCGGATACCTGCCGCCAGTGTGAGGACCCCGCCTGCGGCAACGCCTGCCCCCAGAAGGCCATCACCACCAATGACCAGGGCATCCGCGTGGTGGACACCGACAAGTGCATCGGCTGCGGCGCCTGCCACGAGGCCTGCCCCTGGCATATGCCCACCGTCAACCCCGAGACCGGCAAGTCGTCCAAGTGCATCGCCTGCGGTGCCTGCGTGGCAGGCTGCCCGTCCGGCGCTCTGTCCATCGTGGACTGGGATGCCGTCACCAGCGCAGCACAGGCTGCCTACATGGACCTGTAAGGAGGAGGAACAACAATGGCTGAAAGTTATGGCTGGGCAGGCAAGATCCTGCGCGTTGACCTGACCACCGGCGAGATCACCACGCAGGATGACGCAAAGTACCATAAGTATATCGGCGGTATGGGCATGGCCTACCGCATCATGTATGAGGAAGCTCCCATGGACCTCGACCCCTACGACGAGAAGGCACAGGTCATCTTCGGCGTCGGCCCCCTGACCGGTGCCGGCGTGCCCTGCTCCGGCCGCATGAACGTCACCTTCCGCTCCACCTGGTCCAAGGGCAGCTCCATCATCGACGCCCACATGGGCGGCCACATCGGCCCCATGCTGAAGTATGCGGGCTGGGACGGCATCGTCATCACCGGCATCTCCGCAAAGCCCGTCTACCTGCGCATCGAGGACGACCAGGTCTCCCTCGAGGATGCTTCTGACATCTGGGGCAAGGGTACGTTCGCGTCCAACAAGTGGATGGTGGAGCAGAACGGCCGTGAGTTCGAGACCGCTTCCATCGGCCCTGCCGGTGAGAATCTGGTGGACTACTCCACCCTGAACACCAGCTTTGGCAACTCCGGCGGCGCCGGTCTGGGCGCTGCCATGGGCAACAAGAAGTTGAAGGGCCTGGCCATCCGCGGCACCGGCAGCGTCAAGGTAGCCGACCCCAAGAAGGTGCTGGAGCTTTCCAACTACATGATGGGCAACCTCATCGGCGGCAACAACAACCACAACGTCCCCGCACAGCCCCAGAGCTGGGCCGAGTACAGCGCCACCTCCGGCAAGAACCGCTGGTCCGGCGCACCGGGCCGTATGTGGAAAAAGGCTCCCGGCGGCCCCGTGGATACCGGCGAGCAGCCCTACAACGACATCAACAAGGTGGCCCTGCGCTGCTTTAAGGGCTACTTCGACTTTGGCTCTGTGGCATCTGAGTACACCGTGAAGAACGGCGGCTGCTCCTCCTGCCCCATCCGCTGCTACACCGAGTATGATGTGGACCCGCTGGCCGATTACGACCTGCCCACCCACAACTCCAACACCTGTATGCCCGTGCTGTACGGCACCCGCGTCTACCCGGACGGCGTCCACGACTTCAAGTACGAGGGCGACGGCACCATGGTCATCAACCTGGCATGGTCTCATGCCGTCGATGACATGGGCCTGTGGGACAACTACGGCAACCTGAACCGTGACCTGCTGTGGATCCTTCGGATGCCCCGTGAGGAGGCCACCAAGTACATCAGCGAGGAAGAGTACGACTCCCTGCCCTGGGCATGGGAAAAGGCCGGTGACCCCCGCTGGGAGGTGGAGCTCATCCGCCGCATGGCTTACGGCGAGGGCGACCTGTCCGTCATCGCAAAGGGTACGCTGGCCATGATGGAAAAGTTCGGCCTGCCCAAGAGCTGGCTGGACCGCACCGACGGTGCCACCAACTCCAACCTGATGTACAACGGCTTCCCCAACCACCACGGCCCCGCAGAGGCATGGCAGGTTGGCATGCTGTACAATCTGGTGTATAATAGAGACTGCATGATCCACGAGATCGTCTGCGAGACCGGCTCCGGCGCACCCTACGAGGTGACCAAGAAGGTCATGGAGGACTTCTTCGGCGAGGGCTGCTACGACAAGGCCAAGGCCTACACTCCCATCAACGAGAACAAGGCAAAGCTGGCCGCCTACTGCGTCAACGATAAGAACTTCCACGACTCCGCCACCCTCTGCAACTGGATGTGGCCCATGACCCAGTCTCCCTCCAAGGAGCGGGCCTACCACGGCGATCTGGACCTGCAGGCAGATTTCATGACCGCCGTCACCGGCGAGACCTACACCCAGGCCGGTCTGCAGGAGGCAGGCGAGCGCATCACCCAGATGCTGCGCGCCATGACCGCCATCAGCTTCCAGAAGAACTGCGGCAGCGCAAACCTCCGTCAGGAGCACGACGCCATCTGCGACTGGGTCTTCGACAAGGAACCCGACTTCAAGGCATTCGAGGAAGGCACCACCAAGCTGGACCGCGCCGACATGGAGAAGGCAAAAGACCTCTTCTATGACATCTTCGGCTGGGACAAGACCACCGGTGTGCCGACCCGCGAGACGCTGGAGAAGTTCGACCTCGGCGACATGGCCGACGATCTGGAAGCACGCGGCATCTACGACCAGACTCCCGCCGGGGAGACTGCAGCCCAGTAATTCACAGAAACGAGAGGAACTATCATGCTGTTTGGCAGACGCAAACCCGGTTATACCACCACGGTGGACGCCGCCTCCGACCCCGAGCAGGTCATCCTTGACCTGCAAAAGGCAGAGATGGCCGCGAAAAAGAAGCCGAAGGCCGAGGTCTTTGACATCGACGCGGCCAGCGAGACGGCCCGCCGCCTGAAGGAAACGGGCAGTATGTTCGACGGCAGCGCCGCAAAGCTCGGCGAGGACGTCATTGCCGCTGTGCAGAAGGAGACGGATGCTCTGGCCGCAAGGCAGGCCGAGGCACAGCCCGCTCCCGAAGAGACGGCTGCACCGGACGCCGCCGAAAAAAACCAGCTGCTGGATTTTCTGGCCGCCGCGCCGGAGGCAGAGGGCGACCCCTACGCCGACCAGCCCACCGTCACCGCGCCGGAGCTGCCGGAGCTTACCCCGGCACAGGAGCTGGCGGGTTACATCCGCTCCCGCTCGGCGGCGGCGCTGGTCACATCCCACGCCCTGCTGGTGAGTGAGGTGGAAAACGCCGATGAGCTTCTGGCCCAGATGCCGGAAGACCCCCAGTGCGCAGACATCGTGTCCCGCACCGGCGCAAAGGATGCCTACTACTACTCCAGCGCCAACATGAGCGACAACTACGCCATGATTGCGCAGCTCATCGAGGACAAGGACCTCTGCGCCATGGTGGCCGAGATGGTGCGGTTCAACGCCCGCGTCTACCCCAGCGCCACCCCGCTGCGGTACTTCCGCCGCTCGCCCTACGATCTGACACAGGAAGCCATCGAGCAGACGTGGCAGTCCATGCAGGGCAAGCCGGAGTACGCCGACATCGAGGAGCTGACCAACAACCAGAACGAGCGGTTCCTCTTCTCCACCCAGCACCTCACCCGCCGCTACGCAAAAGCCATCAGCGACGTAGATGAGTGGACCGACTAAAGCATCCCACACGATCAAATAGGGTATATGAGCTTCTTTGAGCAAAGGTGTCTAAACCGTCGGGCATGACACCGCGCCGCAATGCTAAGGGCTGTATCAGCCGGCATTCAAGGGTGGAGGGGGAAACCCCGCCGCCTTCCCGCAGAAGAAACGCTGCAATTTGAAAAAAAGAACTCCTCCCATCCACACAGGGGCTTTCCATGCCCTGCCGCCACTGCAAGGGCGTCAGGGAGCGGAGAGCCGCCATCGGCAGGACAGCCTGCAAGCTGCCCTTTGCCGGAATGTGCGGATATTCTGCGGAGGCGTTTTGATTTTCCATCAAGACGTCTCCGCTTCTTTTTTAACCTGCCTTTTTATATGAGTCCCCGCTGCGCCCCGCCTGAGCCATAGCAGGCCGGGTGTGGCCGGGCATTTGGAGGATTTTTTATGAAACAGCCTTTCTGCGCGCCCTCTGAGGCGCTGCGCCGCGTGCTGGATGCCGCTGCGGCTCTGCCGAGGCCGGAGACGGAGACCGTCCCGCTGGACGAAGCGGGCGGCCGCATTGCTGCCCGGACGCTTTCAGCCCGGATGGACCAGCCGCCCTTTGACCGCAGCCCCTTCGACGGCTACGCCCTGCACAGCGCCGACATCGCCGGTGCCAGCCGCGAAACACCCGTCACCCTGCCCGTGACCATGAAGCTCTACGCCGGAGATGCCCCCGCTTCGCCTCTGCCTGCTGGCTGTGCGGCCCGCATCATGACCGGCGCACCCCTGCCCGAGGGCGCAGACTGTGTGCTGATGCAGGAGCTGACCGACAGCGGCGAGGAGACGGTACAGCTCTATGCCGTTATGAAGCCCCAGCAGAACGTGGTATTCCGGGGCGGGGACATCGCCGCCGGTGCTGTCATCGCCGAGGCCGGTACGGTACTCTCCCCCGCCCATCTCGGCGTGCTGGCCGGGCAGGGATACGCTGAAGTCCCCGTTTACAAGACGCTGACCGTGGGCGTTCTGGCCACAGGAAGCGAGCTTTTAGCTCCGGGCGAGGCTTGGACGCCCGGCAAAATTTACGACGCCAACGGCGTCCAGAACGCCGCCCGCCTGCGGCAGCTTGGTTTTGCGGTAAACCGTCGGCACTGCTCCGACGACCCGGAGGAGATCGCCCGTGAGATGCGGGAACTGCTGGCGGAGTGCGATGCCGTCATCACCAGCGGCGGCGTCTCGGTGGGGCAGAAAGACTATCTGCCCGCTGTGCTGGAACAGCTGAATGCGGACATCCTCTTTGCAGGCGTGGCCCAGAAGCCCGGAAGCCCCATGCTGGCCGGGAAAATTGACGGCAAGCTGGTGTTCTGTCTCTCCGGCAACCCCTTTGCTGCCGCCGCTACGCTGGAACAATACGCCGTCCCGGCTCTTTTGCGGGCGGCGGGGCGCTGCGAGGAAAGCTGCCTTCTTCCCCGCACCACCCGCACCCTGACCACGGGCTTCTCGAAGCCCAGCAAGGGGAACCGCTATCTGCGGGCCAAGGCCATGGGCGGCAACGTGACCATCCCCGGCGAGGGCAACGCCGAAGCCCACTCGTCCGGCAGCCTTTCTGCCATGATCGGCTGCAACTGTCTCGTTGAACTGCCCGCGGGCAGCGGCCCGGTGACTCCGGGCGAAGAAGTGGAGGTGCTCAGTTTTGTACAGTGAACAGAAAGAGGCTCTGGCCCAGGAGATCGAACTCAAGCGCCCGGCGGTGCTGGCCGTCAGCGGCCTGCACAACAGCGGCAAGACGACGCTGCTGGAAAAGCTTCTGCCTGCCCTGCGCAGCCGGGGGCTGAAAGTGGGCATTATCAAGCACGACGGCCATGATTTCACTCCCGATGTCCCCGGCACCGACAGCTACCGTCTGCGGGAAGCGGGGGCCGAGGGCGTGGCGGTCTACTCCGGCCAGCGCTATCTGCTGACCGAGATGTTCCGCCTGACGGAGCAGGACTTGCTGGCGCTCTTCGAGCGTCACGGCTATGATCTGGTGCTGCTGGAAGGCTTCAAGGACAGCGGCTGGCCGAAAATCGAAGTTGTCCGCAAAGAAATTTCGGACACACCGGTGTCTTTCCAGCCGCTGGCGGTGGTGGGAGATATTCCGGGGGCAGATTTTGGATTGGAAGATGCGCAGGCTCTGGCCGACTGGCTCGTTGCCCAGATGCCGGGCCTGTAAGGAGAAGACAGCTATGAAACTGATTCGTACCGAAGACGCGGCAGGCCAGGTGCTCTGCCACGACATTACCCAAATCATTCCCGGCGAGTTCAAGGGCGCACGTTTCCGCAAGGGCCATATCATCCAGCCCGAGGACATCCCCGTGCTGCTCTCCATCGGCAAAGAAAACCTCTACGTCTGGGAGAAAAAGCCCGGCATCCTCCACGAGGACGAAGCCGCCGCGCTGCTGTACAAGGCCGCTGCGGGCAGGAACATCCACGGCACCGAGCCGAAAGAGGGCAAGATCGAGCTCATCGCCGACTGCGACGGCCTGCTGAAGATCAACCGCGAAGCCCTGCTGGCCGTGAACCGCACACCCCAGATGATGATCGCCACCATCCACGGTGACCTGCCCGTGAAAAAGGGCCAGAAACTGGCCGGTACCCGCATCATCCCGCTGGTCATCGAGCAGGAGAAGATGGATGCCATGCAGGCTGCCGCAGGCAGTGAGCCTATCCTGAACGTGCTGCCCATGCAGGCCAAGAAGTTTGCCGCCATCACCACCGGCAGCGAGGTGTTCAAGGGCCGCATCGAGGATAAGTTCACCCCCATCCTCGTGGGCAAGCTGGCCGAATACGGCTGCGAGATGACCTTCCACAAGGTCTGCGACGACGACCCGGCAGGCATCACCGCCGCCATTCTCGAGGCGAAAGCGGCGGGCTGTGAGCTCATCTTCACCACCGGCGGCATGAGCGTGGACCCCGACGACCGCACCCCGCTGGCCATCCGGAACACCGGCGCGGACATCGTCACCTACGGCGCACCGGTGCTGCCGGGTGCTATGTTCCTCGTGAGCTATCTGGACGGTGTGCCGGTCTGCGGTCTGCCCGGCTGCGTCATGTACGTCAAGCGCACCATCTTTGATCTGCTGCTGCCCCGCCTGCTGGCCGACGATGCCATCACCGCCGAGGATATTGCCCGTCTGGGCGAGGGCGGTCTCTGTCTTGGCTGCGCCGAGTGCCACTGGCCAAACTGCGGATTTGGGCATTGCTGAAACAAATCAAACCTCTCCGTCATCGCTGACGCGATGCCACCTCTCCTATCGAGGGGAGGCTTTGGCAGTCCCCTCAAAGTAAACGGTTTCGCCAGAGGCTCCCCTACTAGGGGAGCTGGCGGGCGTAAGCCCGACTGAGAGGTTGTACGAAGGATAGCGTAAAAATATGAGTACAACTGAAACCAATCTGACCCACTTTGATGCCTCCGGCAACGCCGTGATGGTGGATGTGAGCGAGAAGACTGTCACCTTCCGGGAGGCCACCGCCCACGGCATCATCACCATGAACGCCGAGGCATTCGCCGCCGTGGAGAGCGGCACCGTGAAGAAAGGCGATGTGCTGGGCGTGGCCCGCATTGCCGGTATCATGGCCACCAAGCGCACCAGCGAGCTCATCCCGCTGTGCCATCCGCTGCCGCTGACGAAAGTGAGCGTGGACTTCAGGCTCCAGCCCGAGCGGCAGGCTGTGGAGGCGCTCTGCACCGTCAAGACGGCGGGCGTCACCGGCGTGGAGATGGAGGCCCTGACGGGTGTTTCCACCGCCCTGCTCACCATCTACGATATGTGTAAGGCCGTCGATAAGGGCATGGAGCTGGGCGAGATCCATCTCGTCGAGAAGACCGGCGGCAAGAGCGGCCACTACATCCGGGCGGAGGGCGGCTATGTTTGATTCTGCCCAGCGCAATATCCACTATCTGCGCCTGTCCGTCACCGACCTTTGCAACCTGCGCTGCCGCTACTGTATGCCCGACGGCGTGGAAAAGCTGGAGCGGGAAGCCGTGCTCACCTACGAAGAGTTCCTGCGTCTGGCGGCCCTGTTTGCCCGGTGCGGCATCGACACCGTCCGCGTCACCGGCGGCGAGCCGCTGGTGCGCAAGGGCGTAGACCAGCTGGTGGCGGGGCTGAAAGCCATCCCCGGCATCCGCAAAGTCACCATGACCACAAACGGCATCCTGCTGGCGCAGCAGCTGCCCGCCCTGCTGGACGCCGGTCTTGACAGCGTGAACATCAGCCTCGACACTCTGCGCCCCGAGGTGTTCCAAAGCATCACGGCCCGGGACGAGTTCGAGCACGTCATGGAGGGCATCCGCGCAGCCCTCGACAGCGGCATCCCTGTCAAACTGAACTGTGTGCCGCAGGTGGGCGTGAACGAGGGTGAATTGGAAGACCTGGCCGCCCTCGCCGAGAGCCGCCCGTTACAGGTGCGGTTCATCGAGATGATGCCCATCGGCTACGGCGCGGCCATGCCCTGCATCTCGGGGCCGGAGCTGCGGGAACGGTTTGCCCACCGCTGGCCGGAGTTTTCGCCCCTGCCCGCCGCCCAGAGCGCCGGGTTCGGCGACGGGCCTGCCGTCTACTACACCGTCCCGGGCTGGAAGGGCGATGTGGGCTTCATCGCGGCGGTCCATGGCAAGTTCTGTGCTTCCTGCAACCGGGTGCGGCTGACCAGTCAGGGCTTTCTGCGCCCCTGCCTTGCCAGCGAGACGGGCTGCGATCTGCGCACCCTGCTGCGGGGCGGCGCAGCCGACGAGGAGCTTTTACAGGCCATCCGGGAGACCATCTGGTCGAAACCCCGGGAACATCATTTCGGAGACAATTCCATACCCGCCACCCGCGGGATGTACCGTATCGGAGGATAAATTACTATGGGAAAAATTCTGGCGATCTGCACCAGCCCCAAGCGCGGCACCGTCAAGACCGAGGTGCCAAGTGCTGTCCTGACCCCGGAATGGGGCATCGTGAGCGACGCCCACGGCGGAAACTGGCACCGGCAGGTGAGCCTGCTCAGCGCCGAAAAAATCGAGGCGTTCCGCAAGAAGATCTGGGTGGACTATGGTGCCTTTGGCGAAAACCTCGTCATCGAGGGCTTCGACTTCCGCAATCTGCCCGTCACCAGCCGCTTCGCCATCGGCGACGTGGTGCTGGAGATGACCCAGATCGGCAAGGAGTGCCACAACGACTGCGTCATCAAGCAGCAGACCGGCGAGTGCATCATGCCCCGGGAGGGCGTATTTGCCCGGGTGCTGAAGGGCGGCGAGATTCATGTTGGCGACGAAGTGACCCTTCTGCCCCCGCCGGAAGATCCGCCGCTGCGCGCTGCCGTCATCACCCTTTCGGACAAGGGCAGCCGGGGCGAGCGGGAGGACAAGAGCGGCCCCCTCATCGTGGAGATGCTCACCGCCGCAGGCTATGTGGTGGAAGAGACGATGCTCCTGCCCGACGAGGCCAAGGCGCTGAAAGCACAGCTCATCCGTCTGGCCGATGGCCGTCAGGTGAACCTTATCCTGACCACCGGCGGCACCGGCTTCTCGCCCCGGGATATTACCCCCGAGGCCACCTATGCCGTAGCCGACCGCAACGCCCCCGGCATCGCCGAGGCCATGCGGTACCACAGCCTTTCCATCACCCCCCGCGGGATGCTGAGCCGCGCCGCCAGTGTATTGCGCGGCAAGACGCTCATCGTCAACCTGCCGGGCAGCCCGAAAGCCGTGAAGGAGAACCTCGAGTACATCCTGCCCAGCCTCGGGCACGGCGTCCGCATCGCCGCCGGTCTGGACGGCGAGTGCGCCCGCAAGTAAATTGCTGTCCCGCTCCGCAGCATCCCTCCTGTAGAGCGGCGGCCCGTTAAGCCCTCTCCGTCTGCTTCGCAGCCACCTCTCCCAAAGGGAGAGGCTCTGGCGTGTCGGCAAAGCCTACGCTGGACGAGAAAAGCACGATGTTTCGGAAACAGCAGCGCCCTGCTGTGGGACGAAAGTATAAACCAATGATAGAAAGAGAAAATTCATGAAAACCGATCTCATTTCCCGCCGCAGCTTTCTGTCCGTGGTCGGCGCAGTCGGCGCTGCTGCCCTGACCGCCTGCGGCGGCGCTGCTTCCAGCACTGCCTCTTCCGCAGCTGCTTCCTCTGAGGCCGCTTCTTCCGAGGCTGCTGGCGAGAGCGTCGAGCTCATCGTCTTCGCCGCTGCCTCCCTGACCGAGACCCTGAACGCCATCGCCCAAGACTACTCTGCCGAGAACCCGGGCGTCACCTTCCGCTTCAACTTCGATTCCTCCGGTACTCTCAAGACCCAGATCCAGGAGGGCGCTGACTGCGACCTCTTCCTCTCTGCCGGTCAGAAGCAGATGAACCAGCTGGACATCACCGCTTCTGCCGACGTGAACACCGACGGTCTGGACTTCGTGGACTCCGCCACCCGCGTGGACCTGCTGGAAAACAAGGTCGTCCTCTGTGTGCCTGAGGGCAGCGACAAGGGCATCGACAGCTTTGATGCTCTGGCCGAGCACCTGAAGGCTCAGGACATCCTGTTCTGCATGGGCAACAGCGATGTGCCTGTGGGCCAGTACACCCAGAAGATCCTGGCCTACTATGACCTCGACGAAGAGGCTCTGGCCGCTGCCGGTGTCATCACCTACGGCTCCAACGTCAAGGAAGTCACCACCCAGATCAGCGAGGGCAGTGTGGACGCCGGTGTCGTCTACTGCACCGACGCTTACAGCGCCGGTCTGACCCCCGTGGACGAGGCCACCGCCGAGATGTGCGGTCAGGTCATCTACCCCGCCGCTGTGCTGAAGGCTGCTCCCAACGCCGAGGCCGCCAGGGAGTTCCTGGCCTATCTGCAGACTGACCGTGCCGCCACCGTATTCGAGGGCGTGGGCTTCACCGCAATGTAAGGTCAGCCTGACCGTGAGCAAAAGCCTCTCCCTTTGGGAGAGGTGTCACCG
>OFML01001775.1_pt1 | contig 11246 bp, 10 predicted proteins | sample 1541831 | NCBI WGS metagenome assembly OFML01 (sample SAMN04209237, study PRJEB22552) | human gut metagenome | biome: gut; material: feces | host: Homo sapiens | place: USA: Oklahoma | reverse complement strand
GAAGCGCCGGGCGCGTTTGCCGCCGTCGCCGCGGCGTCGGGTTCGCCGTCGCCGGGCGCGGGGGTCGTGCCGGTCTCGCCGTTCGTCCCGCGCTCGGCCATCGCGGCCTCTACGAGCCGGAGCGTCTCTTCCGCGCTCTCTCCGGCGCGCCTGTCCTCGGCGCGGTTACGGGAAAACAGGAGCAGTGCGGCGATCACCAGCACTGCTCCCGCTGTCAATAAGACGATCCCGATTTTTTTAGGCTTCGTCATGCTTCTTTTTCTTCGTGAGCACAACAACGCCGCCCGCGATCAGCAGCACGCCCAGCGCGCCGAACACGGCGACGGGCCAGTTGAGCTGACCGGTGGGGATGAGGGGCTTTTCGTTGTTGAAGCCCTCGACCGTGAACACCCAGTCCACTTCGCCGACACGGTAGGCGTACTCGTTGCCGAGCCCGGCGGGAACCGTGAGCACCGCTTCGAGCTTCGCGCTCTTGCCCTTGGCAAAGGTGCCGAGAAGGACGTTATCGGTGAGCTGCGCGGTCTGGTCCGGGGAAGCGGAGAAAATGCTCTGCTTCGTGCCGTCCGCGTTCACGAGATAGACCTCCATCGTGAGCTTGGAGAGGAAGTCCGCCATGGTGACGACGGTCTCGTCGCGCACGCCGTCGATGTCGGCCTGATCGTGGCCGTCCTCGTTTTCAAAGGGCTCACTGTAGGTGAGCGGGTTGCCCTCTTCGTCGTGGGCCTCGGCGCGGATGTAGAGCTTCACATAGTCAAAGCCGCTGACGTTGTTTTTGATCGTGATGTTCTCGGTCAGCTCGTCGCCGGGCATGACGTTTTTGAAGTTGCCAAAAAGGTCTGTGTCCGTGTAGCCGCTGCCGGTGGTCTCGATCACAAGACCGTTGGTACCCTGACGGCTCACCACGGCGTCGGCGGCGAGAGCCGGGACGGTCAGCGCCGCAAGCGCGGCGATGACCATCACGAGGGAGAGGAGCTTCTTCATCGATTTTTTCATGTCGTTACTCCCTCCTTAGTTACCGCTGACAGGCGTTACGCCCCATGCTTCCTGAACGGCCTTGGCCGGAGTGCTCTGCACCGCCGTCGCCAGAATTTCTACCGACAGGATGTACTCCGCATTTTCCGGATACACCACCGAGCAGTTAACAAGGCTTCCGCCCTCGGTGAAATGTCCGGGCGCTACGGGTGTCAGATAGTAGAAATATCCGTCCGTGCCCTTTGTCCACGCTTTGTCCGGATTCTCACTGATTGAGAGTTCGTAGCCGTTCGGGATGGTTCCCTGCGGGACGGGGGCGATGCTCCCGTCCTTGTTGAGCCAGCTTACCACATAGGTGGCGCGGATGTAGGCATCGGTCGTGCCGGTGTTCTGGATTTTAACGTCATTCTTCGTTGTGCCGCCGGGGGTAAACGTTTCGGCGACAGCGCAGGTAACATTCGCATAGGTGAACTTGTTCTCCACCGGCGCTGTTTTGGTCACCAGAAAGGCGACGGTAGAGCCGACCACCGCGCCGATCAGCATGACGACCGCGATGAACAGGATGGCCAGCTTGTTCATGCGGATTCTCGGTTTGTTGTTCGCTTTCGCGTGGGATCCATTATACATGATTGCCGCCTCCTTTCTCAGTTACCGGAATCTGTTTCGATGATCGTTCCGAATACGTTCTTGCTGTAGGCGTCGCCGCCGAGCCATTTGCCATTTTCACGGCTGTTCGTGAAATCGAAGACAAAGCCGTCTTTGGGCTTGATTTCATGCTCTATCGAGTTGGCGGTACCGTCTGCGGTCTTATAGCGCCAGCTCCAATCGGTGACCTCCGTGACGGAGTATGTACCGACCTTGAGGCCCTTGATCGTAACAGAACCGCTGCCCTGGATCACAACGCGCTTGTAGTAGCCGTTCGGGCCGGTCACATCAAAGATGAAGCTCTGGTTCTCGTCAATCGCCTGCCAGCCCTGCTTGTTGATCGTCAGGTCGGCAACGTCATACTCAAACTTGGCGTAGTACGTCGCGGCCTCGTAGCCCATAGTACCATTGCCGAGGTCGGCGGTCTTCTGCGGGGTGATCCTGTTATTCTCGATCCACGCCTCGTCTACCGGCTGCGTGCAATCCTTGTCCTTATACCAGCCGACGAACTTGAATCCGGCGCTCGCGGTAGGCGTGGAGCCTTCCGGCGTGCCGTCGACTACCTTGACCGTGTTGTTCTGATAATTGTCCAGCGTACCGCAGCCATCCGGGCCGACGACCTCGTATTTGATGTCAACAGTATCTTCGACGTAATAGAAGATTTTAACATTGTTGACCGCGGTATTGCCTTCTTCGGCAACGATATCGATCGTCTGCGGGTTTGTTGTACCGAGAACCAGCGTATAGCCGGGGACTTCTTTCGCTCCCTGCGTCACGCGCGCCTGATAGCGGGCGCTGCCGGTTACAGGATCAGCAACCTTAGTTTCCGTCGTCCCCTGAACAAGGAAGCGGAATTTGTAGGGATACACATTGCGGTCATAGTAGAGCTTAAGTACAAGACCATCCGCTGAGAGTGTACCGCTGGCTGTGCTCTTGCCCGCGTTATACGTGAACCCCGTAAGCATCAGCGGAGTTTCGGAATAATCTGTTCCGATCGTAGCATTGAGGTTTGTGCTGCTCTGGTACTCGGTGTACTCGTCGTTGGTGAGATTCTGGATCAGGTGGATTTTCTGCAGCGGTGCATGCGTCTCATCCTTCGTATACCAGAAGGTCAGCACGTTTTTTGTATCATCGGCAGAGAGAACCAACTGCTTCTGATACGCATCCGGCGCATACCCCTTGATCTTCACAAATTTCTCCGTGATCACGGCATCGGAAGACGCTTCGTGCTTCTCTTCGCTGAGAACCGTCTCCGTATTCCGTTCCAGATAACGAACCGTGTAATTTACTTTTTCTCTGGCAACATATACGAACGTGTACTCGTTCGTACCCTCAATGTCCATCTGAATGGAGTGGCTGCCTTCCATAGGATAATAGCCTGTCTGATAGCCTTCATTCAGCATGCCGAACGTTTTCGCCGCAAATGTCTTAGTCGTTCCGGCGAGCGCAGACCCTGTGGTATCCTCCGCGATGGTTGTTCCATTCTCAAGCTGATAGTGAATAACGTAGTCTACATTAACGTCCGCTCTCCACTTAGCGTAGAGATTCAGGTCACGGTTGACCGGCATGGAGAAGTCAAACGCTTTTTCCTCGTCGGTATCGCTGATGTAGAACCAGCCGACAAAGGTGTAAGGTTTACGCTCCGGATTCGCCGGGGAATCCGTTACCGCTGTGCCATGCGGAACATTCGTCCATGTCTGAATCGCTTGGCCGTTATTGTCCAGAACCTCCTTCGTCAGGTACGTTGTGACCGTGTGGGTCTTGGGCACCCATTTGGCATAGAGCACCAGATCGGAGGCGGGCATGGTCAGCGTGCTAAGGTCTGCCTTGGAGCCCTCATAGCAGCCTGACGTCGTATACCATCCGTCGAATACATATGCGTTCTTTTCAAGCTTATCCGGATACTCCGGCTCAAAAGAATAGCTGCTCAGAGGAGCCTCGTACTGAACGCTCCCGCCCTTGCCATCAACTTCTGCGTTATAGTTGTAGAATGACAGTTCGTAGCTGTTGCGGGTATAGTACAGGTAGTTGTTTTGCTTCATTTTGACTTTCCCGTCTTTTGGGAGATATGGGTCGGAATCGCCCTGCGTGAAGCCGGTGATGGGGTGAAATTCCTCGGCATAGGTCAGGCTTACCCTCGTACTGTATTTAAGATCGACCACCTTGTACTGCTTGTAGTTTTTCCCGTTATGGGTGGTATCACCCGCTTCCCCGTTCAGCGTTTCCACGTAGTAGTAAATCTTCGCGCCGGATTCGGAGGCTTTTTTTTCAAACGTAATGTTTTCGCCCGGCATGGTATCGATCGTGCCGAGGTTGTTGCCGGGCACAAAGGACTGACAGCCTTCCGGCACAACCCACCAGATGGTTTTGTCTCCGTCCTTGATGGGGAAATTGCTGTGGATATCCGCGTCATACTTGGCGGTGATGGTTTTAATCACCTTATAACAGTTATCGTTATGCGTGTGCATAAACCATTTATCGCAGTCGAGTTCTCTGAATTTGAGCGTATAGGGATTTCTTGTATAGTAGACGTTCAACACGGTGGAGCCGTCGCCTTTGACGGTGACGGTTTCAACCTTGTCGGTGTTGTAGGTGAAATGCTTATCGTCGCGGCCTTCAAAGCTCTGGTTCTGATAATCGCCGCTGCTCTTCTGCGTACCGGGTGCAACATCGGCGGGCGTGAACGTTCCGGCTACGCTGTAGCCGACGTCATTGGCGTTCTCATACCAGAATACGACGGTAAATCCGGCTGTGCCTTTTTGCCACTTTGCCGTGAAGCTGAGAGGATTCTCAATAACCGGCATTGTTTTCGGAATCTCTCCGCTCCAACCAGTAAATGTATAGCCGGGCTTTTGCGGATTTCCTACATTGACCGGCGCGCCATAGCGGGCATAGATGGGTTCCACGCCGTAGCCGCCGTCCAGATTGAAGTTGATCAGATAATAATAGCGATCATACTTGACTTCGACTACCGTGCTCTCGTCGCCGGCGATTTTTACCGTAGCATCATACTTCAGAGAATAAAAGCCGGGATAAAGCTTTGCAAGCGTTTCGCCGACTGCGTCTCCGGTGTTACCGTTCCTGATCTCCGGATCGCCGTCCTGCGTATATTCATCGTTGGATACGTTCTGGCGAAGATGCTTAACGCTGAACTTTACAAGGGCGGGCGTATATTTAACCGTGAAATTCTGATCCTCCTGAATGTTCTCACCGCCAACGGTGATTTCCGCCTGTTCAGCCGTATATCCCACTACCACAGGACTCTTAACGACGCTCTGGTAGGTGCTGCCAGCCATAACCGTCGCCGTCCAAGGGTCAGCAATCTGCTGATCCTTATTATCGACATAGTTGATAGTAATGGTGAAAGTCTGGGCATAGGGTTCCTCGCCGCCGTCGTCGGACGGGGCGGGGTCGTTTACCGGGGCGGGGTCGGCGAGAGAGGCCGGGGCGGCATTGCCCGTCAGGTCATTCGCCGGAGCAGCGTCAGCCGCCGGAGCAGCGTCGGGAGCCGGGGTCTCTTCCGCGGCGGTCTGCGGGGGGATGATGACCGGCTCGCCTACCGGCTCGGCCTCGGAGATGACGGTGGGGGCCTTCGGAGCCTGCGCCGGAGCAGAGACGGGCGTTTCGTCCGTGATCTGCACCGTGACGGTGTTGGAGTAAACCGGCTCTTCGGCTGCGCCGGTGACGCGGCAGCGGATGTTCGCCGTGCCGCCGTACAGCAGATTCGCCACGAGTGCGTAGCCAACTTCCAACTCCGCGCCGGTAGCACCGGCAATATTCGCCCAGACGTCGCCGCCGACCTGGATCTGCCACTGATAGTAGCCGGACAGGCCGCCCGCAGCGAGCGTCTTCTTTTCATTTTTAGGAACGGAAACTGTATCCACAGCGACATTCTCGCTGTAGATCATAAGCTCCGAGTCCGCAGCGGCGGGGGTGATGAGGGCGGCGGTCACGAGGCCGAAGGAAAGAGCGCAGCAGAGAAACAGCGCTAACAGCTTCTTTTTCATTTCACGACCTCCTTAAGGATTTCCCGGAACGGCTGTCGGAACTTGTGTCGGCTCCGGCACCTGCGTCGGCTCCGGCGGAGCAAAGCTCGGCCAGCCGGCGGCGGAGAACACGTCCGTGCCGTTGTTGTCCGCCTGCACCGCGCCCACATTCACTTCCACATACGCCGTGGAGTTCTGGTACTCGTTGCCCATCTCCGGGGCAAACGTTACCGTGGTGAAGAGCGGGACGGTCGTCTCGCCGGGGGCGAGAGCTCGGTTATAATAGTAGTACCCGTCCAGATACGTCCAGTCCGTTTCGTTGAAGTCGAGCGAGACGTACTCGGGGGGCAGCGTCTCTTCGTCGGCGCCGTAGACATCGAGCTGCACCTGCGCACGCACCCAGACCGGGGCGGTGCCGGTGTTGCTGATCTCAACAATCTTCGTCACTTCCGTGCCGGGCATGACGCCGGTGCGATCCTCGAACGGCTCGGTGCGGTCCTCGTTCGCCCATTCGTTGAGCACAATGTTCACACCACCGCTGGTGATGACATTGTGCGCCTTGGTGTCTGCGGTGAAGTATGCCAGCGTGTTCGCCGCAAGTATGGCGACCAGGATGGCAAGCACCGACAGAATCAAGAATTTTCGCTTCATTGCTTTTACTCCCCTCAGGCTGTATTTGCAATTATTTCTTACGCTTTTCATGGCTCTTCAGACCATAGGAGAACATCTGCATTTGCATTAGATGCTCTCCTATGGTCTGCACCCACGGGGGTGCAGACCATATTCGATACTTTGCGGAGGATTGACAATCCCTCCGGCGCTTCGCGCCACCTCCCTTTACACAAGGGAGGCTTTACGGGGAATTACTGCCAGTTGGAAGCAGCGCCGCGCCACCTCCCCTTTCAGGGGAGGCAAGGGGGGGTGGGAGATTACTTCGCGTCGTAAGCCGCGAAAGCAGCTTCCCAAGTGTCGAAGCCGTCAGCCTGAATGGCCTGAGCAACGACCTTCACGCCACTAAAGCTCTCCGTGTTGGCATTGTCGATGCCGGCAGGAATGGTAACGGTCTGGAACATGGCGGTGGTATCAGCACCGGCAGCCAGCTTGCCGTCATACTTCAGGATGAACTTCGCATCGAACTGACCGATGGTGAAGGTGTCGCCAGCCGTAACGCCGACAACGCTCCAGCCCTCGCCGAGCTCGCCGACGAGAAGGTTCAGAGCCGCCTTGTAGCCTTCCTGACCGAATGTATACTTGAAGTCGGGATAGTAAGCAGCGCACAGGTTCATCCAGTTGCTGACGTTAACGGTCGCGCGGATGTAAGCAGCGTTCTTGCCGGTATTGTGAACGATGGGGTCCTTCGTGACGACAGCGCCCGGGTAGACGCTATACGCGTTGGAGGTCACACGATCGCCGGTCGGATCATTGACGTTGGTCTCGTCGAGCTTGATCGCGACGTTGCCCATCGTGAAGGTGTTGTTGACGGTCTTGGTATCGGTCAGATAAGCAAACGTAGCGCCGATGGCAGCGAGGGCCACGAGCGTCACGCAGAGAAGAATCGCAACAAATCTTTTCTTAGTCATGGAATTATGTCCTTCCTTTATTGGTCAGCGCTCCCAAAAGAGCGCTGACCTGTTATGTTTAGGAATTACTGCCAGTTGGTGGCGGGAGTGCCCCAGGGGTTGTACTGGGCGCCGAAGGCAGCGTCCATGGCGGCAGCGGCGGAGTCAAAGCCATCAGCCTGAACGGCGACCGCGAACACGGGATAATGCACCGTGCCTTCCAGAATGGAGAGGTCGGCATCGGGGTGGCGAGGATCGATGTACTTGCCGTCCTTCATATCCACGTTCTTGTCCAGATACACGCCGCAGATAAACTGCACGGTGGTATCTTTGGCCTCGAGGGGCTGGTAGTAGTCCGCGAAATAGACGTTGTAGCTGACGCCGTCCATGACAGTCTCAAAGTACTGCCACTTGCCGTTGTTCTTCCACTTCCACTCATTTTCGTAGGTGGTTCTGCCGTCGACATTGCCAAAGTTGCCGTGCAGAATGTTCATGCCGGCATTGAAGGTTTCGCCGAAGCCGTCGTCCAGATCGGAGGGAACGGCATAGTAGGCGCGGATCCACGCGGCGGAATTGCCGGTGTTCTTAATGGTGACGACCTTGTCAATGTAGTTCTTCGCCGCGGGCTGGCCGTTGGGGTACTTTTCGCCCTGCGCGGAGCCGACGATCGGCATCAGGACCTTCTCGCCATCGTAGGGAACAAAGCCGGTGTGGTCCGCGTTGCTCTGCTCTTCGATGAGCTGGATCTTCACGCTACCGGCGGTGAAGGTGTTGTCGGCCTGATCGTTATCGGTGAAGTAAGCAAGAGAGGCGCCCACAACGGCGACCGCCAGAAGGGCGACGCAGAGGCACAGCGCGGTAATCTTCTTCTTCATGTACTTGGTACTCCTTCTTTAAGTAATTAAGGGTCGCTATTGCTTAGGGATTAGTAGGCTGAGGGATTTTCGACCACGCAGTAGCCGCGTCGGCGATATTCTCCTGCTGCACGGCGTAGGCCGTGAAGGTCAGGGTGGGCGGAGTCGCCTGAATGTCGCCCTTCGTCAGCTGATCGCTCACAGTGACGATGTTACCCTTGAGAACCGGGAACTCACGGACTGTGTCAGCCGCCTTGACCTCGCGGTAGTAAACATTAGTCTGGCCTTCGACCGGCGTCCAGCCGTCCGCAATCGCATAGGAAACCTTTCTGGTTCCATCCTCAAACGCGGCAGCAGGCCAGTTTTCTTCCACTACCTTCACAAACAGCCAGCAGTCTTCGGAGCCAGCCGTAACGGTGACCTTCGGGTTCTTCGGGATGTCCTTACCGGGGATGATTTTGTAGTCCTCACCGGTGGTCTCAGCCAGAGCGATGTCGATATTGCCGTAGGTAAAGGTGTTGGTCACGGTATCGGACGTGGCGACGAGCCAGGCGACAGTACCTCCTGCCACACAGCCGATCACAAGAACAAGCGCCAGAAGAGCGATAAACGCGCGGCTGCTCACACTGCGGCGACGGTTTGCAACATGCTTCATTTTCATTCTTCCTCCTTTCTTCCGTTATTGACAGGGAAATCTGTTATTTCCATGGATAACGATTATCCTTTTCCCTTTTGGTTTATGCGCGGGGTGTCAGGGCTGCTCAGCAAAAGCCGCCCACGCAGCACCGGCGTTGGCAAAGCTGCCGGCCTGAATGGCTTCGGCAATGACCGTGATCTGGAAGCTGTTGAGCTCGGCAAGCTGTTCGCCGGTGACGTGCTCGGGAAGGCTGATCTCGGTGAAGATCGGTTCAAGTGCCAGATCACCGGCTGCCACATCTTTCGCCTTGACCATGGCGGGGTAGTAGAAGATGAACGTCGCAGTATCGTTCGCCGCGTCGTAGACGTAGTACTTGGTGTCAGCGAGGAAGCCAGCCGCTTCGTCCATGTTGAACTCCGGAGCCCACACATTGTAGCCGGTGCTCGTGTAGTTTGTCAGGAAGAGGATGGGGGAGAGCTTTCTGACAAGCTCGACTTCAGCGTCCGTATCGTAGTCGAGATTGTCCGCGCTGGGCAGCATAGCCATAAGCTTCGAGGCGTTGTTGAAGGTGACCTTCATGCGAACGTAAGAATCCTCGCTGCCTTTCAGAACGGTGACGGTCGGGTCCTTGGTGTATGTAGTGCCGGGCATCAGCTTGTAGCTGTTTGCCTTCACGCGGGGGCCGTTCGGGTTGGTGACGTCGGTCTCATCGAGCGTGATCTCGACCTTGCCGATGGTGAAGGTGTTGGTCACGGTGTCAGTCGAGGTCAGGTACGCCATCGTGCCCAGCACGGACGCCGCGACGAGCAACACCGCACAGAGAGTCAGGAGCAGAGCTTTGCTTTTCGTTTTCATGTTGCGAAAACCTCCTAAATTAAAGCTTTCTATAGGGAGCCTTGCGGCGTTGCCCTCATCTTTTGCGGACGTGACGGCCCGCGGCGGGATTGCCCCGTTTTTTTTCGTCCTCCCCGACGGTCTCGCCCTTGCTGTCCGGGGCGAAGATGTCCGGCAGGAACGTCAGCATCAGGAGCACGGCTCCGGCCGAGATGGCCACATACATGCCGGGGGGATGCTGGATGTAGTTTGCGACGAAGCCGAGGTACGGGATGGTGAACACCGGCGTGCCGATGACGTTCTTATAATGCACAAGACCGCCGTCTTCGGTTTCGTTCGCGTCGCCCTTCGTGCGGAAGCGGACGACGGTGGAGTCCTCCTCGTCCGGCACGACGCCGACGACGCGGTGCGTGGCGATGGTGTTTTCATCGAGCATGAAGGTGATGACCTGTCCGTCCCGAATGGTGTACGGGTCCACCTTTTTCACATAGATCAGCGAGCCGGTGTGGTACGTCGGCTCCATGGAGCCGGAGAGCACGGTGTACACCTGCAGACCGAAGAGCCTTGCGCCGACGAGAAGCAGCGCCAGCAGCACCACGAGCGCCACCAGAATGCTGCTGATGACATTCCACGTTTTTCGGATCGAGCTTTTCTTCATAATACCGCTGTTTCCTTTCCCGCTCCCTCTGTCAGCTCGGCACGGAAGTGGGGCGCGATAAAGCTGTAGATCTGCTCGAAGGTCCGTTCCGTTGTAATGTCGTTGTTTTCCATATCGCCCGCCATGACGTGCGCGGCAAAGGCGAGCATGGTTTCAAACACCTGATGCATGAGCATATCCAGATCCGTCTCGGGGCGGAAAAGGTATGCGACGCGCTGGATCAGCGCGTGGTAGTATTGCTGCTGCCGGTCGTGCTCGTAAGCGTAGAAGTCGGGGGAGCTGTAATACCGGAGATAGAAGATGCAGTCGTCCCGCTTGTCCAGAATGAATTTCCACGTCTTTTCCCAGAGATGGAAGCAGCGATCCCGCCACGGGGAAGTTTCGGCGAGCACGTTCGGAAACTCCCGGCGCAGAAACACGGCGAGTCCCTCATCCCTATCATGCAGCGCTTCGGCAAGAAGCTCGTCCTTCCCCTTGAAGCATTTATAGATATATGCTTCGTTGAGGCCGGCATCGGCGGCAATGGCCTTGGTCGTTGCCTTTACAAGGCCCTTTTGGGCAATGACACGGATGGCGCTTCGGATGAATGTCTGTTGAATTTCTCTCTGTTCCAAAATGGGTACTCCTACGCAGGTTCTGCGATCGCAAAAATAAGTGGTTACTTACGGCGAGGGGGAAAAACAGCAAATCCGCCCCCGTTTTGCCAAAGAACGGGACGATTTGCTAACAAAACGGCGAATTCTTATCGTGGAGTTCGCCCCCCTATGATATGGGCAGTTTTTCACTATGCAGCGTCAGTATAGCATAGGGAAAGTGAAAAAAGCAAGACTTTCACCCGATTTTTTAATCATTACTCCGGTTAAATTTTTTGTTACTTCTTAACAGCTGTAAGTTTCTTTACACATGTATATATTACTGGCATGTATTCCAGTATCTCCGGGCAGTCAAACTGGCAGTCAGGCCATTCCGGCATTTTTTGCCGCAGTCAATTTACTATATTATAAATAAGAAGGAGGCATGAAACGTGTCGAAGGGCGAAAACATTTTCCAGCGGAAGGACGGACGCCGGGAGGCGCGGTGCAGCAAGGGGTATGAGCTGCC
>OFML01001768.1_pt1 | contig 11267 bp, 8 predicted proteins | sample 1541831 | NCBI WGS metagenome assembly OFML01 (sample SAMN04209237, study PRJEB22552) | human gut metagenome | biome: gut; material: feces | host: Homo sapiens | place: USA: Oklahoma | reverse complement strand
AGATGCCAGCGTGTTGTCGGTAGGAATATACAGAACATCGCACTCTCCTGCCGCTGCAGTAGTTACAGACTGTACTTCATTGGTATCAGCGATTGCATACTCTTTATAAGCAATACCGTCCTTGTCCAGAGCAGCCTCAAACAGCTGGATCTGATACAGTGAGTTTGCTTCTGCAGAACAATATAACAGACCAACCTGCTTTACGTCTGGGAACAGTTCCTTTAACATAGCTTCCTGCTCTTCAATAGGAGCCAGATCAGAAGTACCGGAAATATTTCTGCCGGTAGCACCGGACCAGTCAGAGATCTCTAACGCGGTAGCATAGTCGGTTACGGAAGTACCTAAGATAGGGATCGAGGTCGTAGCTGCTGCTGCACTCTGTAAAGGAGACGTAGCATTTGCAAGGATCAGATCCACACCATCAGATACAAAACCATTACAGATGGTAGCTGCGGTGGTCTGCTCACCCTGTGCATTCTGCAGATCGAATTTTACATTATCACCAAGCTTATCTTTTAATGCATCCTGGAATCCCTGGGTAGCTGCATCCAGAGCCTCATGCTCTACCAGCTGGCAGATACCGATGTTATATACCTTGCCGTCTGTGGAAGTTGCTGCTTCAGTCTGTGCTGCGCTACCTGCTGTGGTAGAAGCAGTTCCGTTATCGGTGTTGCCACAGCCTGTCAGAACAGTCGCTGCCATTACTGCGGTAAGTACTACAGATAATAATTTCTTTTTCATAATAAATGCCCTCTTTTCTGCAGATCTTTCGATCCGCTTACTGTAATGCATAGACGCTTTAACCCGTCAAAGCGTTGCACTGATAAATATCATAAACCATAAAAGGACATTCGTCAAACTGATTTCATCGATGCATTAGATAATATCAATCAAATTTTTAAATATCAGATTTTTTCACAACCTCACCAGGTCTCTTGAAGATATGTCCGGCAGGGATCACGCCTCTGACGCAAGAGGTAGGATACACATTGGAATTACGTCCGATGACAGTTCCCGGATTCAATACGCTGTTGCAGCCCACTTCCACGTGGTCGCCTAACATGGCACCCATTTTCTTCAGTCCGGTCTCGATCTTCTCCTCGCCGTTCTTCACAACCACCAGTGTCTTATCGCTCTTTACATTGGAAGTAATGGAGCCGGCTCCCATATGAGACTTAAAGCCCAGCACGCTGTCTCCCACATAATTATAATGTGGCACCTGTACTTTATTGAACAGAACCACGTTCTTCAGTTCGGTGGAATTACCGACTACCGCACCCTTTCCCACGATGGCATTGCCACGGACAAATGCGCAGTGACGGATCTCCGCTTCCTCATCAATGATCAGCGGTCCGTTCAGGCAGGCGGTAGGAGCAACTTTTGCGTTTTTAGCCACCCAGATATCCTCACCTCTTTTTTCATAAATTTCCTCCGGCAGTCTCTTGCCCAGTTCCAAAATAAAATCGTGGATCCGGGGAAGTACCTCCCAGGGATACTCTGCCTCGGTGAACAGTTCTGCCGCAATGGTCTCTGTCAGATCATACAAATTTTCAATCGTAATATTTTCCATAATAGTTTCTCCTCTTCTTTATTCTTTATTTTTCGCATTGGATTGCTTTTGTTTCTTCTGGTAAAACTCTTCCGTAGCCTGGAACTGTCTCCAGAGCATTCCCTGATTGTTCAGTCCCCGCACGGCAACGGTTCTCCTGCCCACGAAATCCGTAAGCTTTCCCATGTAATCATCCGGTGTGATGACACCGTCTGCCACCATGGTAAGTCCTTTTTCCCAGCTGGCTGTCAATGCCGGATTCAAAAGCGGTCTTATGGAATCCGATACCACATCGTAGATCATCTCTCCCATCTGGGTAGGCGTCAGTACCTGGGTCTTTTTATTCAGTGCCAGATACTCGATGTTCACCAGTTTCTTCAGGATCTCCGCTCTCGTAGCGCTGGTGCCGATACCACTCCCCTTGATCTGTGCCCGCAGTTCCTCATCTTCTATGAATTGTCCCGCATTTTCCATGGTCAGGATGATGCTGCCTGAGGTATATCGCTTGGGTGGAGAAGTCTCGCCTTCTTTGATCTCGTAGGTATCTACGGATAAGGTATCTCCTTTTTTCAGATGTGTCAGCAGATTGGTAAGCTCTGCATCACATTTTTCATCGGCACTTTCGTTCTCGTTCTCTTTGTCCTCCTTCGGGGCCGTATTCTCCTTTTTGAAGGAGAAATCAGTCACCTTCAGATATCCTTCCTGTATCAACACCTTGAAGCTGGCAAAAAAGCTTTCTTCCTTTACTTGCAATGTAAGTGAGAACTTCTGATAGACTGCCGGCGGATAGAAAATACTTAAAAACCGACGTACAATGACCTCGTATACTTTTGCCGCAGTAGGGGCCAGCCCCGCCAGATTGTTCAGACCCTGTCCGGTAGGGATAATGGCATAGTGATCCGTGATCTGCTTATCGTTCACATACCGGGTCTTTGCTATATTTTTATAGGTGCCCTGCTCTAATACTTCTTTGGCGAAAGGTGCTGCCAGGGCATAATTACGAAGTCCTCCGATATTTTTATGGATTTCCTTTGCCACTGCCGTAGACAGAACTCTGGCATCCGTTCTGGGGTAAGTGGTCATCTTTTTTTCATATAATTCCTGAACGATCCTAAGTGTCTCGTCCGGACTGATCTTAAAATATTTGGAACAGTCATTCTGCAGCTCTGCCAGATTATATAAAAGCGGCGCATTTTTGTTCTCTTTTTTCTTCTCGATGCCGATGACGGTCGCCGGTCCTGCAAGTTCCGCAGAAAGTTCCCCGATCAGTCGCTCGGCATCCTCTTTTTTCTTAAAACCGTTCTCCTTATACAATACAGGAGAATTATAGTATTTTGAACCCTCCACGGCTCTCCACTCTGCGGTAAAAGGCTTCTCCTGCAGCTTAAAATTGCCGATCACCCGGTAAAAAGGAGTCTTGGTAAACGACCGGATCTCCCGCTCTCTGTTCACGATCATGCCCAGAACGCAGGTCATGACACGCCCCACAGAGATCACCGCACGATCCCTCTTCAGGTAATCCTTTACAGTCTTGCCGTATTTCAAAGTCAGTGCCCTGGAGAAGTTGATTCCCATCAGGTAATCCTCCTTGGCACGCAGATAAGCGGCATTCCCCAGATTATCATACGCTGAGAGATCCTTGGCTTCCCTGATCCCACGTAAGATCTCCTCCTCCGTCTGGGAATCGATCCATACACGCTTCCGTTCTTTGCCCTGCACGCCCGCCATCTGCTCCACGAGCCGATAGATATATTCTCCCTCCCGCCCGGAGTCGGTGCAGACATAGATGGTAGAGACATCCTCTCTGTTTAGCAGGGAACTCACGATGGTATATTGTTTCCTGGCATTTTCAATGACTTCGTATTTGAATTCCGCCGGGAGAAAAGGAAGTGTCTCAAAGCTCCATCTCTTAAATTTCTCATCGTACACCTCCGGATAGCTCATGGTCACCAGATGTCCCACACACCAGGTAACAATGGCTTCTTCCGACTCCAGATATCCGTCTTTGGAACGCATATTATATTTTAAAGCGTTGGCAAATTCCCTTGCCACGCTGGGTTTCTCTGCAATAAATAAATTTTTACCCACGTATTACCGTCTTCCTGTCATAAATCACACACCCACGCTGCGAAACTGTAGCTTTCCGGACACTTTCTCCGCCAGTGCATTTTCATAACCATTCTCACAAAATATTATTATCTCATCCGTTTCCATCCGGATGCTTTTCAACGCTGTCTGCAGTGCGTCATAATCTTCCGAAGTATAACATACCGTACCGGAATAATCCACTGCGATCTTTTTTCCTGCAGTATCTTTGCATAAAAAATACGTTCTACCCTGTGCCGCCTTCTGCAGTTCCACCGTATGGAAATCTGCCTGCAGTATCTCCTGACAGATTCTCCGGTATGCGGATCTCACAAAGCTACTGTAATCCTCACGGATATATGTTTCATAAAAAGCTCTGCCATTATCTCTTCTCCAGGCAGTCTGGTGAGGAAACAGAAAACGGAAATAAAACCGTATAAAAGAATTGCTGATCTCATAGGTTCCGGGCAGTACTTTTTCCACCAGCTCCAGTTCCATCAGATTCTTCAGATAGACACTGATCTTCGCCCGGGAGAATCCGGTACGGGCATACATAGCATTCAGCTTGCCGTTCTTCTCATCTGCTATGGTGGCAAGGATGGTATTGTAGACAGCAGTCTCCCGCAGTTCTTCCGACAGCCATTTGATCATCAGTTCCGGAAGAAAACTGTTTTTTTCTAAAAAAAGCGTCATCAGATTCTCCTCCACAGAAGCTGACAGTTCCAACAGTTTCCATAATCCCGGCATTCCGCCTAACACCGCATAGAGTTCTATGCTCTTCTGAAGCGTCCCACCTGGGAAAATCCGGCGCATTACTGAAAAAGGCAGCTCTTTGACCTTCAGAAAACCACTGACAGAAAATGCCAGGTTCCCTATTTTAGAGATCATACTGTTCTCCACCCATCCGGATGCATAGGTCGTAAGAATTACAAGAAGAGAAACCTCCCTGTGTTCTTTCAGATAACGGATCAATTCCTGTAAAAAAAAGGTATCCCCCTTTAGCAGATAATGAAAATTTTCTATGATCAGAACTTTTTTGCGATCACTTTTTTCTCCGGATACACACTGTAATACTTCTTCCCAGGAAGGGTACCGTGAAATCTCTTTCCCCTGTTCTCTAAGCTCCTGTCCCCACTGATAGCACATTTCCCTGGAAGAGCAGTTGGGAGCGGTATATCGTATGGTCTGTTTTTTTTCCGCAAAAGCGGTTAAGAGAGCCGTCTTACCAACGCCTCTCTGTCCATATACCACCAGTATCTGACTCCCCGGTCTCTTATAATGATTTTCCAAAAAAGCTGTTTCCTGTTCCCTTCCAGTTAACATGGCAGCCTCATTCTTTCTGCAACAACTGATCAGTATATCTTCTGTAATAGCTGTTCGATCTCCTCCTGGGACAGCGGTTTTCCGAACAGATATCCCTGAATGATATCGCAGCCGATGGCACGCAGATATTTATACTGCTGTTCTTCCTCCACTCCCTCGGCAATAGATTCAAATCCTAAGGATTTCACCATACTGACAATGGATTCCGTAATGATTCTGGTAGCGGAATCCGTAAGCAGCGTATCCGTAAAGGATTTATCGATCTTCAGCGTATTGATCGGAAGCTTCTTCAAGTAAGACAGGGAGGAAAATCCCGTTCCGAAATCATCTAAGGAAATGCGGATGCCATATTCTTTTAACAGCTGCATTTTCTCAGTCACTGCCTGGAAATCATCGATCAGTATGCTCTCTGTGATCTCCAGTTCGATCTCCTCCGGAGACACATCATATTTGCGGATAATATTCAACAGCAAATCTACGAAGTCTTCCTTCTGGTACTGCAGTGCGGAGATATTGACAGACAATACAAACGGAACGCCGTACCGGTTCCTCCATTCGGAAAATGTCCGGATGCTCTGCTCCAGTACCCAGTTGCCGATAGGGATAATCGTGCCGTTTTTCTCTGCAATCGGAATGAACTTCGCCGGGCTGATCATTTCCCCGTCGCCGTCCTTCCAGCGGATCAGCGCTTCCATTCCGCGCAGTTTCTGATTCCCCGCGTAGTACTGGGGCTGATAATACAGAATAAAGTTATGATCAAATACCGCTTCTTTTAATTTGCTGTCCAGTTCCACATTTTTCAGGAAATCATTCAGGATCGGCGTATCGAAATACTGGATCCGGTTCTTGCCCATGGACTTGCCCTTGAACATAACGATCTCGGCACAGTTGATCAGTTCCAGTGCGGATGTAGCAGCTTCCGGATATTCCGCAACGCCTACGCTTACAGTAATATTCAATACCTGTCCGCCCACCAGATAAAAAGGTTCTCTGGTACGCTTCACGATCTCCTTATGAATGTGTTCCACGCTTCTGTCACCGCAGGAATCATAGATTGCCATGCAGTAGACATCACTGGTCAGATGGCAGACGATCACATCGTCACTGTTGAATTCCTTTAAGAAAGATCCGAACTGCTGTACCAGTTCGTCTCCTGCCACGATTCCCAGTCCGTCGTTGACCTTACGGAAATCGTCAATATCGATGACCAGCACACTGACCAGCCGGTTATCTTCTTTCGCGCGCCGTAGGAACTCCGTCAGGAGACGTACAAAATAGTTCCGGTTGTACAGTCCTGTAAGTCCGTCATAATACGCCATATAGAGAAGTTCTTCGTTCTGCGTCTTCAGTTTTGTGATATTCTGTACCACAATGATCTGATCCGCAGGTCTACCGTCCTCATAGAATATCCTGCAGGAGAACTGCAGCCAGGTCTTCTTCCCCTTCTGCATGCATTCCACAGAAGAAGTTTCCTGACCTCCCTTCTCCAAAAACAGCATATCCCTAAGAGGCAGTACATATGGCTCATCTACCATCTCTAAAAGCTTAGTAAAGTCCCGTCTGTCCCGAATCTGGAAATCGAAAAAATCATCCCATTTTCCAAGCATCGTGACAGAATTTTTCTCAAAAGAATAGTAGATATAAGCATAATCCATGGTATCGCACAAAAGGCGGTACATTTTCTCCCTGTCGCTTAATTTCTGATTCATTGCGCGCATAAGATCCAGCTGATAGTGTAACTCGTTCATAACCCCACTCACCCTTTATTTTTTGGTGATGTAACCCTGTGCTTTCAAAAGTTCTGCGCAAAGCAAAGCTCCCCCAGCCGCTCCGCGTAATGTATTGTGTGAAAGTCCTACAAACTTAAAGTCATATACGGTATCTTCTCTCAGACGGCCTACACTGATACCCATACCATTCTCAAAATCAACATCCAAAGCTACCTGAGGTCTGTTGTCCTCCTCCAGATACTGGATGAACTGCTTCGGTGCGCTGGGAAGTCCCAGTCTCTGAGGTTCTCCGCTGAAAGAAGTTAACTTCTCGATCAGCTGTTCCTTAGTGGGCTTCTTACGGAATTTTACGAATACGGCTGCAGTATGTCCGTTCAGTACCGGAACACGGATACACTGGCAGGTGATCACGGGAGAAGTTGCAGGAACGATCTTGTCGCCTTCGATCTTACCCCAGATACGTAAAGGCTCCTTCTCACTCTTCTCTTCCTCACCGCCGATGTAAGGAATGATATTGCCTACCATCTCGGGCCAGTCCTTAAAAGTCTTGCCGGCACCGGAGATAGCCTGATAAGTAGTGGCTACTACTTCATAGGGCTCGAATTCTTTCCATGCGGTCAGTACCGGTGCATAGCTCTGAATGGAGCAATTGGGCTTTACAGCGATAAATCCTCTGGTGGTTCCCAATCTCTTCTTCTGTGCTTCGATGATCTGGAAATGCTCGGGATTGATCTCGGGTACTACCATAGGAACATCGGGAGTCCATCTGTGGGCACTGTTATTAGATACTACAGGGGTCTCTGTCCTGGCATAAGCTTCTTCGATTGCCTTGATCTCGTCCTTGGACATATCTACGGCACTAAATACGAAATCTACCTGTGCAGCTACTTTTTCCACTTCGTTGACATTCATGACGATCAGTTTTTTCACAGCTTCAGGCATGGGAGTCGTCATCTTCCATCGATCACCCACTGCATCCTCATACGTCTTACCTGCTGATCGAGGGCTGGCTGCGATAGTCGTTACCTCGAACCATGGATGGTTCTCTAACAGAGAGATAAATCTCTGTCCTACCATACCGGTTCCACCCAGGATACCTACACGTAATTTTTCACTCATTTTTCATTTCCTCCTCAGCTCTATGCATTTCCTTTTTATCTGAAAAGACATTCTTTCCTGATTTTACGAAAGTCTGTCTTCCAAAGACTGTTGATACACTTCTATGGCATCATTTTTCAGGTATTCTTTATTTTTCTCAATGACCTGTTTCATCATTTTCTCACCCGGTGCACCGATGGTCAGACGCTTCTCCACACAGGTCTTCAGTGAGATGGCATCATAGATATCTTCGTCGAACTTATCACTGATGGAACGCAGTTCCTCTAAGCTTAAAGCATCAATAGAAGTATCCTTCTCAATACAGTACAATACCAGCCTGCCGATAATACCGTGGGCATCCCGGAAAGGCACACCCTTACCTACCAGATAATCTGCAGCATCGGTGGCATTGGTGAATCCGTTCATGGCACTCTTCGCCATGCGGTCCTTGCGGAATTTCATGGTCTGAATCATGCCTGTGAATAAAGTGATGCAGTCTGCTGCGGTATCCATGGCATCAAATGCCATCTCCTTGTCTTCCTGCATGTCTTTATTGTAAGCCAGGGGCAGTCCCTTCATGGTAGTAAGTAACGCCATCAGAGCACCATAGACTCTTCCGGTCTTGCCTCTTACCAACTCTGCGATATCAGGATTCTTCTTCTGGGGCATGATACTGCTTCCGGTGGAATAAGCATCATCCAGCTCTACGAACTGATATTCATTGGAATTCCAGATGATGATCTCTTCGCTGAAACGGCTTAAATGCATCATGATCGTAGAAAGTGCGGAAAGAAATTCGATCAGGTAATCTCTGTCCGCCACAGAATCAATGCTATTTAACGTCGGTCCTTCAAAGCGAAGAAGTCTCGCGGTATATTCACGATCCAAAGGATATGTGGTGCCTGCCAGTGCTCCGGCTCCCAGAGGGCAATAATTCATACGCTTATAGATATCTGACAGACGCTGTCTGTCTCTCTTGAACATTTCAAAATAGGCACCGTAATGATGCGCCAGGGTAATGGGCTGTGCCTTCTGTAAATGGGTGAAGCCCGGCATGTAGGTATCTAAATTGTTCTCCATGGTATCAAGAATGGCTTCCAAAAGCTTTTTCAGCAGTCCGTCGATCTCTGCCACTCTTGCCCTGGTATAGAGACGCATGTCCAGTGCCACCTGGTCGTTACGGCTTCTGCCGGTGTGAAGCTTTTTCCCGGCATCTCCGATCCGGTCGATCAGGGTAGCCTCCACGAAACTGTGAATGTCTTCCTGGGTCTCATCAATTGCCAGTGTTCCGTCATCCACATCCTCTAAAATCCCAGTCAGTCCTTCGACAATACTCTTCCTCTCCTCTTCGGTGAGGATCCCCTGCTTTGCCAACATGGTGGCATGTACGATACTGCCGGTGACATCTTCGTGAAACAGTCTTTTATCAAATGTTATGGACGCATTGAAATCAAATACCAGCTGATCGGTCTGTTTCGTAAAACGTCCTCCCCATAACTGTGCCATGGTCATTCTCCCATCTTTTTACGTTGGTAGTCTATCAGATAAAATTTCTCACAGACATTGATTGCAATTAATCATATCACAAACGACACTTTAATGCAATACAGTGAATTTCATCACTTTCCGCTACAGAAAACACTTTTTCCACTGGAATTCATACAATAACTATAAATATTCATGTTAAGGAAGTATGCCTTTTTATGGGAGCTCTTATCGAACTTAAAAATATAGGTTACTCCTATCACACACTGTCCGGGGAGACCGGTGCCATAAAAGATATCTCCTTCTCCGTGGAGGAAGGGGAATTTGTAGCACTTGTTGGACCCAGCGGCTGCGGTAAATCCACTCTGCTGTCCATTATCGCAGGGCTCCTCGCCCCTGAGACCGGAACCATTGTCGTAAATAATCCCGACGGTTCCCTTCATTATCCCCGTATCGGCTATATGCTGCAGCATGACCATCTCTTCGAATGGCGCACCATCTATCAGAATGTTACGTTGGGTCTGGAGATCCATCACGCCCTCACTCCGGAGCGCATCGCCCATGTGGAACAACTTTTGTCCGATTACGGGCTGGAAAAATTTAAGAACAAGCGCCCTTGCGAATTATCCGGCGGCATGAAGCAGCGCGCTGCTCTGATCCGAACCCTTGCCCTGGATCCCCAGCTGCTGTTACTGGATGAACCCTTCAGCGCCCTGGACTACCAGACGCGCCTTATGGTATCTTCGGATATCTGTCAGTTGATCCGCAAGGCTGGGAAGACCATGATCATCGTCACTCACGATCTGTCAGAGGCTATCAGCCTGGCAGATAAAGTTTACGTGCTGTCTGCCCGTCCCGCAACGATCAAAACGGTATTGCCCATTCATCTCACCCTGACGGACAGTTCTCCACTCGCCGCCAGAAACGCCCCGGAATTTCCGTATTATTTCAAACAACTTTGGGAGGAATTAACCGATGAAACCTAAGAATGTGCAAAATGACCACCCGTTGACGGTCCATGAACAATATCTTCGCAAGCACAAAAATCATCATAGACAGGTTGCCTTTCTGCGTATCTTTCTCCTGGGAATCTTTCTGATTCTCTGGGAAATCAGTGCAGATGCATACTGGATCGACAGTTTCTTTTTCTCCAGCCCACGCAGAGTCGTCCTATGTCTGATACAGTTGTGGACCGAGCGCTCTCTTCCGATGCATATCGGCATTACTTTATTAGAAACCATATTAAGTTTCCTTTTAGTGTTCGTTATCAGTCTCCTACTTGCCACCCTATTGTGGTTCTCCGACAAACTGTCGGAGATTTTAGAGCCTTACCTGGTACTACTCAACAGTCTACCAAAATCTGCCCTGGCTCCCCTGTTCATCGTCTGGCTGGGCACCGGCATCAACACCATTATCATCGCCGGGATCTCTGTGGCAGTCTTCGGCTCCATTATCAGCTTTTACACTGCCTTTCACCAGGTGGATCCGGAAAAGGAGATTCTGATCCGCACTTTGGGTGGAAACCGCAGAGATATCTTTTTCAAAGTCGTCCTCCCGGGATCTGTTCCCACACTGCTCAGCACCACCAAGGTCAATATCGGTCTGTCTTTAGTCGGTGTCATCATCGGAGAATTTCTGGCAGCCAGACGAGGGCTGGGTTATCTCATCATCTACGGTTCCCAGGTGTTCCAGCTGGATATGGTGATCAGTTCTATCTTACTGTTATGTGTCATTGCCATGCTGCTCTATCTGCTGACCCAGTCTCTGGAACATTGCAGCAAAAAGCATCGCAACTGATTATAATGTTTTCTTCGGAGATCTGCAGGATGGCATCTTCGTCTTACAGTCTCCTACATAATCTACAGTTCTGCGAAACGAACTTTTAAAATAATAAATTTTACAGTTGCAAAAATTCCCAAGAACATATATAATAACCTAGTCCGCTGAAATAGCTCAGTTGGTAGAGCACTTCACTCGTAATGAAGGGGTCGTGGGTT
>OFML01001766.1_pt1 | contig 11272 bp, 9 predicted proteins | sample 1541831 | NCBI WGS metagenome assembly OFML01 (sample SAMN04209237, study PRJEB22552) | human gut metagenome | biome: gut; material: feces | host: Homo sapiens | place: USA: Oklahoma | reverse complement strand
TATCCGTCATTAACTTTCAATCTGAAAGTGGATTTTACTTTTTCAGTGCCCTCCCAGGTTTTGGTCATGGGGCATGTTGAGCGAATAATAAATGTCCAGAGATGGAATCTGCTCCAGCATTTTTCTGTTGTTTTGCAGATATTGATTTGCCTTGCCGCTTTCCTGATAAAGCTGGTTCATGCCTCTCACAGGACTGTTGTGATTGTAGAAATTCAACCGTACATTCAATGTATATTTGTCTGGCTCACTAAGATTATAACCCAACTGTACATTATTGGTGGTGTATAGGAACGGAGAATCATAACCTAAATAATTGCGATGTAGAGTTTCTCCTGTGGGCAGATGATAAGTACCGAGACTCTCATAGCTTCGTTCCTCTACCGAGCGATAGGAGAAACTGTAGTTGATGCTGAATTCCGATTTCTTCACATTGTATTTGAAATAACCGTCGCTATTATTGAAACCAGCCTTGGTGCCTTGCATCGTAGAAACTCCACCCACATAACCGGCATAGCGTCGGCGGACCTGGTAGTTAATGACTGCATCCAGATTGTTGTCTCCATATTTGAGTCCTGGAACATTGATGAATTCCACCTTTGTAACTTCATCCGGCTGCAAGGCTAAAACATCCTGCATGCTAGCTTTGACATCGTTGATACGTATTTGCACATCTCCGCCCTTTAATGACAGAACTTTGCGTTCTGCTCGATTTACGATAATGGTAGGCAAAGACAAGTTGTCCAACAGATCATAACCATTGGAAGCCGTTTTCACCTGCTCTTTTGTAGGGAAGATGATTTGTCTATCTACTTTTTCTACAACCCTTGCGGCTTCAACGGTCACCCCTTTCAACAGGTATGAATTCGCCTGCATCCTCACATTTCCGATGCGGGCAATAGATACCAGCTTGCAAATGGTCTTATAGCCTACAAAAGAAACCTTCATAAGGGCCTGCTTCTGCTGGCAGGGGATGACGAAATCGCCATTGGCGTTGCTCACGCCTCCACAGAGGAAGGAGGAATCCTTCGGGTTGAGCAGTTGGATATTGGCGAATTCTACAGGAAGATTGTGATTGTCTATCAGTCTGCCTATCAGCTTGCGCTCGCTCTTGCGTATGCATTCTACTGTGATGAGGCTGTCACCTACGGTCATCTGCATCGGATAGAAACCGATTACCTTGCGGATGGCATCGGGAATATTGGCTGTCTTCACGTTCTGGGTAACTGTGAAATCCTCCAGTTCGTTGTAGATGAAACTGATTTTATAGCGCTTGGAAGCCTTGTCGAGGTCGATGAGGACATCCGACATGCTGCGGTTGTGATAGTTGCGCTGGATGTGCTGTGCGCTCATCGCCAGGGCGAACGTGCACAGCAGGAATATGATGGCTGAAAATCTTCTCATAATGATGTTGCTTTTTATTTGTTATTTTACAATCAGCTCGTTTTGCTGCAATTCGATGTTTACGTTCTCGAATTGGTTCAGTTCTTTTACGATGTTCTCGATGCTCGAATGACTGTTCCATTCGTAATAGAGGCGGAGGGTCTTGTCCTCGTTATTCTCAAACTTCACTTGTAAATCATAATAAGAAGCAATCTCTGAAATCATCTGCTCGAAAGCCACATTCTCGAAAGTCTTGTGAATGGCTGGCTTTTCTGGTTTCGGATGAGTTAGGGAATCCGTTGCTGCTACCTGCTTTGCGGAATCTGATTTCATGACTTCCGGATGAGTGTCTGCGGTTACTTGGGTTGTTTCCTGGCTGCGCTTGATGTAAGTATGGATTGCGGCAAAGGCAATACCCGAAATCAAGACAAAACCGGCGATGGATGCTGCCAGTTTACGCCAGGAAGTTATAGGATGGGATGCCTCTTCTTGAAGTTGATGCTCCTGGCTGAATTTCTCCCATTCCTCATCTACATTAATAATAGGAGAGGGGCTTTCAAGTGCAGAATCCACTTCCATCATCGTCTGATAGAGTTTTCGGCATTCCTCATCCTGCAATATTTCACGAATCTCCTCATCAGAATACTTCTCCTGATGGTCGATGATATCCAGTATTTTTTCAAACTTGTCCATAATAAATCTGCTAAGGGTTAAACTTTTGCTTTAATTTTCTGATGCCTTGCGCCAGATGCTTATAAACTGCCACTTCGCTGATGCCTAATTCCGTAGCAATCTCCCGATATTTCAGTTTCTGCCGAAAACGGAGATCGAGTACCTTGCGGGTTTGTGGCGTGAGCTCAGCATTCATATAAGTCAGAATTGCCTCGTACTTTTCGGTCTCCCTGTCTATTTCGGTAATCGTCGCTTCCTGGGGAACTATCGAAGGCGAAGTATCGGTTTTCAGAAGGTGATGAACCCGGTCTTTCATCTTCTGTCGGCTCAACAGGTTGAGGCATTTATGGCGCACACACACCAGAAGATAGCTCCCGGCGTTGGCGGAAGGCAGGGGCGAATCGCTGGCTATTGTCTCGTTATCAAGACCCAGTTGAGTCTTTCCGTCGAGCACGTCGGCAAAGACTTCGCTCACCACATCCTTGCTGGCTGCATCATCCTTCAGAAGTACCCTGGCCAATTGGTACATCCTCAGATAATGTTGCCGGAAGAGCTGTTCTATCGTTTCTTTGTTTATTTGCATTACTTTATTTCTTTTCTTTTGCCTATATTACAATCGAATTTTCATTTTCCTAACCCTTAGCAGAATATTTTTTATAACTACAAGTCGTCGTTTTCATCGTCTATAGACGATAAAATGTAATACAGGAATTACTTGAATGCGCCAGCATCTGAATCATAGTTGTTGATGTTCTTCCGGATATTCTTCTTCTTTCCGGAGAAGAAGTTGTAGCTGACACCCAGCATCAGCATGCGGCGATTATCCTTGATGATGTGCTGTTCCGTCTGGTTCATAATCGGATTGTCGAACGTCTGGCTCTCGTACTTGGCTGGTGCAAACATCCACAAGCCATAGAACGAGAAACGCCAGGCTCCCTTCTGATAAAAAGCAGAGAATTCACTCTTAGGCTCATCCGCCTTGCGATAGTCCAAGACAGCCATCTTCGAAGGAATATTTCCCTGGTAAGATGCTCCCCAGTTTCCCTTCCGGAAGTTGATGCCATATTTGAATGGACTCCACCAGTAGCAATGGTGACCATAGGAATTGCTGATTACCTCTCGTTCAAAACCTCCACCCACCATCAGTTTCAAAACCTCGTTCTTGAACGGCTTGAACTGAAGATAATAGCCTGTGCCATAACGCCAATAGAAATTGCCGTTTTCATAGGTAGAAACTATGCTGCGCCTGTCGTTCACCGTGGTCCAATAATAATAAGGTGTAATTACCTTGTCATTATAGATTCCATAAAGTGCTACTTGCAGGTAGAGCATCGCATCATTATAGGTGTATCTGAATATCGGTCCCCATTCCATCGTAGCCTTTACATTTGGGTTGCCTTGCTTCATCAGTCCGGGGATGACAATCGTCATGTTCTCGCTCAATGTTGAGATGGCGGGATAATTGGTGCCGCTGGATGATAGCAGCTGCAACGAACCGTTCTTCAGCTTATAAGATAAATACAGCAACGGATGAATATAGTTGTTGTTATAGGTGAGATCCTGATAGCTCTGGGTTCTCCACGTGCTCTTTACGCCTATACGATAGGTAAACTTGCCGATATGGTTCTGGTATTGGGCATAAACCGTATTGATCTTGATGCATGAAGAATACTTGGATGGCTCATAGCCGGAAAGGATATTGCGCACATTATAGTCGCTCCACTTATTCCAGGTATAAACTCCTGCCGACAGCTCTCCCTGCTCCCATTCTTTGGTATAATCTGCTTCTCCTATCAGGGAATAGATGTGGCTCCTGGAGTGCATGTCGTCATCGGTCAAGATGCTATCCTTGTCGGAAGTCCATTGCCGGTTGAGCATTTGCTGCCTGGTGTTGAAGTAAGAGCCGAGCACGTCCACATCGAGTGTCTGCTTATGGGCAAACTGCTTGCTGAGATAGAGATCTACTGCTGGTTTCACGTAATCCACAATATCCTTCGTGTTTCCGAATCCATCCTGCCAAGCCTCGTTTCCTTGCGTTGCAACCTCGCTATTTCCCCGGTTGAACTTATGTGACAATTCTGGAGAAAAGGTGACCTGGAAGGTTACGTCGTCTGGCTTGCTGTAAGCATACTTCAGGTTGAACTTGTTGTCGGTATAGCCAAAACGCTTGTGCAGATGGTAATCATAGACAGCCTGTTGGTCGTCAAGCGTAAAGGAATACTGGTTGTCTTCTATCCAGTCACGATAGTTTCTCACGTTGATGCTGTAATCGAAGGAAAACTGATGATTGCCCTTGTTGTACTTGAAATACACATTATCATTGCTAAACCCTGTGGTCAAGGCGCTGGACACATCAAAACCAGTAGTATAACCCGTATCAAGCGGCTTGGTAATGATGTTCATCAAGATGCCCACATCGCCGTATCTGATAGGAGGATCTTCGTAGTATTCCACCTTCTTTATTTTGTTGGCGGCAATAGCCTTCAAGTCGTTCTCGCTCGTCATCGGCACGTTGTTGATGAGAATTTTGATGGATTTGCCGGTCATACTGGATGTCTTGCCGGTCATCGGATCGGTATAGATTCCCGGGAGTGTTCCTAGAAGATCCTGTGAATGGCGTGAGTTCCTGATCTGTTCGTCAGAGAATGTATAAGAGGCATGGTCGCCGTGGTCGATACGCAGCTTGCCCTTTACTTCCACCTTGCCCAGTTGATAGGCATTCGCCTGCATCCTCACATTTCCGATGCGGGCAATAGGTACCAGCTTGCAAATCGTCTTGTAGCCTACGAACGAAACCTTCATGAGGGCCTGTTTCTGCTGGCAGGGGATGACGAAATCGCCATTGGCGTTGCTCACGCCTCCACAGAGGAAGGAGGAATCCTTCGGGTTGAGCAGTTGGATATTGGCGAATTCTACAGGAAGATTGTGATTGTCTATCAGTCTGCCTATCAGCTTGCGCTCGCTCTTGCGTATGCATTCTACTGTGATGAGGCTGTCACCTACGGTCATCTGCATCGGATAGAAACCGATTACCTTGCGGATGGCATCGGGAATATTGGCTGTCTTCACGTTCTGGGTAACTGTGAAATCCTCCAGTTCGTTGTAGATGAAACTGATTTTATAGCGCTTGGAAGCCTTGTCGAGGTCGATGAGGACATCCGACATGCTGCGGTTGTGATAGTTGCGCTGGATGTGCTGTGCGCTCATCGCCAGGGCGAACGTGCACAGCAGGAATATGATGGCTGAAAATCTTCTCATAATGATGTTGCTTTTTATTTGTTATTTTACAATCAGCTCGTTTTGCTGCAATTCGATGTTTACGTTCTCGAATTGGTTCAGTTCTTTTACGATGTTCTCGATGCTCGAATGACTGTTCCATTCGTAATAGAGGCGGAGGGTCTTGTCCTCGTTATTCTCAAACTTCACTTGTAAATCATAATAAGAAGCAATCTCTGAAATCATCTGCTCGAAAGCCACATTCTCGAAAGTCTTGTGAATGGCTGGCTTTTCTGGTTTCGGATGAGTTAGGGAATCCGTTGCTGCTACCTGCTTTGCGGAATCTGATTTCATGACTTCCGGATGAGTGTCTGCGGTTACTTGGGTTGTTTCCTGGCTGCGCTTGATGTAAGTATGGATTGCGGCAAAGGCAATACCCGAAATCAAGACAAAACCGGCGATGGATGCTGCCAGTTTACGCCAGGAAGTTATAGGATGGGATGCCTCTTCTTGAAGTTGATGCTCCTGGCTGAATTTCTCCCATTCCTCATCTACATTAATAATAGGAGAGGGGCTTTCAAGTGCAGAATCCACTTCCATCATCGTCTGATAGAGTTTTCGGCATTCCTCATCCTGCAATATTTCACGAATCTCCTCATCAGAATACTTCTCCTGATGGTCGATGATATCCAGTATTTTTTCAAACTTGTCCATAATAAATCTGCTAAGGGTTAAACTTTTGCTTTAATTTTCTGATGCCTTGCGCCAGATGCTTATAAACTGCCACTTCGCTGATGCCTAATTCCGTAGCAATCTCCCGATATTTCAGTTTCTGCCGAAAACGGAGATCGAGTACCTTGCGGGTTTGTGGCGTGAGCTCAGCATTCATATAAGTCAGAATTGCCTCGTACTTTTCGGTCTCCCTGTCTATTTCGGTAATCGTCGCTTCCTGGGGAACTATCGAAGGCGAAGTATCGGTTTTCAGAAGGTGATGAACCCGGTCTTTCATCTTCTGTCGGCTCAACAGGTTGAGGCATTTATGGCGCACACACACCAGAAGATAGCTCCCGGCGTTGGCGGAAGGCAGGGGCGAATCGCTGGCTATTGTCTCGTTATCAAGACCCAGTTGAGTCTTTCCGTCGAGCACGTCGGCAAAGACTTCGCTCACCACATCCTTGCTGGCTGCATCATCCTTCAGAAGTACCCTGGCCAATTGGTACATCCTCAGATAATGTTGCCGGAAGAGCTGTTCTATCGTTTCTTTGTTTATTTGCATTACTTTATTTCTTTTCTTTTGCCTATATTACAATCGAATTTTCATTTTCCTAACCCTTAGCAGAATATTTTTTAATGCAAATTTTTAAAATGTCAAAATTACCCTATCGTACTTGCTCCTTCTTCAGATGCTTATAAAGCCACAGGAAGGCGGGAATGAGGAAGAGATCTGCCATGACCCACGCTACAGGGTCGCCGAAGCAGACACCCGTCCAAGCCAGGGCAGGCACCAGCCAGAGACTCACACCGCATCTCGCTATCATTTCCATTACGCCACTCAGCATCGAAATTTGAACTTTGAGTTTTGACCATTGAACTTTATGATTAGTTTTTGTTATCCTAAAAATATAAAAAGGAGGATGCACTCTTTATTTGAGCGCATCTCCAATCTTCTGTTTGATTTGTGCCATTTTATTGCGGCGCTCGATGGAAAACGTATCTCCGTGGGCTTCCACATAATCGAAGAGCATGAACGCCTTGTTCAGGAGTTCATCTCTTGCGGGCTGCCCCACGGTATCCGCCTCGTGATAGTAGAGTTCGGCAAGCATATCCATCTTGGAGAGTCGCTTCTCCTCGTCCTCTATTCCTGCCATCGCCTTCATCACGTCTTCTATGGTGGCGATGCTGTAGAAGGCGTAAGGGCCTACATATTGGTTGTAGAGCTCCCTGATTTTCTCACGTCTCACTTCTATCTCTTTCTTTTCGAGCATTCTTTCGAGTGCCGCCATAAACTCGCGAATCAGTCGCTGTATGTAGTCTCGTTGTAGCATAAAATAGTCTTTATTTTATTCATAATTATTGATTGCCTCCACATACTCCCACAGTTTCTTGTAGAAAGGATGCTTCGTCATCGTGTCCTTGTTGCCCAGGATGATGAGCTTCATGCGGGCTCTCGTCATTGCCACGTTCATGCGGCGGAGGTCTTTCAGAAATCCAATCTGTCCCTCGTCGTTGGAACGTACCAGGGAGATGAGGATCACGTCTCTTTCCTGTCCTTGGAAACCATCTACCGTATTCACGCTTATCAGACGGCGGTAAGGCTTGAAGAACTCATATTTCTTGATGAGTTTCTTGAGATATTGTACCTGGGCACGATAAGGCGAAATGATGCCTACATCAATTCTTTCCTCCAAAACGCGCTGTTTGCCTATCTTGGTGAAGTATTCCGCCAGGGTGAGCAGGGTTAGCTCGGCTTCCGCCTTGTTGATACGCCCGAAACTCTCGCCCACAAACTGCTCCTTGAAGTTCAAATCAGAATTCTGATTGGCTGCAGATACAGAAGATGCTGTGGAAGCAGAATCCTCGGGAGCATCTTCTCCTTCTATCGTTATCTGATTCTCCTCGTTCGAAGTGTCAATCCACGTTATCGGATGGTCATAATCCAATACGCTGCGGTATTTGATCTGAGGCGCACTCTCCACCTTGCCCCCGTAGAACCAGTCGCTGGAGAATCGCATGATTTCGTCGTTCATGCGGTATTGGATTTTCAGCAGGGTTACTACCTCCGGCTTGTTTTCGGCGATGCGCTCCATCAGGGTCTTGCCCAGTCCGGCTCTTAATGCCGCAATACTCTTTACGGTAGGCGGCAGCTGACAATGGTCGCCTGCCAGAATCACCCGGCTGGCTCTTCTCATCGGAATCCAGCAGGCAGCTTCCAAAGCCTGCGCAGCCTCGTCGATAAAGAGGGTACCGAACTTCATGCCTTCCAGCAGATGATGGGCTGAGCCTACGAGGGTACAGGCGATGACACGCGCCTCGCCAAAGAGTTCTGCGTTGATGCGGAGTTCTATCTCGGCAGCACGGCTCTTCAGCCTATCCATCTTCTGATGATAGTTTTCGCTACCCTTCTTTCTGTTCTTTCTTAATTCCCTGATTGCCTTGCGGATTGCCCAAAGCTGAGGGTAATCAGCATGGCTCTCAAAGCGGCGCTCGTAGGTGAAGCCCAGCATCTTGTCGTTCACGCGGGTCGGGTTTCCGATACGGAGCACGTTGATGCCTCTATCCACCAGTTTTTCTGATATCCAGTCTACCGCCATATTGCTCTGTGCACACACCAGAACCTGGCTTTCGCGCATCAGGGTTTCGTTGATGGCTTCTACCAGGGTTGTTGTCTTTCCGGTTCCCGGAGGTCCGTGAACGATGGCCACATCCTTCGCCCAAAGCACCTCGTTCACAGCCCTTTCCTGGGTAGGATTGAGCCAAGGGAACTTCATCGGTTCGAAGGAGAATCTTCCTGCCTTCTGATGGGAATAGAATAAATCGCGGAGATAAGCCAGACGGTTGTTCTTCGCCTTCATCACGCGGTCCAGGGCCTCGAACATCAGTTTGTAGCTGGTTTCGTCAAAGGATAGCTGTACGCCGATAGGATCGGTTGACTGCTGAAGTTCGAGCAGAGGGGCAGAATCGGGAACGGTAACCACCATTCTGTCGCCATCTACATAACTCACGGTTCCGGTAAAGGAGAAATATTTAAGTTCTTCACTTCCTTCACTTCTAAAGAACATGACGGGGCGACCGAACTCAAAATTGTGCTCGATATCCTGGTCAGAGGTTCGGAAAACCTCTATGGCTGTCTGGTTCAGCGAATTATAAAAGCTCTTTCCCACCTGTAGCGGGAACCAGGCATCACCTCGTTTCACCTTCCGCTGCATGCCCATCTGTTCGGTAAGCTTGCGGAAGGCTTCTTTCTCGGTATAATACTCCAGCTGGAGCAGGGTGCGTTGCTGCAATAATGCCTGAATTGGTGAAATCTGTTCCATATAGGGTGCAAAAGTAGCGTATTTCTGCCGAATATGGAAAGAAAAAGAGATAAATATGTTTAAAGTTCCTGCTTTATTTATCCCAATGCTGATAGTCGATTACCTTATTGTCGTTGGGCTGAATGCTGTCGCTTGCCGAAGATGCAGGTTCTTGGGCATTCTTCTCCAGATGATAATAACTCCCGGTCAGGGCTGCCAGTAGGGCGATGATGAGGGCACAGAGCAGGAGCAAGGCGTGGCGGTAACGGGGCGTACAGGACAGGCGTTGGCGCAGTTGGGCGATGTTTTGCGGACGGCTTTGCGGGTCGCGGCAACTACAGATTTCTGCCATCTTGCTGAGCGCCTTATCGCCCGTAGCCTTGGCCATGTCGCCCAGAACCATGCCCAGAGAATAAATATCGGCACGCGGTTCAGCCTTGGCAGCTGGTAGCATCTGTTCGGGAGCAATATAGCCCGAAGTTCCGGCTGGCGATTTCAATACGCAGAAAGAATCGCTATCCGAGAGACCGAAATCGATGAGCTTCACGTTCTGTCCGTTATGTGTAATCATGATGTTGGAAGGCTTCAGATCGCGATGAATCATCTGTTTGTTGTGCATGTATTCCAGCGCATCCATCAGCTGTCCTGCTATCTTGCGGGCGAGTTCTGCCGAGAGGGCATTCTTCTTGATGAGCTGCTCCAGATTATCGCCGTCAATATATTCCATCACCACTACCGTGCCCAGGTTGTCAACCTTTTCCAGGTCGATGGTACGGCAGATATTGGGATGTTCCAGCTGCTGGCCTATTTCAAACTCCTTGGCGAGTGCCTGGCGGTAAATAGGGGTGTAGAGAAAATCGTTCTTGAGACATTTCAACATGAAACGCTTGCCGTATTTGGTGGCTGTAAAGATGCGTGTATGGCCCGAAATAGACACGTAGCATTGGTGGAGATTGCTGAATGCATCCTCCACAGGCAAGGGGTTTGAATTGCTCATCTCCTTGCTGATATCCTCGGTAAATCCCGATGTCGTTTTCTTCTTCTTTTCTTCTGTTTCTTCCATGCTCACGGATTCCTCTTTTTCTTGATTACTGTTATTTTATTTCTCGTTGATGCTGATGACGGTAAGTCCGCCGTTTCTGCCGGCTACGAACGAGGCTGTACGCTCGCCGCCACGCTCGATGTAGGGCAGGAAGAGGGGCTGCTCCTTGATGAAACAGCCTGTTACGAAGCGGTCGCCAGGCTGCAGCTTGCTGTTCTCTGATTTCTCTATTTCATAGGTGCTGTCGCCTAGATAGCGGAGCTGCAGCAGACGGTTGGGACTCCAACCGATAGAAACTAGAGTACCTTCTTGTAAATCGCTACTTACCAGCTGGTTTGCCTTGAAGAAGGAACTGTTGTACTTGGTGCTTGTCTTGAGCCAATGGGTAAATTCCATGTAGTTCCGATGACCGATATATTGGGAAAGCACATCGAGGGTTACCATGCGTGGCTTGTGATTGTCGCTCACATAACCATAGAGTCGTTTGAGGGTGGATGGCGAAATAGTTCCACTTGTTTTCTTCTCCAGATAGAGTGAAAACTCTTCGAAGTCGGTTGTCGTGGCAAGAATCTTGCCGTATTTCTGTTCTACGAGTGATTTGAGCTCTTCTATTTCGGGTGTTGTCATAATTTATCTTTTAATTATATGATTATTCAACATTTTTATTCTTCTACTATATGGGTGAATTTACCCCATATTTTATGGTTCTGATACATCTTTTTCATGTCTGCAGGCACGTGGAGCACGCAGGTGGCGAAGAAGTCTTCTACCTTGTTGGCGAAGGCGTTTTCTTCGCAGTAAGGAATCATGGAAGCTGAAACATAAAGATCGGTAAGCGGACTTCCGTCGAAGGCGTAGTTGCTGATATGCTCTGTGTTAGCTCCCAGATATACTTTCGTGAGTTTCCTGCAGCCTTGGAAAACGCCCGTAGGAATCAGCCTGATGCCTG
>OFML01001754.1_pt1 | contig 11357 bp, 8 predicted proteins | sample 1541831 | NCBI WGS metagenome assembly OFML01 (sample SAMN04209237, study PRJEB22552) | human gut metagenome | biome: gut; material: feces | host: Homo sapiens | place: USA: Oklahoma | reverse complement strand
AACGTTGTCAGACTGTCTTTCATGACCACACACAGCAACAATGCAATAATGCATAGTCCGACTGTCACCAGAATCCCATCGATTCCCGGTTCTCTGCTTAAGGCATGTTTTTTAATTCCGCTCACAATCTTTTCCCAATTTCCATGTTTTTTCTCTTTCATTTTATTTCGTTCCTTTCGTATTTTAATATTTTGTATTTTTGTTTTTTCATTGGCCGGCTGTTTAGAATTTCACTGCCGCACGGAGCATATATCCCACACAGGCATACAAAATCACTCCCAAAGTCGCGCCCAGCATCCCCAACTGGTAAAATGTAATGCTGCGGTCCAGTGCATTTTTCTGATGATTTAGAACTGTTATCTCCATATCCTTCAGCTGTTCTCCCATATCTCCCAGGAGTTCCACAGCTTGTCCGGATTCCCCCGCCTGGATCAGCGTGATGCACAATGCATCAATTTGCCGGTTATCAAACTTTCCCTGAAAAGCTGACAAAGCCGTCATAAGATCAGACTGCATTACAAGATCCCCCGCCAGTTCTATCAGGGCCTGTTGCAGGCGCCGTCCTTTCACACTCTGACAACATTCCGTCAAAGCATCCGCGACATAAATACCGGCACGGATCTGTACCTCCAATGCCTGATAGATCAGCTTGATCTCCGTCAACATATTGCGATTATCCCTCTCATTCATATATATCAACAGCAGTTCCGGCAGAAAATACAGCACCGTTGCTGCCAAAACAGCGTATCCGCATCCGATTTTCAACAGACTGATCGCCCCCAAAAAAGCCAGTACGATTCTACCTGTTAAGTACTTCATGGGAGTAATCGTTTTTCCAAAATGATATTTTGCTCCGTTACGGATCAATTTTCTCTCTGTCTTTTCCGCCCAGCCGGTATAGCCTTTGCTTTCCCGTATCATTCCCGTAAATTCTTCCATGGTGTGCAGCAGGATTTCCGGTGTTTTGCTCCTTCCCAGACGAAAAACAAACACTCCGCCGAAGACAGCTCCCAATATCTGCGGTATCCAAATAGTTTTCCAGTACATTCTCTCATTCTCCTCACATTTTGGTATCTACACAACATTTGTGTTTATCTTCGAAACCCATATACCTTGCGCAGGAACAATCCAAATATGATCCCATAGATTCCCAATGCCAGGTGTCCGGGTAACGTATCTGTTACGATCTTCCAGACAGATACATCGATCAGACGATCCACTGTCATCAGAGCGAATACTGACATTGCCGCCAGCAGTCCCATATTGATCGCTGCTTCCCTCAGCATTCCTTTTCGTTCCTCCTCTGTCCTAAGATATTCCCGCACAGAACGTCTGCTACTGTCTACCAGTGTTGTCAGATCTGCCATGTAACGTATACTGATCTCCAGATTTCTGGCAAGTTCTTTGAACTTCGGATGTTCCACCTTTTCCGCCATTGCCAGCAGTGCCGTGGAGGAATTTCCCGTCATCTGTGCCTCATAGGCGCATTCCTCCATCACTCCTTTCAGTGGCTCTTCCATATATTTACTCACCTGCCCCAGGACACCGGTGATCTCCCCGGCAGTCAGGCTGTAATTTCCCAGGAAATTCAGGCACTTTAAAATATTGTCATTTACCGACCGGTATTCCAAGAAACGAAAGGTGTTCAGGAGAATCATCTCGACAGCCATTGTGATCATCAGATACATAAGTGAAGTTATCATTTTGCACCCAAGCACCTGTGTCCCTCCGAAGACAGCCGCAATCAGCAGTACATTTCCGGCAACCCATTTTTCTGCTGTAAAATGGGGCATTCTTCTGCGCAATCCGCTGTACCGTAAAACCTCTTCTATCCTGTACCAGACATTATTTTTTTGTTGAAATTCCATCAGACGGTGCCGGTTCTCTACTGCTCTCAGTTGTGACGCACGATCCATTCCTTCCCTGGTCCGGTGCAACAGCTCCCATAGCTTCTCCAGCCACCTCATCCGGCCAAACAGAAGCAAAAAGCCCATAAATAATAAACAGACAATCCATACGTATATGATCATAAGTTCCTCCTGTGTAATGATCAAAACAACCTCTCATATTCCAGATTCTCTTTCTCTGCGTTCCAGCCCAGGCAGGCAAATATTTCCTTGACCCTGTAATGTTCCATGAAGATCAGTGTCTGAAAGCAGTCCATCATTTTCATCAACTCATTGCGTGAGTATCTACTGTCATACATTGCATAATCCACTATTTTCTCCGGAGCTCTGTCAGCGGACGGCGCATGCACTGTAGCGGCACAGATCTGTCCCGTATAAGCTGCATTCAGAAGATACAGTGCCTCTCCGCCCTTCACTTCTCCGATAATGAAAAAATCCACATCCATGGTAAGACCGGCAATGCTGATATGCTTCAGATCATAATTCACTGAACTCTCCGAAGCACCCGGCAGGGAATGTAGAAACATCATATCCGGATGGAAAAGTGTCGTCAGTTCATCCGCCTGTTGGGCCACCAGTATCGCCATATCATCCGGCAAAGTCTCTTTAAGTGCATTCAGCAGTGTCGTTTTCCCGGAGGAATTGCCTCCGCAGATCAGTGTGGACCCCTGCCGGAACCTTTGCACCAGCAGTTCCGCCGTTGCCCTGTCCATCATATTCTTCTCCACCAGTTGCGCCATCATCGGAAAATTCTTCGGAACTTTACGAATACAGAGATAAGGTTCGCTGTATGTATTCACGATCGGCATGGACAGTGTAAAACGAAATATAAAATCCGGATGACTTTCCGTATCCGTAAATCGCTGAATCGCATTCAGATTCGAAATATTCACCTGATTTCTGGTCGCTATATAATCAATAAACTGCCGATATTCCTTCTCGGAAGCAAAGGCAATGCCTGCATCCATACGTTTCCCCTCTCTCTTGATCCGAATGCAGTCATGGCTGACTACACGGATATCCGAAATACTCCCATCATCCATGAGCGGTGACAATCTGGAATAGCCGAACACATATTGCTCGAATTCTTTTAAAAGATCCGCCTGTTTTTCCACCGGTAAATGATAATTCTGCTCTATGTGTTTCAAAACTTCCCGTAAAAATTGTTCCTTACTCAGAATTCCTTTTTTCACCTGCACCAAAAGAATCTGCTTTTGCGTAAGGAAATCCTCTACTAATCGCTGTAAATCCTCTTCCATTTTTCCTCCAATCGCATATTTTGTTGTAGCCGTTCCCTGTTATTACTTCTTCTGTAATGTGATGTGTGGTCGAACATGACCGGATAAAAGATGCCGACGCTCTGACTGTCCCGTCGGGTAATATGCAGATTACTCCTTCTGCCATGATATGTCAACGCTTTCAAAACTATTTCCTGATTTTCGGAATAGTGCCCAAACAAAAACCGCAGTCCGGGGATTTTTCACTAAAAATCCAGTCAGACTGCGGTCTCGCACCTTGTATATTTTGTCTTTGTCTATTTTGTCCTATCATACTCACATTCCTGTTGCAACAGCAATGCATCAAACGCCTCCACCGGCATAGGACGGTGAAACAGAAAGCCTTGTGCATCTGTACAACCGCATCCCAAAAGGAAGCTCTTCTGTTCCTCTGTTTCCACTCCCTCAATCACGATATGTACTCCCAGCTGCTGCAGCATGGCAATGGTATTGCGGATAATGATCCGGCTCTTATCCTTTTCCAGATCCCGGATAAACTCTCTGTCGATCTTGATCTCATCCAGTGTCTGGTTCTTCAGCATATTCATAGTCGAATAACCGGTTCCGAAATCATCCATGGACACCAGGAAGCCCCGCTCCCGCAGGCTTTCCATGCGGCGATACATACCTGCCTCGTCCTCCAGGAAGGCGCTCTCTGTCAGTTCCAACGGAACATACTCCGGCGGAACATCATATTCCTCCCTGAGACGGATCAGTGTCTCTGCCATTTTTTCATCATATGCGTGTAATCGCGATACATTGATGGAAACGGGGACAAGCATCCGGTCTTCCCGGTGCAATTTTCCCAGATAAGCAAACACCTTCTCCCAGATATATTCATCTACATTGATGATAAATCCGTTTTTCTCCAGTACGGGAATGAACTCTCTCGGTGGCACCAGCCCCTTTTCCGGATGCTTCCAGCGCACAAGCGCCTCGCCTCCGATCACTCTTCCGTCCCTCATATCGACCTTGGGCTGCACATACAGCTGTAGTTCTCCGTTCTCCAGTGCGGACACGATATCATTTTCCACCTGGCGTTCTCGCATCTTCTGACTACGCATTTTTTCGTCAAATACTGCATATGTCCGATATACTTTGCCTTTGATACTGTTCATAGCCATCGTGGCGCAATCTTTCAGATAGCTGATGGCAGGGGCTCTCTCCGGTGAGATTCCGATTCCAAAGGATGGTTGTACACGGTAAGCGAACGGAAAGTCAGTTATCTTTTTTCTGATCTCCCGCACAATAATTTCCAGTTCCTCTACTTCCTCATAGCTTGTGCATAAGCAAAAGATATCTGCTCTGATATGGCAGGCATAGCTATCCGGCCTGTTATTCTCATACCAGTCAAAGCAAGACGCAATAAATCTTAGCAATCTGTCTCCTTCGTCTCTGCCGCAGAACTCATTCACAGCCTTAAACTGTACAATATCCATAATTATGACACCGTATTTTTTATCCGGCTGCTGCTTGATCATTTCACCGCACAGATAGAAAAAAGAATTGATATTATGCAGATTTGTCAGCCCTGTTCTGTTATTTTCTACATTTTCTTCCGCCATTTTTCTAAGAGAATACAGATATAATTCTTCTTTTCCGGCATCTGTTTTCTGCGGAGAAGATTCAATGATTTCCTCTTTTGCTTTCTGATACGTCATAGGCACCCTCCTCAAAACATAAATCAGTCCCGATGAATGCTTTTATTATACTTCATTTTGGTGATTTTTTCTACTATATGCCGATTTTTATTGTTTTTTTTAGGAAAAATGATATAATATGGGTGTCTGTAAAGTTATTTCAGAGAGGAGCGTACTTTATGTTTTTACTTTTAGCCGGCGGACTTTTGATCATCCTTTTGGCAGTAGTGATCGCCGTAGTATCCTCCGTGGTATCCGCAGTTGCGGCAGCTACTGACGATGCAGAAGACTGACATTCCGGACTTCGGATTGTCAGTTTTCTTCTCCCCGTTCGATTCTCGCCGCCAGGTCTTCCAAGTACATCCAGCGTTCCATCTTTTCTTCCAGCTGCTGTTCCGCAGCCTCTTTTTCCTGTGTTAATTCATTGAGTTTCACGAAATCACTGGCATATTTTGAAAAATCTGCTTCCAAAGTTGCAATTTTATCCTCTAATGCCGCCATTTCGCCTTCAATGGATTCATAGTCTTTCTGTTCCTGGTAAGTGAATTTTAATTTGCGTTTCTGTCCGTTTTTCCAGTTTTTAGAAGTAGTTTCCTCATCGGCGTTCTTCGGCTGGGATGCTGCCGCCGTTCCTGTGCTCTCTGTGTTCCCCTCCGCAGCTTTCCTATTGGCATAATCTGTGTAACCGCCCTCATACTGCACCATGCGGGTATCCTCCAGGGCGAAGATCCTGCGGACCACACGATCCAGAAAATACCGGTCATGGGACACGACGATGACGATGCCTGGGAACGTGTCCAGATAATCCTCCAGTACCTGCAGGGTAGCAATGTCCAGATCGTTAGTCGGCTCATCCAGGATCAAAACATTCGGTGCCCCCATCAGGACTTTGCATAACTGCAGTCTGCGCCGCTCTCCACCGGACAGTTTTCCCAGCTGTCCGTACTGGTCCTCCCCGGAAAAAAGAAACCTCTCCAACATTCTCGCTGCCGTGATCTGCCCATCCTCCGTGATGATATATTCTGCCACATCCCGGATGTAATCAATGACTCTCTGCTCCGGATGCATCATAGTGTCGTCGATCTCCTGGGCATAATATCCCAGCTTCACGGTCTGTCCGATCTCGATGTGTCCGCTGTCCGGAGCCACTTCACCCAGAATCATTTTCATTAATGTAGTCTTGCCGCTTCCGTTGGGTCCGATGAATCCTACCCGGTCATCCTTGCCGAACAGATAAGTAAAATCGCGGATCAGGACTTTATCCCCATAACTCTTGGACACATTCTCGATCTCCACGGTGGTCCGTCCCAGTCTTGATGCTGCGGAAGCCAGCTCTACCTTACCGTCTGTCACAGGACCTTTCACATTTTTCAGTTCCTCAAAACGCTGTAATCTCGCCTTCTGCTTCGTGGAGCGGGCTCTGGCACCGCGCTGCACCCAGGCAAGCTCATTCCGTAAAATGTTCAGACGCTTTTTCTCACTGGCCTGCGCCATCTCTTCCCGCTGCATTTTCAGTTCCAGATAGCCGGAATAGTTGGCATCATAAGAATAGATCTTCCCCTTGTCCAGCTCCAGGATCCGGTCAGTGACGCTGTCCAGGAAATACCGGTCGTGAGTGACCATGATCATGGCACCTTTTCTGCGGCGCAGCTGCTCCTCCAGCCAGTCGGACATGGAATTGTCCAGATGGTTGGTAGGCTCGTCCAATAACAGGATCTCCGCCGGGGACAATAGTACCGATACCAGTGCCAGACGCTTGCGCTGTCCGCCGGACAACTGCCCGCAGGGCTGGTCAAATTCCGTAACACCCAGTTTTGTCAGCATGCTTTTGGCATCCGCCTCGATGGTTCCTGCGTTTTCCTCCACGCGGTTGCCCCGCAGCACCGCTTCCAGTACGGTCTCTTCCGGTGCGAACTCCGGATTCTGCGGCAGATAACGCACCAGACAGTGATTTGCCTTGATCACGGTACCGTCATCAGTCTCTTCCAGCCCGGCAATTATTTTTAATAGTGTAGATTTGCCGGTTCCGTTAATACCAATGATTCCGGCCTTTTCCCCTTCCTGTAGGAAAAAGGAGGCTCCGTCAAAAATCTTGCGTACTCCATAACTTTTGGTAATATTGTCAACAGTCAATATATTCATCTGTACTACCTCATTTTTTCAGAATTAATTCTCTGGATGGCTTATCTAAACTTTTTTCTCAAAGAATCGTATCATTTTTCATGTGCTATACTTCCAAATGTAGTATACTATAAATAATCTATTTTAGGAAAGAAGGTTTTCGCATGAACTTAAAAGATGCTGCTGCGAATCTGAATCAGGCACACCCGGAGGATACCCTGCATCCCCTCTATACTCCCTGGGGGGAATTACTGATGCGATCCGGTTCTTATGATGATATCCTGTCCGAATATCCCCGGCCGCAGATGAGACGTACAGATTATCATATGCTGAACGGTCTTTGGGAATATGCCTTTGTGCCCGCAGATGGGAGCAGTTCCTCGGAGGATCCTGCACATTTTACCGCTCAGGGTATCATCCGGGTTCCTTTTTCTCCGGAAGCCCTGCTTTCCAGAGTTCACAGACGACTGGAGCCCACGGAGTACCTGTGGTACCACCGGGAACTTTCTTTTTCCACGGAAGAGCTTTCCCAAAAAGAGGAAAACATGCACTGCATTCTGCATTTTGACGCGGTAGATCAGGAGGCAACCGTTTTCCTCGGCACAAAGCAGCTTGGCATCCACAGTGGCGGCTACCTTCCTTTTTCCTTAGACATCACGGAGTATGTAAATGAGGATCCTGTATCCCTCTACGTAAAAGTCCGGGATCTGACCGACACCGGTTACGCCACCAGGGGAAAGCAGACCCTGAACCGCGGCGGCATGTTCTACACTGCCCAGAGCGGCATCTGGCAGAGTGTCTGGTACGAATGGGTTCCGGAAAACTATGTGATCAATTATAAGATCACTCCGGAGTACAACAAGGCTTCCGTAACCTTCGTTCTGTGTTCTCCGAAGCCGTTCAACCATTTGGAATTCCGGGTGAACATTCCCTCCTGCGACGGAACCCTCGCGCAGGAAAATACCGGTTCACTCACGCGGATGCGTGTACGTAAAATTTCTGAGCAACAGGATTCCTTTGGGCTCAGGCATACCACGGTAGTACTTTCTTTTCCCGCCAGCGTCACCTATTCCGCAGCAGATCCCGCTGATGCACCGGAGCCTGTGAATTTCAAGCCCTGGAGTCCGGAACACCCCTGGCTGTATCCCTTTACTCTGACTGCCGATGGTGATACCGTGGAAGGGTATTTTGCCATGCGCTGCTACTCCGTAGAGCGAGATTCTAAGGGTATCCCCCGCTTCTGCCTGAATCACAAGCCCTATTTTCTCCATGGGATCCTGGATCAGGGCTACTGGTCCGACGGACTGATGACCGCTCCCTGCGATGAGGCCTTTGTCTATGATATTAACCTTGCAAAAGGCCTGGGCTTCAACATGCTCCGGAAACATATCAAGATCGAGTCTCTGCGCTGGTATTACCACTGCGATCGTCTGGGAATGATCGTATGGCAGGATATGGTCAGCGGTGGCTCTACCTATCATATGCCCTGGGTGTGTTATATGCCAACATTGTTCCCCCACATGTCCGCCCACACGAAGGACAATCATTACGAACTGTTCTCCCGTAGCTCCGAGGAAGGCCGGAAAAGCTGGGAGCAGGAATGTTTAGACACCATAGATCATCTGTACAATGTGCCTTCCATTGCCGTGTGGGTGCCTTTCAACGAGGGCTGGGGGCAGTTCGATGCCGCCCGTATCGCGAACATGGTGGCAAAAAAAGACCCCACCCGTCCGGTAGACCATGCCAGCGGCTGGTTTGACCAGAAAGGCGGGGATTTCCGCAGTATTCATAACTACTTCCGTCCATTACAGGTAAAATTGGATGGAAAAAGGGCTTTCGTTATCTCGGAATATGGTTGCTACGCCTGCCATATCGCTGGGCATTCCAGTGTGAACCGCGTCTATGGATATCAAAAGTACGACACCCCGGAAGAAATGGCTGCTGCCCTGAAGCAGTTATTTTCCAGACAGTTATTTCCTCTGATCTCAAAGGGCTTGAGCGGTGCGGTATACACGCAGCTCTCCGATGTGGAGGAAGAAGTCAACGGTCTGGTGACTTACGACCGTCGTGTTGTCAAACTGCCTGTGGGACATCCGTTCGCGGCACCATCCTCTTTTGCAGCACCTTACTCACATGGAAATAAGCCGGAATAAGGAAGGCATCTGCCATCAGCCATGCAATGGGGCTGCCCAGGCATACCCCGGTGAAGCCGATGATGGGCACCAGTCCAAAGCCTGCTAATGATCTTGCTATCATTTCGAAGACACCCGCTAAAATGGCGAATTTCGGGAAACCCATGCCCTGGATCAGGAAGCGGACAATATTCACCAGTGCAAGCGGAATATAGAATGCTGTATTCCATAACAGAAAAGCACGCACGTTGGCAATGATCTCTGCCTCGCCGCCGTCCACGAATAGCTGCGCCAGCGGACCGCCGAAAAATACGGCGATCAGAAAAGCAATGACAGAATATCCCACACCCAGTGTTACACAGGCTTTCAGTCCCTTGCCGAGACGATCCAGTTTACCGGCGCCCACATTCTGTCCACCATAGGTTGCCATGGTGGAACCCATGGCATCAAAAGGACAGGCTAAGAAGTTACCGATTTTGCCGCCTGCGGTCATGGCCGCAACTGCCGCAGAACCTAAGGTGTTGGCTGCAGTCTGTAAGATTACGCTGCCAATGGCGGTAATGGAATATTGTAATCCCATGGGAACGCCCATGCCGCACAGCACCATCATCATATGTCCGTCCACTTTCCATTCTTCCCTGCGGATCCGCAGGATCTCGAACTTTTTCACCATATAGACCAGACACGCCACACCGGAGACTCCCTGGGAGATCACCGTTGCCCAGGCTGCCCCCGCCACGCCCATGTGCAGGGAGATAATAAAATACAGATCCAGCACAATATTAATAATGGAAGACAGCACTAAAAATACCACGGGAGTCTTACTGTCGCCGGTAGCACGGATCACGCCTGCCACGATATTATACAGATACACTGTAGGGATACCGATGAAAATAATAAAAATATAATCATAAGCCCCATCAATAATATTCGCCGGTGTCTTCATCCAGACCAGAATATTCCGGCACAGAATTGCCGTCACCACGGTCATAACCACGGAAAATACCAGTCCCAGCCAGGCACAGTTCGCCACATACTTACGCATGCCTACATAATCTCCGGCACCGAATTTATGAGATACAGGGATGGCAAATCCGTTACAGACACCCATGCAGAAACCAATCACCAGGAAGTTGATGGAGCCGGTGGAACCCACTGCTGCCAGATCATCCACGCCTAAGAAACGTCCTACGATCATGGTATCTACCAGATTATAAAACTGCTGGAATAAAAATCCGAATAATAACGGCACAGCAAAGCTGATGATAAGTTTCATGGGGCTGCCTTTTGTCAGGTCTTTTGTCATGGTAATATCCTCTCTGGTTTTGGTAGCTACGTTTTTATCAATGTTTTCCGGTTGCTTTCATAGCTCTTTATTTCTATCGTTGAGAGTATATACGCAGCGTTTCCAAATTGCAATATCTTTTTTGCTGATTTTATCATTTTTTGTTATACTATTTTTTATATTTTGCCAAGCGTTCCGCATAATATAACGCCTCTGCCGAACAACCCGGCAGAGGCGTTTATTGCATATATCAGTGTCTATTTATTTATGTAATTGTCCCTTATGCGAAAGGATTCTCGGTCGGATACAGCATTCCCTTCGGCTGGTTGAAATTCAGATCTTCTACGGGTACGCCAATGTACTTGAATACTTCGTACAGAGCCTTGCCGAAGTGTCCGAATGCTACGGCACCGTGGTGAGGGAAGTTCTTCTCGATCAGTACGTGACGATAGAAACGTCCCATCTCAGGAATAGCGAAAATACCGATACCGCCGAAGGATCTGGTCGCAACGGGAAGGACTTCACCCTGTGCAATGTAAGCGCGCAGCTTGCTGTCTGCAGTAGACTGTAAGCGGTAGAAGGTGATGTCTCCGGGAAGAATATCTCCTTCCAGAGTACCCTGGGTCACTTCTTCGGGAAGGGTTCTTGCCATGATCATCTGGTACTTCATGTTGCAGGAGGTCAGCTTCTTGGAGTTGGTATTGCCACAATGGAAGCCCATGAAGGTATCATTGTGCGTATAGTTAAATTTACCCTTGATGGACTCTTCGTACATATCATCGGGAACGGTATTGTTAATATCTAACAGAGTTACGGTATCTGCGCTGACACAGGTTCCGATGAACTCACTTAAGCAGCCGTAGATATCTACCTCACAGGATACGGGAATTCCCATACCGGTGAGACGGCTGTTCACATAGCAGGGTACGAAACCAAACTGGGTCTGGAATGCAGGCCAGCATTTACCGGCAATCGCTACATACTTACGATACCCC